>Ga0210059_1017164_pt1 | contig 10355 bp, 8 predicted proteins | sample Ectturendosymbi2_FD_188042 | JGI IMG/M metagenome (GOLD analysis project Ga0210059, IMG submission 188042) | Ecteinascidia turbinata endosymbiont from Florida, USA - Sample 2 (SPAdes) (version 2) | ecosystem: Host-associated > Tunicates > Ascidians > Unclassified | place: Key West, Florida...
CCCCCGGCCGGGGTGTATGGGGGGCCCTTCCTCCAGCTCTGCCTGCAGGCAAACGCATTATTTGTTTCAAAAATTATTGCCTTGCTTCGTGCATTTGTGTTGAAACAACTCCCACAAGCCTACTGTTTTAATGCAACAAAAGTATAATATTAAGCCAATAACAATTTTAGGGTTCAGGCTCATAAACTGGTTTACAGTGCAGACAGTCGTATGATTTTGAATGAAAAAGGTCCAAGCCCTATTGATGCACTACCGAATATTCGAAATTTACGAAGACAAATATGCTTATGATAGGTCATAGAAGGAATTGTATACAATCCTGGAAGCGTATCAAAGCAAAGTACAGTACACATACCATCATTGTCGGGTATGCAACTGGCTGCTTCTGGCGGGAGTGGAGCGGATTCCTCCATTGCCATGGGCAAACGTGCACAATTTCGAAACGAAGTAAAGACTGTAGGCATTGTGCTAGTCAAGTCGCTTGTTGTTTTCGCAAAGTTTTCGTTAATTGACAAATGAAAAGAAATGTTTTGCTTTGTGTTTGGAAGGAAAACTTGTGGTAAACTTCTCCACGTCAAAGATTCAATGGATGGTTCGTGGCTGCTGCATGTTAACAAAATAGGCACGCTAGATTTCGATACCAGCTGCTTGGTTGCAACATCTGAAATGAACGTGAGATCGACCATCCACGGGCCGCAAAGCGCTCCGTCCTTCGGTATTGGCACAACTACTGCTCTTTCGGAAGCAAGAGGCAAGCTGCTTGAGTTGCACCAAGTCTTTCTCAAGATACGACACCCACTGGCAGTCGAACGATTTTCTACAACCTTCATGCACTCTGTTACGTCAACATTGCGCAACAACGTGAGTGGCTTTGGTTGCATTTTCCCTCTGAATGGCTTCTTTGCTAAACTTATTGACAGACGGAAAACTGGTTGAGGACAAGACAAAGTTTTCTGCGGAATGTGACGAGATTCCACGGCATCAAAAAGCAAGAACATCGATGTCCCAACCCCGGCCACCCTACCGCTGCGGATCTCAGGTTTGATGAGATCACTGAAAGCAAATTCCAATTCTTTACACGAGGTGGTGCTAACGGGGAGGAGGGCGACATTGTTACGCCATTCGTCGATCTCGTCGAAAGCACCTGCACGTTCGAAACGTTTTTTTTAATGCAATATCACATTTTGATCGAAGCTTCCTTAGTCGCAAAATTAATATATTTACAAGTAAAGATTAACATTTGTATTTCACACAGGATCAAAGCAAATGTGTGATGCTGTCAATCTTCAAGCAGTGACACCATAGCTAAGCAGTTAAAGCCATCTCTTAACAAACATAAGACATGAGTTCGCATTGCACAGGGATGTTTATTACAAATTCTTTGACGTTTTACTTGAATGTTATTGTGTTGTTTTTTCGTCTTTTTTCGATGATTCGCTCAGAACGACTCGACAACGATTTAGCCCAGAAATAACTATTTCACCGTAACCTTCGAGTTTAAAACAATATTTAATTTCACTAGCATGCTTGCTGGGATTAGTCGTCCATATTTTGGTACCACCAAGCTTGAAAGAACTTTCAACTTCTTCGATGAGAGTTTTTGACATCCCTACTTGCGATGAAATAATAGTATTACAATATAAGTATCAACAAAACCATCGTAAGCTATCCTTCACAAAACAAACACTTTTTATCAAACTTCTTTTTGAAGCTTTTAAGCAACTTTGCATACATCGAATAACGAATTTCAGTAAGATTACGAGTATAAGAAAGTACAAACGCCAAATTTTATTCTTATGAAACTGACAAGATTTTTGAAAGTCTTTAAGCTCCTATATGAACCTTGTATATCATCGCTTGGAGACTTGGCTACATCAGCAACAAGGATAAGATGCAGACTTGGAATGTTTCGATCGAATGTATTCGAACAAATCCGGGCAATTTTATTTGATGTTGCAAAGACTTCGCCACGCACTTGCAAGACACCTTTGAAAAGCATTCCTCCATCAGCTTCCTCTCTGCATGTATGATGTAACAATGAAATGCAAATGCAATGGATTGTTCATGAAAACACAAACACTTCAGCACGTGCTTTTTAGAAGCATTTTAGCAATGAAACAGAATTACTGACGATTGGTTGTCAGTTGTCATAAAATCAAACAAGCTTTAGCAGAAACTGAGAAACACGAAGTCGCTTAACCTGACTTTTGAGAACTTTACATGACTTTCGCGGTAATCCATTATGACGTCATCGATAGAAGGTCGCTCATGTTCAGTGACATGTAAGGCATATTGGAATCTCCGAGTGATGGCGTCTTGCTCATGGACCTTCTCGAAGCTTTGCATATCTGTATCCAAGTTTGACATGATTGCAAATGATGCGTCAAACACCAAACTGTTGCCAAGCAGCAGGTAATCGCTTTTTATGACGTTAAAGGTTTCGACCGCAATGTCCATCGCACGGGTCACGTTTGATTGGGTTTGAGGCGCATCACAAAACCACGTCATAGGCGCCCAAGAAATCAGGGTTGACACCGAGTAACCTTGTTCAATTGCTGCCAGCATGTGCTTGCTGTTGCCCGCATGAAGGCTGGCCCCGATGTATCTGTAAACAAGGAAGCATTGTAAGTTATTTTTTTCTTTTTTGCAAAATGATGGGTATCCATGTTGATCTGCCATAAAATTTTTCGATTGGATCTAACAGCAAAACCCAACTGGTGTTCACCACTGAGCTGACTTGAGTGCTTTTCTTAGATGGCTGCTAAAACCTTTCACGTCGTTTTTTGGCTTTAGGCTTTGCCAGCAAATGCACTATTATTCCTACACCAAATAAACTCGAGACTGATGAATTTCCCCCTCTTTTGTGAAAACGTTAGGGTTGGTGGTAGTGACCAGATACTCTTTTTCACAATTTAGTTCCAAAAAGGAAGAGCCATTGAGGGAAAATAAAGCGCAATTTTCCACCTCCAAACGAAATTTGGAAGTTATTGAATATGTCCCACTTGCAGATGACGTTAAGTTTCGGCGGTTGTGTCCGGTGCAAATCATGTTGTTACCTCACAGTCGCAGGTTTAACCTTCGGTCCGTAATAACTGATTCAGTTCAAGAGACCAAGCTGTACCAACCTTGGTGGACAATTTGCGGATTATAAACTGTCCAAACAAACTAAACTAAGAATTTACGAACCTTAGTCCATTGCAAGGAAACGTATAATCAGATATTCCGATAAGACCTTCAACAATGTATGCGTTTTTCGGTTGAGAAGAAAATTTGGTTCTGAATTTGTTGCCAGGATACATCACGGACAGAGCAAGCTTGTTAGCGCCACCTGTTTGCTGCAACGACGTGAGGACGTGAGGCTCCAAAGGAATAGGTCTTCCATCGATTGTGGAAGAGTCACTTAACCACAGCCGAAGACTAAAAAATGTAAGAAAAGATTCGAATAAAGCAATGAAGAATAGGCATTACCTAAAACGTAATTTTGAAGGCGTTTGTGAATTTAAATATTTATCTTGATTTTTTATTTTACGTTGAAAGAAAATTTACTAGCAAATCAAAACTCACAGAAAATGTTGGAAATGATGAGTAATGCCGCCAATCAACTTGTACGTTGTGTTATCAAGAAACAATTAAACGCAACAAGTAAAACGCAAATACGTTTTGATAAATGCATCGCAATTTGAATGACGTTTCGTTTCATTCTCTATTTCTTTCAAATTTTAGCGCACTTTCTCCAAATTGAAATAATTACATAAAGTTATATGAAATAAATATGACTTGACTGTGCAACAAGAGCGAAAACTAATTCCGGTTCGAAGTTATTCCACCTTTAGTGTTTTAAAGAGCTAACAAACTCAGCAGACCAGTATGAGTTACAAACGTGTATTGACGCCATTATATTGACCTCGCCGCACAGTTATATCCACAACATGGGAGGACTACCAGTGCTTATTTAAAAAATACACTTTTCTTAACATTTAAAGCACTGTAGTTTCACTTTCGTCCATGAAACAGTTCTAAAGTCTTCCCCAATCGTGTTCGTATTTTAAACTATTGTACGCGCGTGTGTGTGCTTTAGTGGCGTGAAATTAAAGCAGCCACACAGCCTTTAAACAAGCATAGATACTCTTCATTTGCAGAAGTAACCTGAAATGCTCAGTCCCTTCTTCCGCTTCAGCCACACTTGAACATTGCTCTGATGACGCTTCGCAAGCAACGGTCACTGTAAGCTGCAGTGGAGTGGGAAAAGCGTACCAGAGTTTGTCTTGGTTATGGACAACCTGCAAGATGAACAATGAAATGTAAGAAACTTTGCATATATGGCAGCGGCAGTAAGTATGGAAGAAATTTATAAAATGAATTTTCAAGTAGTTGCTACTGAGTAACTCCATAAAGAAACGTTAGTGTCGATCAACTTTATCTTTGGATTTCAAACATAAACATACCCTGACTTCTTGCAAACTAAAGAGGGTTCCATGGGGGCAATCGATCCTGATCACGGACGGTGACGCTTGGAAGCGATAAACTGGTGAACTGAGATCCTTGTTACTGTCAATCAGGTGAATTTGAACAATCAGTAATTGAGATGAGCACAGCAACGTCTTGCCGAGTTCCGGAGGTATTGAAATATTTCCGTGCAGTTTCATTGACTGGAGGCGGAAACCGTCCTTGTAACTAATCAGTTCTAGAAAAGATTCGGACAAGAAATGCCAGTAAATCTCATGGCAGCCTGACTTCCTAAAGTTGTTTTACCGAAAAATCAAATATATCAACAACGCATTGTTCTTTCTAAAGAACAAGCTAAAAAGCAAGTACTGGTAAAATCAGAAAATTATCATATTCACAGACTAGAATACAAACAATTTCACCAGTGCTCTTTTTTCAATAGTTCACTTTCATAAATAATCTTCTATATCCTTATTGCAACTTTAACTAAATTTTTTCCACAGCACTTTACCAAAGCATATTAGATAAGCTTCTGCTGCTCCAAACGAAAAAAAATCACAAAAGGAGACGTTCGACCTCTGCGATGCATGCAAAGACTCATCGTTTACATTCAGGAAAAGTTTAATGATAGTTGTGAACTTATACCTTGAAAGGTTTACTTAAAGTATGAGCATTATCGAGAAACACCTGACAAGAGAGCTGGATCTTACATTGATGAAATTACTTAGTGAAATATTTCCAGCAACGTGTCGGCGTCGGTTGCTCAGACTGATGCACGTGCTCGTCATTAATATTTTTACAATTTTACTTACAAACCACGCTGCGCACCTTGATCGAGTGTTACGCCTTTAATGTGAAGTTTGTTTGACATGATTTCAGAATCGTTCGCTTGTGACGATGAGCGGAAATAAAACTGGAAATCAATATCGTCGAAAGCGACGGACCAATTTCTTCCGATGAAATTAGGACGACGAACTGTGACCTGCATGCTGAAGGTCACCATCTCGTGTAGCTTAGATAATGGTAAAGACATGTAGTCTTTGAATGATGAACCACCTATTGATGAACCAATGTAAAATTCATCGACACCTATTCTCGCTGAGGAAAGTGAGCAACCGAAGAGCAGCGGTACAGCAACAAAGTTATTTGAAAACTCCCTTTCCTCTGCATAACCAAAAAGGCCCAGAAGCACATATAGACCTTTGCGGCAATTAAATTTTAAGGTTTGCAGCTCATCTGGACCTGGAACCGTAAAAACCGCTTGAAATAATATTTTGCAGCTAGAACTTTCTTCATGCCAGGGATACAGAGAGGTTTTTATTTTACGCAGTGAAACGGACAAATCACCAGGGTCAAGAAGAGTGTCATTAGACAGAACAGCTGTCCATGTTATGTCTGACAAATTGCACTGAATATTCCTGTCGAACAGGATCAATCTGGTTTCCAAAGTGACAAAATCCCCGGGGACTATTTGCTCGTCGTTGTTTCCTGAATATTTTGCGTCTGCAACGACACCAATGCTGTTTGCACTCAAATGATACTCCTGAATGTAAACTTGCAATGGATCATGCACGCAATCCACATAAACGTGTGAGATGGCAGCAGAGTGAAGAGCTTCGTGAACTTCCACCCATTCCTTCCTGATAGTCGAGCAAGTTGGAGGTGCCACGATTACGCCAACACTCAAATGCCCACATAATGTTGGGGGAATAGCTGAAAGAAATATGCGAATTAGAGTTTGAATGACATGTTGGAAACTGTTAGGAGAGTGAGGTGAACATAATTTGAAGCAGTTTTTGAAATATCGGGAAGAGACTGCGGCAGCGTTTGCTTATGTCAACGTTTAATAAAGCAGTGTTCATATGACAGGGTATAGTTTTCACTTCGTATAGCAGGATTGACCGCTTACTTGAAGTCCTCTAAAAAACTAGAATAATCTTCAAGCGACAGCTTCATCGCACTAGTTACAATAGCTTGATAGTAACATTCGCACAGTTAAGCTGTGCCAAATCTCATAAACAGTAACAGCTGACGTTCAACAAGAACTTACCAAACTCTTCAAGAGTTCAAAGAGCACTAAGCAATGTTACAGTGATCCATCAATTTTGCAGGAGATACCGAAGACGCTATTCTCTTCGTTACAAACATTAAACTTTTTGATGTCGAAAATACAACACATTTGATTTATTCGAAGATACCACTGGAATTCTCCAATAATATCTACTATGACTCAAGTAAAATGTAGATTTTCCCTCCCGAAGTTGCACTCCAGAATGCCCCAAATTTACCGAAAATGCCGTTTCTAGACATACTTTTGACTGCAATACATTTCTGAGATGGTGGTGTTGGAATGGAGGTTAGTAAATTGTGGTGGTGAGTATGCAAAATCTTACACATAAGGTTATTTTGTTTGATTTTCAAGCAGACAAACGAATAGTAAACTATAAAAACTTACCAATGCCACCGACAACATCGCTTAAATCTAACACCAGGTCGCTTTTCATATGTGCTTGCAGCTTTGACAGCTGTCCAGAAGTCAGCTTTGCTCGAACGAGAGGTATTCGCGATTCGTAACCGGTCAGCATCACCGCATGAACAACGAAGTAACCAATTACAGCGCGAGGATTTCCATATCGCGTCGAAGTGTTCCTGCCTGTGTATCTCACAGTTAGCCAGTAATGCACAGAAAGAGACGACTCGTGGACTTGATTATCTTCAGTCGTTTTCTTTCCTGAAAACAGAGGAGCGTTTCAACTTGATAACACCCGGAATGGCATGTGCAAACCAAAAAATCTTACCTTCAACAGTTCTTTTCAAATGTCCTTCAACAAGCTTAAAGTTTGTTATCACGAATGGAGATGAACTGACATCTCTCCTGGGTGGAGTATTGTCAAAAGGAAGAAACAGATCTCCCGCCAAAACCCAGTTAATACGATCGCACGACACGAAAAGAGAAAACACATCGCTTACTTCCTGGAACGTTAATGACGTAATGGCAAAAATACCCTTGACGGTTACTTGGTAATGACGTGCGGCCAAGTTGGTCCGGAATAAACTAAATCGAGGGAGCGGATCAACGTCAGCACTGCAGTTCATCAGTTTAAAGCTGAAATCATCCGAATCCACGCCATGACAGTGATGATCGGCGCAGAGGCTGACACTCAGTTGTGGGTGATCACTACATGATGTCATATCAGAGAAAATGAAGGAGGTCCCGAAATGCGTAAATGCGGATACTGAGTTCGAATTATAAATCCAGTGATAATCGTAGACAACTGGCCATATTTGTCTGAAGTTGACGACTGAAGGCTGGTCATGGGTGCATACAATGTAGATCGCATGGTCATGTTGCTGAATATTGTTAGGTAGGATCGAAAAAGCTACTGGGCGGCTACTTTTGGAGACCTCACTGAAAGACCACGATAAAGACGTCCAGCCGCAGTTTTCCTTATGATTTCGATGTAATCTGATGCGGTTTGTAACAGTCTCCAAAATTCCGACGTTTTTTAGAATGAGGTCGTCCGAAGAACGCGATAAAGTGATGTCAAATAAACTTAGAACTGGGCATGTGTCGTACGCAGAACATCTCTGCAATTTTACAGCGAGCTGGAATTGCGCAGCATCATCCCCTGGTGCTCTGCTTTGCTCGTATAAATCTCTTAGCCTCGTTTCGTACAAAGGAAGAACGCGAAGATTTACTCTGGCTGAAAGTGCACTGACAGTTTCGCCATCAGCCACAAGAAACCGGGGGAGGTTTGGAAATAAGATAGATGCGGACAGTGGAGCAGTCCTGGCAAGAAGAAGGTCAATTTCAAGATTGGACTTTAGACCCGAACATGAATAAAACTTTGTCGGCAACAAGATTTGATTGTTTTGCGGAATCGCGTCAGAGAGATTGTAAATATCTGAAAGTTGGAAAGACAAGAGCCAGTAAAGTGGCTTAGAGCACGCGTCCATCTGCTGCTCTGGCTGGAAGTAGAATCGATAAGAAACTAACATTCTCTGTCCTGGTGTGAGGTAATGAAAATCCTCGATGCACAGGTGGCATTGGAATTTGGTGATTGTTTGAACAACACTGTTGCTTGTCGTAACGTCAGCCGATAAGTCACGATCGCTTTGGCGGACAAGTGCCAAAGTAGGCAGCAGAGCATGCGAACCAGCATTTATTGAAATTTCATGACTTCCAGCGAAAATCATGGAAGCTGCTACGTCGACAGCAAAACCCCTATTCAAGTTAACGTGATGTATCTCGGCATCGAGCTCGCTCAAAGCATCGTCACGACCAATGATTAAAATTTTAGACATTCCAAAGTTGTCCGTTTTATTTCTCTCCGGGATAAGGTCCTCCGGAAAAATACTTAAGGTCACGGTTTTTATTCCGGAAGAAAACTGGCACTTCTGAGTGTTGTTGCACTGATGTGTGCTGCTGTCATTCATTTCTGGGACAAAAAAGTAGCCTTTGATATACACGGTGCTGAACATCTGGCCACAAGAACTGTCAGCATTCGACGTTTCTATGTTTAGTCCTGGGTTCTGTTCCTTTATGACATAATGGCAAGCGACGCTGTGCACACCGTTGATATTTTCAGTGACAGAGAACGTCAACGTGAAATTTGGACTTGGGTTATGCGGGGTTAAGGGGTCAAATGAGATCAGCACGTCAACAGTAGCTTCGAAATTCACTTCTGTGTTTGATGGAATGACGACCCATTTATCGACGGAGAAAGAGTCAACTCGAAAGTCTACGGAGGCGCAGGAGCAAGAAATAATTTCCCGGGATGCAGGGATGCACACCGCGTCGGAGGTGATTGCGTGGTTCCGATCGACATTCTTAGTGCTTTCGACAACGACGGCCACGCAAATATATTCTACTGTTTCGCACAACTCCTTTGAAAGGGGCAAAATTTCAAACTCGATATTTGTGAAAGTTAAGCGTTCTCCGAAGCTGAATGAGCGCTGATAACCTCCTTCAAGAGCGAATGTGACTGGAACAAAGTCTGTGACAGCACGTCTGGATGAAGAGGCAAAAATGTTGTTGGCTAAATTGTTTTCCGCTGCAAATATCTGAAACGCAAATGTAGTGGAATTGCTCGAAAAAACTTTCCCAACATTTGTCAGGGACATGCTAATCCTTGTGACTGTTCGATGCACAAGGCGCATATTTTTTGATGACTCAAGCTGCGATTCGATTAGATCTTTGTTGAGAATCACGGAATAACCACAAGTTTTGCGAATTTTTGTGACAATTGAGTTGACTTGTTTTTCGATGCACACACTTCCGTTTGCAAATTTTCCCCAACAACGACTTTCTGTCTCGCGGAAATCAAATAAAAGATCTTCGTTGTGGCTCAGGACTCGATAGCAGGTGGCTGCATCAATTTCCAGCTGCGCTCCTGATATGATGCTACGATGAAAGCAGATGAAATCTACAGACCAGCATAACCTTTCAAAAAGTTTGAATGAAAATTCTGCAGTTGTTTGATTTGCAATTCCGTTTGTCGAAGCTGTGATGACGTACGACGCATTGAGTTCCACATATCTGCATGGTTCGTCCGTCTCCGTGGAATGGCTTTGCACCAGTTTGCAATATTTTCTGACGAAATAAATATGTTGTCTGAGTAAATGACAACGCTCATACAATAAACCAACTGTAAAATTTTCCTGCTCATGAAATCTTAAAATGCCATACGAGTCAGGAAAACTGGGACATAATGCTACCCATAATTTGATTACGTCATCCTGGGACACGTGACAACCGTTATTTCCGGACCAAACTATTTTTGACTGCCCGACGTCCATGTTTAAGCATTTTCATAGCAAAATCGCATTTGCGCATCGAAACACACTTAGCATACAAATTCTGTGCAAAGTACCCCCAAAAAGGGGATTTTTTAGGGGAATTGTTTGTG
>Ga0210059_1017165_pt1 | contig 10354 bp, 2 predicted proteins | sample Ectturendosymbi2_FD_188042 | JGI IMG/M metagenome (GOLD analysis project Ga0210059, IMG submission 188042) | Ecteinascidia turbinata endosymbiont from Florida, USA - Sample 2 (SPAdes) (version 2) | ecosystem: Host-associated > Tunicates > Ascidians > Unclassified | place: Key West, Florida...
ACTTTTTTCAATCTTTTCTCTGATCAACGTTGCAAATGTAGTATCTTCTTGCCAGCAATAAGGTACCTTGTTCTTTAAGTCCTGTCGTTTCTGTATTCTTTCCACATACAAGCCATCCTTGCGTGAAGCTAACAAAAGTTGGTATACGTCATCAGTATAGTCTTCCAAGATTCTGTAGGTTAACATTTCGTCATGCTGTCAGCAATTTTTAATCATACACCATTTGTTCTCGTTAGTGTCAGTAAACAGCTTTTACTCTTCTTGTTCCATAATTAATGTCATTTCGTTAGCCAGCATGTTATGGATGAACCCTTCCATAACACCTTTGAGGCTCTGCAGCGAAAAAACACTTAGGCTACCTGTTTCTCGAAAGATGCAAAACATCTAACAACATACGGTTGCGTGCTTTGATGCAGTCAGATTGTTTGTATTCGTCCTTATTCTTTGAACACTACAATCGCATTTTACTCTGTGACTGAGTGATAGAACTTTGCAGTGTCTGATTGATGGCATGTCATGTCACAAATGCGTTCGCATTTTACCTAGACTCGACCAGTTTAGGAATTGGCGCCGTACTCCGCAGTAGTGTTGTAACAAGTATTGCGCGTTAGCTAACATTAGTATTAACAATGTGTCTCTCACCCTATGGTTCTGTCTTCAACGCAGTTGCAAAAAGTGTTTGTAGCTCAGTGATTCCGCCGGCTTCAATGCCTGGTGAAACGTGGTCTTGTCTGTTTTTATTGACCTACGTTCGGCAGAGTGTGTGTGTGTATGCTATGGAGTTTTTATCTGGTCATAAACAAATAAATTAAATTTAATTTAATTTCAATATATATGACAGCACTACTTTTTTGTGATTGGAAAGGCAGAGCAGCAAGTGCGCAAGCCTTCACACTGTGGCACCAAGCAACAATTAAGATCCCACGTCGTGCTAAATTTTATTTCTGCTTGTTCGCGACACATGGGTGTTGTTCATCACGCACATCCCGTTCGTGGTGAATTGCACATTTAACACAACGCTGAGAGGCTGCACCACTTGCAGAAAGGTTGGGACAGACTCTTTGAAATGACTGAGTGTGAAAGAGACAAGAAACTAAAATGCGGTGCTGGTTCTTGTTAAATACCCCAGTTTTTGTGAGATACGACTACGCTTCTTACAGTTTTATTGCGTGAACTCTGTGGGCGATGCACTACACATAAATTCTGCTGTATATTAGTTTAAACGCCGCTTGGTGTGCCTGATGTAATGTTCACAAAATATTGCAACGTAAAGGAAGATGACAAAAAGTGAAATTTGCCTAAAGCAGCTTGGGTAAGTTTTCAATAAAAATGCCATTTCACATTTGTCTTATAGGGAAAACTGGTTAATAGCTGCCAGTGCTGCAATTGGAGAAAGCGACCATCAATTTTTGGGTTGATTACAGAAAAGGTTAGCCTGAGTACATTTATCCTCCCGGGGTTTTAGTAGACCTACTTACCGGGCCCGGATGCAATCTACCTCTTGTATCTCCTACTTGTAGGCCCTGGGTAGAGGTGAATGGCTTTGGATGGAGAGGAAGCAGCGGCGTAACTGACGGGGGTTAGGGGTGCGAACTGCCACCCCTGGCAAACTGAATGGAAAAACCGGACCCCCACTTAACTTATATTTCGGTATATGCTTTTGGTTTGCTATCTATCGAAAGGAATGCTTTCCCAGGAACGAATCAAACACTATGATCTTACAGAGTATATATTTCGCCTGTAGGTTGTTGTTTTCTGCGTTTTTCCAAAAATGTTTTGTGTGTTTTCCTGTGATTTCGACTTTCAATATAGATATCGTTATCCGAATTCACTATCATTTCTCAACTTTTTTCTGAGTGTTGAATAGTGGGCCCCTATGGTGGCAAGGCGCCGCTTTCAGCTAAGTTTGTCCTGCCTGCTCAAAATTCTAGTTATACCACTGAGAGAAAGGTGTAGGTAGGGGCAATTACCCCCATGAAATATGCTAAAAAGACCTGGTTTCAAGACAAACACAGGGTTACTTTAGCACATTGGATTTGATTTTTGAGCAAAAGTTTTATCAATTTGCTCACTCCACAGCCACATTTCCTAGTTTGACTACCGGTCTGGGACTTCTCAATGCAAATACTAACAAGAGTACAAAGTACTTTCAAAAACTTATATTTTTAATCAAAAACTTGCCGCCTCCCAGAACGTGCCGCCCGGGCCCGGGAGCCCCCAGGGTCTCCTTAATTGCCACTCTACTGGTTGCCTCAAAACTTTTGGTAGGAGAAATTTGTTTATTGTCAGTGGAAGCTCAAGTGTCTTATGACGTCCCGCTACTAGAATTATGTAAAGTCTGGAAAGTAATTTGCGAATCAAGCAATGAACGTGAAGAGGCGAAATGTACCTCCATTTTCTCCAGCTTTGTTAAAACGAAGCCTAAACCAGAGTAGCATATCTTGTTAATAAACCTAAGGGTATGATACATTCTTCCCTTATGGTTTGCACATTTTTTCAAAGCAGTCCACGTATTTTGATTTGTTTGCTTTTATTTTCGTTGTGCAATATACACGAACAGTTACAACCTAATGTGATCAAATTTTCCAACCAAATTACAGTTAAGTATAAATAACACTGAACACCAGATCGTGACGAAATTCAAACGTTCTCTTCTCGTAACGTTTATGGCTAATGTACAAAATTCAATAAAGTGCACTGCTTAGAAACTTCAATCAGTAAGCAATAGTACACTTCAACTTGTATACACAGCAAATTCAAATGTAATTCAGAAACAAAAGTGATGCATTGCCAGGAATTAAATATCGCCTGTAATACAAAATACATACTTTTTAGATATTTGAACGATATAATCTGGTAAATCTAGGCTATTCATTACGTTTTCACTTTTGTTAAATCCGTTTAGAAGAATATTTCTTTTGTTTTTTCGTTACTTTCAAAGTGCTTAGTTATCTTTAATCGGCTGATTCCAATAAGTGGTAAGTAAAACAATATGTTTTTGTCAGACACGAACAACTCTGTCAACCATCACTTAGAGCTGGAAAGCAAATGCGTTTTGAATTTTATTGCTTCAAAACATATTTTTATCAAATACATGGGGCTGAGTGTACAGCTTCTTTGACTAATGATCTTGCTCCAAAGAATTACAACTCATCGGTTTCCACTTCACCAAGGGTAACGAATCCACGTTATTTGATGCGCAGTGAGTGACCGGTATTTGGTGAAACCGTAGTGGTCATAACAACATAGATACCCCGCAAAGCTGCAACGACTGACAACTTCGGGTGATAAACACCGTAAAAAAGGAAAAATTTTACTCAAATGTAGCCTTCTTTGCGAATCTCGGTAGGGTAAATACTCTGTTTACCATTGCTGGGCGCGAACTGGTAGACACAGTGGCAAACCAAGGAGGACAACCTGATAGAATTCCCCCCAAACAACAATGGCGATCTCTTGCAGGACTTTTTCTTGGCTTTTAACAGTACCACATGAGAATTAGGGAAGTGTTTGTAAATTTATAGGGAGAACAGGCACACGATCTCAGCAGTTTATGTAAAATTTCGAATAGGAAAAACGTGCATAAACTTTTTCACCTAGCTTCTACAAAAAATTGCTGAAAACAAGCATTTCGCTATTGAATTTGTCAAGACATGAAATATTTTATCTGCAGATGATTTAACTATTGGCAAAACAGTGGAATTAAAAAAAAACTAAAACTTGGTGATGAATTTTGGCATCACTTATTTTCGACTACTTTCGATATAGCTATAAATATCTAAAACCTAAGCTTTTGTTATAAATAAGCCATTTAGCTTTTGTTATGAGTGCTTTATGAACTCAACATGTTACAGCTTATTGTGGTCACACAGTGTGTCATACATCCAGCGGACATGCAGTAAGCAAATTGAACATTTCAACTTTCTAGATGTCCAACTGATTTCTAAATGTAATTGCAATGTCCATGGAAGAAAAATCTTGAAGTTATGATGTTTGCAGTGTTGATCCCGACTCCGCCAGGTATCTGAATGGTGCCGAAAAGTGCCGATGAACTAACATCACGTTTTAAAATTGTGTCAAATGAAAGTCTTAAACATAGTGTTTCCAACCCGGGTTTTCCCGAACTCGAAATCCGGGTTTTTGGCTCTTTTCTACTACCCGAAAACCGGTTTTTTCAACTATCAAACCCGGGTATTTTAAAAAACTTGGAATTGCTGTTGCATTCAAATATTAGTAATTCTGATAACATTAAAGTTGCAGATTGGCGCGTGTAACGGTCAAATTAGCACGTTTGAACTTTCAACTATTATCATGAGGCACGAGGTGGGGTTTTGCTCGGTGACCATCGTACGTTCGTCGTTGGTCCGTTTATATTTTCGTTCAATTGACCTATTTGGACGGATCGTGACGTCATTTTGCATATAATAATTGTCCATGCGAACTTTAATCTTTTCTCTAAATTAATTAAATAACCATACAACGTGAGGTAGTCCTTCATAGGTATGCCGTAGTTTCCTAGTTACTAGTTATTCATATATTAGCTGTTATGTGTTATTTCGTATATAAGCTGTGATTCTTTGCAAAATCGATTCGGTCTTTTTGAGTTTGCAATGACTTTCTACAAAATATTTGACTTTCCTTTAGAAGCGACTTTAAGTACATTTTAATCATACACATTCAGTTTAAAGACGTTAGTAATAAAAGGAAATCAGAAACTTAGAGCCAATCTTATAAAACAAGGCTCAACCAACACCAAAGTGCAATTTGTGCTCCATTACACAAACGCAGGTGGTTCTAGCACCGAAAGTTTAATAAACCATTTGAAATCAAAGCACAGAATCGATGTAATCCTTGAGAGAGAAGACCACAAAACTATTCCAGCACAGGAACATATCCGATCACAAATTGTGAAAAAGGAAATGAGTCTTTTTGAGGCGACAAAGAACAGGTGAAATAACCTTGAAAAAACAGTTCCATGCCTTAATTACAATCAAGCCCAATTCAGTGGAACGAGAGAGGGCTTTTTCAGCCACTGGACTATTTGTCGTAAAACTCAGAAACAGACTGAATGATGAAAGTGCGCTTTGATTGCCATGCGTCAGCAGTATAAACATTATTGAAAAACTGTGCTTAACCTAATTAATAAGTTGCTAATGAATTGCGCAGGGACCAACGTAGTAATTTCACAATAATATTGAGTTTTATCGCTCAAAATTGCATTCATTTCAAAACCCGAAAAAAACGGGTTTCCCGGGTTTCTTTTCTCAGCTACGAAATGGAAACACTACTTAAATTCAAAACTGAGTCAACTATGAGCGCAAAACTTGGACATAGATCAGTTGTGCTGCCTTCATAAACGATTTGAGTTCAGGCGATTTTTTGAGCTGATGCCAGGTTACAGACGCTGAAGGCTACTACTTGTTAGGTCGCCTTGCTTTAAGTCTATCATAGTTAGACTTTTGCATTTGTTGAACTTAATTGACTCGAATCCAGTTAAGCATTGTGTGAGCAACAAAAAGAACTCTGCCTCGAGTCAAGGCGGGTCAACAAAATTATGATGACTCAGTAGGGGCCAGTTATAGCAAAACATCAACTCATTTCAAGTCACCGCCAAACGTTATTCGATTCAATGAATAATATTGAATAGTTGATGGCTTTGTAATGTTTGACACGTACTAACACAAGTTTGACTTCACTATTTTGGTCCACGAGTGCAAGAGAGACAAAGTTTGTAATAACTGGTATCTTGAAAAACACGCACAAATTTCGATTCGCATCAAAACAAACACACAAAAATTGCAGTGACATAGTCTAAATCTTAACTTCCGAGACCGAGGCGTGTCTCAAACGGGCAAACAGAATATTCGTCAAAAATGAGACGATTCCGAGACTTGAATTAGCGAGGTCAAGACCAAGGTTCCCTCTTAGGTGCGCAAATGCACAGTGCCACCAAACCATTTGCACAAGTATGAATCTCATTCTCGCGCACTTGCAATATTCAAAATATTGAAGGTCGTAACGAATTAGCTAACTATCAAGATTCAGCAGTAAGCCTGGACAAAGTATATAAATATTGGAAAAGCACCACAAAAAGAAGTTATATGAATTAAATGTGTGCTTTGTTCGTATTTTGATAACATTTTGTGCTTATTCTAATAATTCACAAAGTTTGTAAATCACTTAGAACTGCCAACACAGACTTAAAATATACATGTTCACTGAAGCAAGCAGTTGCTCAGTTAAAAATTTTATTAGAGGGAACACTGATCAAGACTTGAAAATTGTTTCGCTGGAAGCTGATATATCCGCCTCCATTTAGAGATTCAGAAACAAATTTGAGTAATTTTGGTGGTTTATGATGGTAGGAACAAGATTTAGACTACGTTGGTGTGTAGTTAAACCCGTAGTCATGTTTTGCTTGGATATTATAACATTTCTGCATTTTTTTAACAATAGATCATCAGTTTTTCCATCTTCGAATTCATTGCGTTTCATCTAATTTTACTGACTATTCGGTTTAAGTTGCCTCCAGAAAAACGCAACATTGAACAGGCTATGCTATTGGAGAATTGTTTTTCTATATACTGTAATTGTTGAGTCAAATCATGTTTTCAAGTAGCTTTTCAAGCAAAACGCTAACTGAAGACAGTTGCCTCGAGACCGCAACCTGCATCCGAGGACAAAAGCAAAACTCACCAAAACAGGTCTTAAGTACGATGACAAATCTTTAGGTTCCATCATTCCAAACCTCAACTCGGCTTTGAAAAGCATGCAAATTTAAAAGTTTGCAACTGTTCATATACGTGGACTGAAAAAACATTAGACAAACACGAACCTTGGGTGAACACTTTAACGAAACGTCATTATACGGGATTTGCCAAAAGAAAAATTTCTTTGTTTGACTGAAGAAAAGGAAGAATCAAGTGGGTAACCATTTAACCATTTGTTCTTGAAATATGTCTTATTTCAACAGCAATTTCATTCAAACAATGGTTTGAATAAAAATATCACGCAGTGCTTTCCTTCAACCGATTTCAGTCATCATCCACTAAGTAGGATTCATAGATCATATGGTATTGGGATAAATAAGCAATGGTAAAATAGTCAAACCGTGATGGTATCGAGGACAGTTAAATCTAGAACAATAAACACTGGCGATATTGTCATGTGGCGCTAATTTAACTTGTGAGAACGCGAGAGTGTACCTTCTACAGAGCCACACTGACCGAAACGAGAGGAAGCAATAATCGTCAGTGATGTTGAATCGGTACAAACATAAATTATGGTGTTAAAGGAAAGCAAACAAATAAATAATTGAAACGTTAAAGCGAAGAACACAGGAGAGGTAATGCTCAAGACCTTAATAACTTAAACGTTACCACACAACGGTCGGAATTGCAGAACAATTCGTTCTCAATTTTTCGAAACAAGAGCTTATAATGTCACTTCCCTCACAGAATAAAGCGCCCCCTTGCGCACAACTTGATTTCTTTGGTGTCTGCGTAACGCAGATAAGCTGTTCCGTGATACCTTCCCTGCAAATGAAAATTGTGCGCTTGTAACTTGAGAAAAAATCCTTCAGTTGTTCACTTCCACCTCCAAGTTTTACATTTCACCACCGTTGCACATTCCGAAAAGTAACAAACAAACGGAAAAACACTGCCGACCTTCAACGTATGTAATGCTTGAGAGTTGTCCGCAAATTAGTTAACGAAACTTTACCGTTTGTCTTTCGTAGAATCAGTCAGGCTTTGGTAAATGCAAAGTACAGAGTCAGAACTCAACTCAAGTTATCCACCACAACAGTTTTTTCAAAGCACTATCAGCCAGGATGCCATTGTTGTTTCAAAATAGTTAGTAGTGGTTATAGCACAGTACTAATGGTACTTAAAAATGTGAAACAATAAGATCTTCCGCTACTAACAATCAATATGAAAGCTTGTAACGATTAGTAGCAAAGGTAAATAAAAATACCCTATCCATTTTCTTAAGTTTTTGACGACAGCACTATGAACATAAACACAACTTTGCAAAGTATTTTTAAGTCTTCTTTCCGCAAGTTTAGACCATAAGCTTTAGAATGTGTTCAATGGCTTTTCACTACCTCCTCATAAAATAAACCATTGCACTTAACCTCTCTGTTTATATAGCCTTTACCACTTTCTTCAGTGTAGAAAAAAAGATTTCAAAATTGCAAGCGCATTTTGCTATCTTCCAGCAGTCACGCTCACAAGTCTCAACACCAAACCCTTTTTCTATAGCTGACAGTATAACATTGGCGTCGGCAATGGTTTTATGGTTCCATTGCCTGTGTCCGTTTTAAGCGCGATATCTCTGAGATTTCTTACGATGACTGGAAAGAGTTCAGCAAAGGTTTCCATGAGTCTATGACTATATCGCGGCAACGTAATTCTAGAAATACTGTACAGCAGGTTGAAAAATTTTTACTTTAGAGACAGCACAATATGGGTCGATGAAGAAAGCATCTCATTTCGTGCTGAGCTGAACTTTTGTCCAAAAATTGTTGCTGATAGGTCTCATGTTAATCAATAGTCATCTTTAGCATAGCCTACAGCTAATCTAGCGCACTTCATTTTTAGCCTACCTGACATGTGCGCTACGTTTTAACGTTAGGTTTGCTGCTTTGGAATTTACGCTGTCACTGAGCGCTCTAGCCTAGCCTGTAGTTAACTCCATTGTAAGTTTGTTGTAGCGTAATCTTGATGTCTTCGCTTAACTAATGAAATGAGCTGCACTCAGTGATGAAGGCTTGTAAGAAAAAAATAGTATAGTCTGCTGCTTGTTCAACTTTTGTCCACAGTCTGCTGCTTATTAAACTTTTGTCCACAAGAAGCCCAATCTTACCCAAATGAAACAAGAGAGTGCGGTTTATATATAGCCTACTTGTGTGCGTTTTGTGTAACAATGAGACCACATCTTTTGTATAAAAACATGCTTATTAGAAGTGCCATTTTTTGTGAAATAAACACATTCGGACTGCCCAAGCTCAGCGAAATAAGCTTTGCATTAATATTTTCGTTCCTATCCCTGTGCAAGAAATGGTTTATTTAAAGGCTATTCAAAAAATCACCCCAATGGTGTTTCTGCGTCGAGAACCTTCGATCAAAACCGTATCTAAAAATTTAATGGAGGCTTCATCCCCCTTAGTCCCCCTGGATCCGCCTATGGTACTGGCGCAGCATCTTACCTTAGGAGCAAACTTTGGCAATGTCACTTCTCTTCGGTATTCTTTGAAACCTGCCAGAAAAGACTAATGTTCTTGTTCTTATCTTGAACTCATGCATGCTTAGTACAGTTGAGTTAAATTGCAAACTTCTGGGTTTATTTTACAATAAATAGCGAAGTTGTATGAGATATGGTGAGATGTCACCCTGTTTAGAGCACTATACATTTCATTGTGTTAAAAAGGCTTCAGACAAAAACTTGGGAGTAAATTTTTGCGAATTTTGTTATACGTTTAGTTGTTATTTCTTTGTCGCTTACCTTTTTCAACAGGACATTTTATAAGCTCTTCGTCCAGTGAGCACATTTCCATTGTTTGATTCAAAACCAGCGCTTTGCCGAACATTGCAAGGATTACTGCTTCCCCGCCACCTTGTGGAATCTCCCTTTCTAAGTAACACAAGCTTTAGGCAAAAAAGCACACTCTAGAGCAGCGCTTTTCAAACTTTTTTATGTTACGGCACACTAATACATTCTGAATTTGGCTGCGGCACACACAAGTTAAGATGAAAAGTTAATATCCAAAGCAATGCAACGCGGACCAAAAAGATTTGCAGCATAAGGTTTTGTCAAAACAGCAAACTTTCGGGGCACACTTCAACCTCTTCAGCGGCACACCAGTGTGCCGCGGCACACAGTTTGGAAAACACTGCTAGAGTCTAGACCAGTGGTTCTTAACCGGGGGTACACGTACCCCTTGGGGGCACGAAGCGCTAAAACAAGGGGTACGAACCACCAAATTGTTTCTGGGATACACGCCCCGAAAATAAAAAAATGTGTTTTCGATTGTTGTGAGTGCAGTAAACTTTATCAGAGGCCAAGCCTTGAATCACCGTCTGTTCGAAGTGTTTTTGTAACGAAGTTGGGGATCAACACAATGTTCTTTTCCACACAGAAATGAGGCGGCTATCCCGTGTTAGAGTGCTTACTCGTGTTTGAGCTGTGCAAAGAAATCGAGCAGTTTCTGAGACACCGAGGTAGTGGCACAGCAGGGCACTTTGAAAACGAGGAATTTGTTGTGTCCTTGGCATACCTTCCAGATATATTCAGCCACCCGAACGACTTGAACACCTCCATTCGGGTAACAACGATGTACATGATTACAGCTAGGGAA
>Ga0210059_1017167_pt1 | contig 10352 bp, 5 predicted proteins | sample Ectturendosymbi2_FD_188042 | JGI IMG/M metagenome (GOLD analysis project Ga0210059, IMG submission 188042) | Ecteinascidia turbinata endosymbiont from Florida, USA - Sample 2 (SPAdes) (version 2) | ecosystem: Host-associated > Tunicates > Ascidians > Unclassified | place: Key West, Florida...
TCGCCGTCTGTTTTAATGGTCGATAGATGTTGCCGTTTCGCGTCATAAAAAACAGTGCAGAACTCGAGGCAATAAAGTGTACAGTGTCACCTCTCAACTCCCCTGCCTGTTTCGTGTCTCTAACAGCCGCGAGCCTGAGGAACGCCTTCATCATCGCATAGGACAGTGTGAATCAGATTCACAGCTCGTGCTTGTGTGTTACAGAGTGAGAGACACGTCAACACTTGGAAGTATAGTAGCCTACTACTACCGGTAAAGCTGTGCATGACTGAATTGAATGCTTGGAAAGAATATAGCACTGGGTTCAACATTTAGCTGCATGTGTAAAGTTTGTGAAATAGGTTATAATTGCAATTTGGTGAATTGCAGTACCTATACTGTTCATAGATTACGACTTACAAAGTGCTGTGGATCCTCATATTTGACATTCTGTTGCTTGTAGTGCAGAGAATAGACTGGTTAATGATCTTGACTGAAATCAACAAAGTGGCTTTGCAGTGTAAAAACAAACTCCCATTTCCAGCCCAGTGTAAAAGCAAACTCCCATATCCAGCTGTTCAAATTCTATTGAAGTCACTTGAACAGTGCAATTACGATGCGACGCGGTTTTCATGACCTCATCGCCCAGCAGTTCTCTACGATTTTCTCTGCTGGCTGTTATTTTGCGGACTACGCTAAATAAAATCACGCCTCGGCGATTCCAACTACACCTACGAAAAACACCTTTCTGTAGTGGAATCAGCTTTCACTTTTTCATTTTCACCTATTCCCCAGCTTTCGCAATACCATAGGCCAAGCGAACGAAGCAACTCTTCGAAATCCTTGCAGTGTAAAAACGCCCCAATATCGAGTTCGCAAGTGCGTTCACGAAGGTAAGCCAAGGGCGACGAATCGCTCACGCGTCAATCCCATAACAGTGCAGTGTAAAGTGGGTAACTGGCATAGCTAGGGAGACATCTGCAAACGGGTGCAGCATTCTGGGGACGTAAATTGAGGTTGGAATGTCACGAACACTTACGAAATGTCAAATTCAGCGGATGCTAATAACTGCGACTTAAAAAATGTCGCATGCCAGTCGTGACTCGCTGACTCTTTGGTACCCAGTTGCGAAATCTCAAGATTACCAAAGTTCGCAAAGAGAAAAATTACGAACTTCAATGACGTTTCAAGGCGTCGTTTGTGTCTCCAGCAATCAGCGCCTGCATGTGGTTTGAGTCACGTCTGCGTCACAATGCTTTCAGATAGCCCGGGTTGCGAACTTTTCGACATCGCTCTCATTCTATAGTTGCATCACAATCGACGGGAATCCAGTGCATACAACTGCGCATGCTTTTAGAGCACCGACAAACCTCAACAGTATGTTGTTACAATAACAGATCTGATGTTTAGTAAATAATTTGATATTTGATGGTTTGAAAAACTTCTTTTTGAAAATGATGTGATTCTAAAGGTAGTTATGGTGATTTTCATTTGTGGGATGTTTTACCCTTATATAGACCGCGAGCCAAAATTTTGGCGTAAGGATTTTCCTCAACACGTTCAACCACAACTCGCCAGCCGGTTAAGCTAGAGAGATATGGAAAGCCTCAAAAGATCCGGTTAGGCTAGTACCTTTAATTAATAAAATTTTGTAGGTTTTGGATTCGAGGTTGTTTGTGGGGTGACATATTAAGTAGCAGTAGCCTATGGGTTTAGGATTTTTTGGCCAAGGTTACCTGACCCAGGGCTCCACCCCCCCAGGAGTAATTGTTGTTTTTTTAACGAAACTAGGCTGAAATTCACATATTTTGAGCCTTGATTGACCTTCTAGCGTTTGTGTTTAGGAAATTATGGCCTTACAAGAACAAGGAAAGAAATGTAATCCCTTAGAGGAAATTCAATTAAATAATTAAATATTTTTGTCATAACTTGGCAGGCTAAGGAGTCAAATGGTTTAAAAGTATAAACAACCTGTTCAGGCTCGGATTTACCATTAGGTTAAAAAGGTTTAAGCCTAGGGCCCCCGATTTCAGGGGGCCCAAAGTTTTGGGAGTAGGGGCGATTTCCAGCATTTCTGTAAGCAATTATATTTGTATTTGTGTTTTGGTTCAAGGCACATTTTTACTATGCCACTAAAAAAGATCTCTATAGAACAGTGGTTTTCAACCTTTTGCATGCAGCGACCCATTTTGCAACCCAATTTAAACTAACGACCCCTTTCCGAAAATTTCCAGTCAGTCATATTAAATACATTTGCGTTTGCACAATAGAAAATCACAATGACTAAAACCTAACGCAAGATATCACTATGTTAAACAAAGACTCATTTATTAAATTCATCCACATGGCAGCATCAGTGAGAGAGACCCGTGCCATGTACAAACCACTCCACAGCACAACTCATTAAAAACTAGACTTACTCAAGTTAGCTATCGCAATCAGATATCAAACTTACAAACACAGATCATTCTTACGTCACAAAGTTATTCGTGCGTTGTCAAACGCAACAGCAGTGTAATGGCCATAATCACACTCAAAGGTTTGCAACGGTCACAATCACACTCAAAACTTTGTGATGGTCATAATCACACTTAAAACAATTTTGAATGAAAAAGTAGGATATCACCTTAGCCAGATGATCCTATTATTTTTACTATGACAAAAAGTGGTTCCTCATACGAAATATAAAGTATAGAAGTAAACATGATTTTTTTCATAAGAAGTTCACGGCCCCTAGAAAAAGGCAAACGACCCACACAGGGGTTGCGTCCCCCGGTTGAAAACCACTGCTATAGAAGAATGAACGCGAATGATTGAAGTGAATGACGATGAGCATTCTTTTTTATGGCGTTGAGAATTCGTTACTGTTACGTATAATATGTGGAACAAAACACCTGAATCCATTTTTCTGATTACACGAGGCCAGTGAGGTACTCACTACTCAATAAATATGTAAAGGGACTGTGGTCAGATAACTTCAACGCTGCCTTTTTCTTTAGTTTCATTGTGATTGCTTTTGTTCCTGATATCGAGAGAATTCAGAATACAGTAATATGTTTATGAATTAGAACAACTTGTTCCGTGAATGTAACGAGCACGTGTAGTGCTAATTTGTATGACATCAGTCGTCGCAAACCTCCCAGAAGGGCCCCCAATTTAAAATAGCCTAGGGCCCCGAAAATTAAAATTCGCCTCTGCACACAGGTACCTGTCATAGAGATTACATCAGCTCTACATTTGTCTGGTTTACCTGTATAGTCATGTCTTCAATGCGTCTGTGTGAAAAACTGTACGTACGTCAGGTACACAGCTAGTATTTGCTGAAATGCGACATTCATGTATTGCCAAAAATCGCTCGAAGTTTCCTAATCGATTTTTCAACATAAGATGCATTGTTCTCACTAGGTATTTGCCTGAATTCCACGCAAAAAGAGTGTTTTTAGCGCAGTTCAGCCTATCGATATTTTAGCCTAGAGAAGCAACGGCAGGCAAATGACACCATCGTTTGCGTCCATGTGGACAACTAACCTGCGGAACCGTTTGATAGGTTGGTCAATCGGGAAAGACCAGCTGGAAGAAGTAGCGCGCGTATCTGGAGTGCTGCAAGCGCCATTTGATCACTTGACGGAAGAAGATCGAGCGAAATTCGAGGCAATACTGGATGACCCGTCAAGAAATGTTGAAGCTGCGGATTGTGCATCAGCATATATCTTCATTAAAGACAAATTAGCGAAAGACTGATACGTCAAGGGACCAATGTGTATTTTGAGATCGTTGTGACTGTGCGCATTAAATCTAAGACTAAGCCTCACTACCCTGCTTTGTTATCTTGTTTTGTTCATGCTGGCTGTTAACGTTTTTTCGTCATTACAAAACAAATAAGCGTTGGGGCCATAGCAGTCTTCCTAGTTAGAGAGGTGCTCTTCTACACATTGTTCAAGGTAGACATCATTGTGGAAAAGCCTGACAATGTAGAAACAAACAGTTTGGTCAAAGAAACCAAATGGTAGCCTATCAGTGAGGAGATTTTGATGTGGAAACTTTTGGTGTAAGAACGCCTCATAGTACGAACAAATTTGTGTACAAGCATGCGATTCGCAGAATATTGGTTTTACAACGTGGTCCCCTGCCAGCCCCGCATGTGAGAAACTTTTCACCATGATATTTCAACCCGATTGCGGCCTTGCAATTTTACAACCTGGAAACTTTCCGGCACTTAGATAATAGCGTACGTATACGTGGTATGAGCCAAGAAGCGCGCAAAAGTTCGGTGAATGTAGACATATCTGGGTTTTTCAGTCATTGGCCGAAATTTTCTTTATGTGTCCGAAAAAATTAAGTGATTTCGGTCGTAATGTCGACGTCGGTGCTTGTTTAGTCTAACAATATGAAGTATTTTCGAACACATGCAAAAGCTTGGCACACAGGGTAGAGTCATAGGTTAAACAGTGCTGTTGTTGGGCACATAGTATATATTTTAATAGTGTTGGCAAATTACAGCAAATAACTGCATTTACAAATACACTCGTTTATCTTTTTTCAGTTTGCCTTGGATGTAGCCTACAGTACGTTACAGGTTTACAAAACTAACTATTACTTTCCACCCAATGAGCCCTTCAAATAATATTTTAAAAATGCAAAGCGCAAGACTGCAGTAGTACTGTGTACTACGAAACAATGTCAAAAGCATGCGTTATGGTACAACAAAAAGAAGGTTGCATTTTTTAATATTCAGCCATATTTGCATTTTTCCAAAGGACACAGAACATTTTTACTATCTAATCAATGGCCTCCAACACCGATACGGTACACTTCATGCAACTTTTACTTTGTTCCAGGCTGTATTTATCCTACTCGTCTCTTTACTTCACCTCGCTGTCACAACTTTGTTGTTTATCTAGGCTACCTATAATGGAGCACAGTCACGTTTACAAACACAGAACATACAGTAGGCCCAACAAGCACAAGTTCACTTCATTTTACATTTACTACCTTACAATGTTGTAGTGCGCACTTGCATCTAACTCTGACAAATACAACCAAATTGTACTGATACAGTGCACACAAAGTGCACTGAAGTTGCAATAAAACATCACCCAAACTACACCCACGCTGCATCATGACTGCACAAGTCAGTACCAACAGTTTGACTTCTTTGCAAACGGATATTGTGGTCAACGGGCCATTTGAGTTTTGATGTCTGGCAGATCGACTAGCCTAAGATGTCCCCCGAAAACTTTTTTCTCCATTGCGTGGCAAAGGAAGCCCCATCCTGAGCTTGTGCAATTTCGTTAAGTTCTGCGGCAAATATGCATCGCCCAATTTATGCTGGTTTCACGCTCTTCCAGCTACCACGAAGACAACACTCCAAATATGTTGGATTTTGTTGAGGAAGCTACCTCATGTACTAGAGGCCCGCTGCGACACTGAAGACTAAGGACAACAGGTTGAACCCACATGCTCCTAGAAAACGCTCGCTGTTCGAGCGAATATCAAGTAAGGCAACAGAGTTGTCGAGTAATTGTCGGCTTCAGTCTTCATATTTTAGTTACACGATGCTCTTGTGTACGTGCTGCGAATCGTTTGATTTGTACGATTGCATGCCTTTTTGTCAGTGTTCGAGCGGCTTTTGCTCATGTATTGCTTTTGTGCTTTTCTTCAACGTGAAATATTTGACAGCGGAATTACCATAAAAATGTACATGACAGTAAAACTGTTGCACGAGCGAATATCACGTAGTTGTAGTCCAAAAGGGTTGTCGAGTAATTGTCAGTTTTAGTCTTTACTAATTTTATTTAGGTCATACAGTACTTACTCGTTGTATACTCGAGTGTTTCAAAGGGAAGGTAAATTTTGCGTTTTTTTGAGGAACGCAGCAATGGTGAAACCTATCACTGTGGTAGTTTTGCTAAACGCTGAACATATTCGAGGAAAACGACTTCTTCATGCTGAAATGTGTAATGTTGATAGCAGTCGCAAAGCGGATACTTTATAAAAGGTAAGCCAATAGACGCTCTTGTGTAGCCTACGTTCTGCGATTGGTTTGATCAATATGACCGACTGCCAATCTGTTCAAGTGTTCGAATGGTTTCTGCTCTTGTATCGTCTCTGTGCTTTTTGTTAATACAAGCGAAAAAGCAAGAAATCCTCAGGAAAGGTGGTTGGTTGCTGTACTGTATAGCTTTTCAATGAGACTAATTGTGCTGCCTCCTTTTACACTGGGTAAACACATCGTAAAGATGCAAAAAATAACAAAAATGACTACATCTTCTGTCTATGATTGTTTTTGGCCTATTCCACTGATAACGAAAAACTGAAAGAGCTACGATTTATAAACAGACAACATTGCACGGAAAAGGGGTTCAGTACAGCAGCGGACATTGTTTCTTCACAAATATACTTGTTTTTTTCAGCGTTGAACGAAGTACACCTGTTTTTTTCTGCCTCAACGGCATAGCTCACTAGTTTAACTCAAAGTGGCCTTATCTTACAAGTTCACAACTAAGTAAGAGTAATAAACATGGTAAAAACGTATTGACATTTTAATCATGTTGTTGTAAATTGAAATACACCTGAACTGAGAATGAAAACTTGTGAAGTGTTGGATTTAACAAAAAGTGGCAAGGTTGTTTAATCTCTAAGCCTAGCAGGTCTGGAAGTTACGTTTGGAAAGGATAAGAATTTTAAATGAAAAAGGGATTGAGGTGAACATTCACTGCACTGCTTTAAGAAATGATTTCATTGGGCATAAAATTATCATGATGGTTCTGTCATGGTTAACTTAACGTACAATAGCTGTTGGCATTGCATGGAGTCCAGCAGGTACACAAATGTAGTCTAGTTGTGGGCTATCATTTGATGTAAACATCTTCATTAGAGAGTATATGTGAATTCTGCACAACTATAATTTGCGCTACCATATAGAAAAGAATTGTGCACTTCTTGTCAATCAAGATCTCTCATAAACTGATTGTGGTAGGCAGTTGTGGCCATGGCATTCAAGACAAAGTGTGTTGGCAGACAAATAAATTGTTTGAAATGGTCACATGACAAGTTCAAAACGCATGGCCTTCTCACTTGATAATGACATCTGTAACGGCTTAGTCCAATGGACGAGTGTTTTCATGGTTTTCAGTGCTAGCAAGCTACTGTTGGTGGCTTCTTGTTTGTTTGTGTAAACACAAGACGAACCCTAACTCTAATCCTAAAACCTAACCCTTGTTTTCTTGTGCATATTATACTTATCACGTGACTACTTCAAGCAATCACGTCTAACTAAAGGCAAAATAGCCACAACTTTTGTCTCATGAGGCAAAATAGACATTACAAAATATTTTTGCTAATGTGCAGCTGAGTGGGCAGTTTCGGATTTGGGTTGGATATGGAGTTTATGAAAAAATTTTGGATCCAATCTGATTATAAAATTTCCATATCCGTACACCACTGGCCACGACCAGAAAAGCTGTTGCGATTTGTTTTCGAAATGCTTTTGATTTATTTTTTTTGCAAAGTGAAAATGTTTCCCAAACGAACATAATTTTTTTTTAAACGGAATTGCTTTTGTTTATAAAGCATTTGCAAAGCATAAGTGTTTTTGAAACGAAAGTAAAATTGTTTTCAAAATGAAAACGTTTTTCTTTATAAACCATTTGCAAAGCGAAAGTGTTTTTGAAACGAAAGCAAAATTGTTCTTAAAACGAAAACGTTTTTCTTTATAAAACATTTGCAAAGCGAAAGTGATTTTGAAACGAAATTAAAATTGTTTTCAACATGAAAATGTTTTTATTCACAAACCATTTGCGAAGCGAAAGTGTTTTTGAAACGAAAGCAAAATTGTTTTCAAAACGAAAATGTTTTTTATTTATAAACCATTTGCGGAGCGAAATTGTTTTTGAAATTAAAGTAAAATATTTTTGAAACGAAAAGATTTTAATTTGCGATTGCATTTGAAAAATTTTTGTATTTTTTTGGTATTTAAAAGAAATGTTAGAAAGAAAATAGTTTTAGGGTGGCGCGCATGGGCCACCATACTACAGATCGTTGTGTTAATTTCAATTGGAACTGTTTTTGTACAATTACGATTCCAATTTGCATACATTCATCATTATGTTTTTTGTGTGTTTATTTCTGCTTGAGTTTGGTTTATTCTGGTCTTTTTTCAGGCTCATCTAATTGATTTTAGGGAAACCAAGGTGGCAACACTGGGCTAGACACTGCCTTGCAGAGATGAGCACGGATCAGGACTGGATCGGACTGGATCAGGACTGAAGGCAATTTTGGCCGGATCAGGACTGGATCGGACTGCAATTTGTTTCAAAATTGGCGGATCAGGACTGGATCGGACTGAGAGAATTTTTGTTGTTTTCATGTGATTATTCTGAAAATACCAATAATTTTAGTTGTGATCCGATTTCACAGGTTTGCTAAATGGTAGTGTTGCAACTTCTCCGGTGGCGTTGCGTTGATTGTGTGATTCGCCACGAACGGGATGTGCGTGAAGAATAACACCATTATATATGTGGCGTCCCTGCCGGGACAAAGGTGGATACAGTTCGAATTGCAAAATAATCCCAGCAGAGTTTTTTGCAGTAGCAACGTGAACATGGTTGAGTGGTTAGTGTCTATGCCTGCTGTGCGATTGTTCGTTGCTTCTGCTCTCACCATATCCTTTTGCTTAGCTTGTAGAGGTTACACCTTTGATAGGAGTGCTTTTAATGTACTTTTTCAAAAAGTTTAGGGTTTACGTTTAGGGTATATGTTTAAGTGTTGGTTTGGGGTTTACCTTTAGGTTTAGGGTTTAGGTTTTAAGTTCAACTTTTAGGTTTAGATTTTGGGTTTATGTTTGAATTTTGGGTTCAGGTTCAAGTTTTGGGTTTAGGTTTTGGTTTTAGGTTTTGGGTTTAGGTTTTGGGTTTAGGTTTTGGGTTTACGTTTTGGGTTTAGGTTTTGGGTTAAGGTTTTGGGTTTAAGTTTTGGGTTTAGTTTTTGGGTTTAGGTTTTGGGTTTATAGGTTTTGGGTTTAAGTTTTTGGTTCAGGTTTTTAATTAGGTTTTGGGTTTCAGTTTTGGTTTTAGGTTTAGGGTTTTGGGTCATGTAACAAGGAACTTACACTAATCCAAGTGTATCGTCCTTGTTGCTTGACCAATCCAAGCAATTGGACTCTCCTAACGGCAAAATAACTCCAGCAGTGCTTTTGCTTCTGATGTCTAATAGACACTTTCTTGTTAAATTTTGGAAATGCCGAAAGGCTGTGTCTATTTTGCCTCATGAGACAAAGGCATTGCTGGAAGTATTTTGCCTTCAACCAATTGCAATTGGCAAAAGGCAAAATAGCTCGAGTAGTTCTTTCGCCTCATGAGGCAAAATAAAAATACATGATTTTACATTGGCAGAGCAGGACTGGATCAGACTGATGATTTTCAAAAATTTTGCAGAACAGGACTGGATCGGATTCAATTTTATCGGATCAGGACTGGATTCGGACTGAAAAATTTAACAGTCCGCTCATCTCTGCTGCCTTGTGCCTTCCAGAGATGAGTACGGACCAGTACCAGTTCGGACTGGATCAGGACTGAAGCCAATTTTGGCCGGATCAGGACTGGATCGGACTGCAATTTTTTTGAAAGTTTCCGGATCAGGATTGGATCGGACTGAGAAAGTTTTTCTTGCTTTAATGTGATTATTCTAACCATATCAAAAAGTTTAGTCAGATTTTACAGATTTGTTAAATGGTTGGTTAGTCTGCTGGGGCTATTTTGCTATTCAAACTGAAACTGTATACACCTTTGTCCACATTAAACTTTAAATGATTTAAAGTTGAGTTCATATTACTCCTAGCAAGATGAACAAAATGGAGGGGTTAGTGCTTATGCCTGCTCCGCGAGTGCTTGTCAGTTTTTCTCTCACCATTTAGATTTACTTTGGCTTTAGCTAGCAGAGACTGAGTACACCTTTGGTGGGAGCACTGTTTAGTGTTTATGTAGGCCTGCTTTTTTAGGTTTAAGGTGTATAGGTTTAGGTTTTGGGTTTACGTTTAGGGCTTAGATGCAAGGATTTGGGTTCAGGTTTTGGGGATGCCCTGCAAAAGGCGGAGCTCCGTAAATAGCTGAGCTTGGTTGTGGAGGTTTGATGACGTAACCGGGGTGGAAAAAAGTTGCGTTGCCAAACCAAAAAAATGAAAAAAAGTAAAGGAAAAATGTTGTATCATTGCAACTTCATAGACTATGTGTTTCTCCCAAACATGGAATGCATGAAAGTTTGTGGTGCCCTTTAACGCCCACCAAAACCCATATATTGGCCCTAGGTTTTTTGGATATAACTCGGCGCCTGCTGCAGCTAGAGAGGTGTTCAAGCCCTCTACGGATTCAACAAGT
>Ga0210059_1017168_pt1 | contig 10352 bp, 4 predicted proteins | sample Ectturendosymbi2_FD_188042 | JGI IMG/M metagenome (GOLD analysis project Ga0210059, IMG submission 188042) | Ecteinascidia turbinata endosymbiont from Florida, USA - Sample 2 (SPAdes) (version 2) | ecosystem: Host-associated > Tunicates > Ascidians > Unclassified | place: Key West, Florida...
AATATGCGCGCAGGTTTGAAAACTTTGATGAACAAATAAGTTAGTCAGCTGAGGAAAAAACCACTTAGCAACTGTGTGATTGTGGTACTGGCGCATGGCAGGTCCGATTGTGGGAAAAAAAGCTGTGGGGATGAACAAAGGTCGAGGTGTGCTGGCTTAGAGTTGGGAATTTCCTGTGGACATTTGGTTTTCGGATGGTTTGAAGATGTGGAGAAACTGAACGTAAGCGTCTTGGCTATGTTGCTACGGGTCGAAACGTCTACAAAACTACTTTGCATTGTGCATGTGGTCCAATCATTATCGGCAAACCGCAAACAATTTTTGAAAATCAAGAAACTACTTCGTGAAGAATTTCAGAAAAGCCACAAGAGTTTGGTAAAAACATTTTTTAAAGGTTGGCCTCTTGATCTCTCTTATGATTTATGAAGTACACGTAACGACACGATCGATGGATAGGTAATTTGCACAAGGATCTTTTTACAGCATATGAGACAAACTATGCTATTGTCAAACAACTGTTTAGCTACTAGTCGAGATGAAACTGAACACGAGATCCAAACAAGCACTTATTATTTTTCACAACCTTACACAAATACACAACAACGGGCGCAAAGGTTGGTGGACATAAAAATCAAACTCATCCTTCAATTTTTGCATGGGAAGTGGTTTTATGATATCGTTATCCTGAAATGAAGATCGTACACAATATTACATTTTTATCCATAACAGTGGTATTGTATGGGTTTTTCTTTTTTTTCTAAGGTTGTAAAGCTGCGCAATTTATTGAACTCTCCATTGAAATAGAATTGATCAACTGGTTTGCTATAAAAGAATTTACATTACTACTGCTGCACTGACAAAAAGTACCTGACATTATCAAAAGCATTTGAAAGCTTTTCGTGTTATTGTGAAACAGGTTGTTAGAGGTAGATCTTAATAATGAAAAATGCTAGTTACTTTGTAAGAAGCCAAGGCCAGGCAAAACATTCATAATAAGGTCACGATCAGTTGGTCAAACAAAATTTCAGTCTTTCCACTTTTTCTGCTTGTTTGAGAAACAGCACACACATTCAATTTTTCTCTGGAAGTTTTAATAATTTTTTTTATTAGTTTTAGTTAGCCATGACATTAAATAATGCGGAAACTAGTGAAGTTCGCAGTCCCTAACTTGGTAAGCTCTACTTTGGTTGGCAACTAAGGCATTTCTTCTAAATGCGCGAAAGATTGACTGGATCCAACAGAATATCTCAAATGGAACTTGCACAATTAGTTTGTTTTACGAAATTTACTCTAGAATCTAAGTGACAAAAGCTGCTTGTAGCAACTGTTTTTGTATTACTTGATCTTCGGAGCATCATAGGTACACAAATAAAAATAACGGGAATCTTATGGCAGTCGGTAGTTAACAGGAAGAAAGGCACCGATGCAACGGTAGAAAAACGTTTGCAGCAATTCTTGCAGCAATTCAGCAGAAAAACGCTTGCAGCAATTCAGCAAGATAAATGCAGCAATTCTCATTTTTATTATTTAATTATGCACCTACATGTGGCATTTTTAACGTAGTTTTTTTGGTCCAAGTCTCAGCTTACCTACATTTCGTCACTGTGTTCAAATGTTTGGCGGTGAATGTTTGGCGAAGCAACAAGTCTAATATTTTAGTTGAAGTAAATGATAATATTCAGGCATGACAAAAATAGAACTCCATCTCTAGAACCGCTATTAAGCCAGAAAATATAGCGAATGTGGTGTTCACGCCCAAGACTTTTCAATAAAGCTAGATGACTTGCTATATTTGGTAAATATTTAATGTAGGAAAGTAACAATTACATGATTGATGCTCCGGCATGCAGCCATATGCTTTTCACAACCACGATAAAAACTACAATTGTGGGATTCAGTTCGCACCCAAAAATAATCTGTGTGGGTCGCATTTCATTCAATTAGAGCTTCACCAAGGTGTTTTTCGTGATCTCTGTACCGTAGTCGTTCTTAAATATGAACTCACCCACACTGTGGTTTCAAATTTGAACATGTAAGTATTGGCAGCAAAGACCTGTAGCACAAAGCTAATTTTTCACTTGGCCGCGCCAGCGTTCTTGACACGGTAGCAATTGCAAAGGATCAAATCGACCGCCCTGCTTGTGCTGCGAAAAAACGACGTCTTGAAGAACTCTAGCATTTTGATTTTAAACTAGCTCTGCACGTACCTTAACGCTAGGCAGGCCCTAACCAAGGGGGCGCAATCGGGTAATTGCCCTCCCCGAATTTTTCAAAAACGTGTTTAGTTTTTAGGTACAACAACTAGTTACAATCATTTTGCCCCCCTCCGGATATATCAGCTGGTTACGACCCTGACTATGGGCGATACAAGTTCATATAAAGTGGTCAAAATGCGTGAGGGTTTCGATAATTTATAGTCGTTCAAATTTAAACTCGTCGGCAGACCAGACAGGAGTTTCATTAATGCTTTCGTTGGTTTAAATAGTTATGCATTTCAATAGATATAGAAGTTGTGCCCATTTTTAAATTTTGGCGGGTGAAGTGAACAACTCTGCATATGATATTCTTGTACACTGAAGCAAGATAGTGCAGTTGGTGTGTTTGCACGGATAATTCAGAGCTCAGTTTGTACGTTTGAAGTGCTAGTAGAGTGAACCGGTGCCAGACAGTCAATATATGGCTTTCGTAGAAGGTTTGACTCTTTAAATTGCATCAAAATCGTTGCTAAACATGCATGCGTTTCCGTTGTCCAGTCAAAACTAAGTTCAGTACGCAATGTTTAGTCTTCACTCTCAGTGGCGATTCTAGAATTGAAAAAGTGGGGGGGGGCATTGCGGGGCCAAGGAAAAAGTAGGGGGGGCAACATAAATACCTATCCTGCACGGTGATTTTCCGTTATTTGAATGATTAATTGGCTATGATTAAATCTCTCAAACCCAACATAGGCTTGTGAATATCGTTGAACACGATCTGGCATTATTATTAACTAGACACAACTAAACGCCGCTTGCCGCAATCGCACACTTGTACTGCCGTGTCGAATATTCTGTGCTAAACATGCAACTTCTACAGCACTACCCGTGTAAATCGAAACACCATTTTCCGTACACAATTGTGCCGGGCCCCATATGAACGAAAACAGCTGCACGAAAGTGAAAACAATTCACATGAAAGCGAAAGGTTTCCAACCACGAATTCCATCCTGACACAGAAACAATTAGGCTGTTGATAGCCAAGCGTCCTCAAAACATTCTTACCACAAAGCAATTAAAAAAACAACATCTGCCAACAACTTGTAGACTACTGACCAATATCTGCACAGTCTTCGTCAGAATGCCATATCAACATCAGTTGAATGTAACTTAATCCTATCATGTCGACTGTCAAATTCATCAACAAAATCACCTAAATATAATTTTTAGCTCGTACCTTTTCAATTGAAAGTACAGCAATGTTACTCAATCTTTCACTGGTCATGGAATTTGAGAAATATTCTCACAAATTTCATTTTTGAAAAACTTCTCTCGCTTGAAGCGCTGGCGACGGAAAGAGTTACATCTATTATTAACAAATTGTATGAAAAATAAAACACAGCTTTGTAAGGAGCTATAAACGAGAAATTGTTCGAGCGATGTAGGCAGCTGCGACCCTTTCCGAAGCAAATTCTTTGCCAGTGGTGTTTCATGTTCTAAATCATTTTCACTAATTGAATATGCATTTGCGAATTCTTTCATGTGTTTTTTTGATAGAAATATTCGACCTACCGGGCAAAGAGATGAAGTACCGGAGAGAATTTCTCCTGAATCACTGCAGAAAATCCTTACAAAGTTTTATGGGGTTGCAAGACATGTGGGTAGACTCAAAACTGAAGTCACAAACCAGTTACGTAAGATGCTTTGAAGTCATATACACAATGCAGCAGAACACACGAATGCAGTCAGGATGAATTTGGATAACTTAACTGACACCAGTTCTTTAATGCTTTCACAAACATTTTGGTGCTAGGACAATCAACAATCTGCTGACAGTAATACATAATCCAGTTTCACCTTACGCTGAAATGCACGGAAGATCAATCTTCTCATTTCTACGACTGTTGGTTAGCTTCGAACTGAATCTTTCACCACCACGACCGCGGTCTGAATAAACTTCACCCAGGATCCGAGTCACAAACTGCTGTGAGTCGTCATAAACAACTTCCATTGCCTGGCCGTCAAGAACAACAATTCAGCTTATCAGGCATTTGAAAAATATTGGATGCAGGCTAGAGGGCTTCTAAATTATCGTTTAAAATATTGCTGGCTGAAAGTTATCTGCTGTATATGTCAACCAAACGAACTTGAACGTGAAATTAAGCACAAAACTATGGGGGCCAAACTGGGGGCCAGCCAAAAGTCTTGGAGGGACATGGCCCACCTAGGGCCCCCTTAGAATCGCCACTGTTCTCTCTCCTCCGGTGATGTTTGGCTTAATTTAAGTGCGACAGAAAGTGATCTGTGGAGGTATGCCAACAGGATAGACATGAAATAGTTGTTGATCGGCAAATACGACTACTACCAAAAGTTCTTATAAGAAAATGTGTCTCCTTTTTTCCACAGATATTTTACTTGGTACAAATGGTTCTTAATGTCGCGCTTACGCTGTTAATCATTGTCAGGTGCGTATGACGCCTTGATGCAATAAACGACATTCCAACAATGCCGTAAATTAGTCCCAGTATAAAAGCTCAGAGATATAAATAAGACTGATATGTCCAAAGCCTTTGCTGTTTGACAACTGAAAATCGAATATAAACTTTACTGTTGAAAGCAAATTGCAAAGTGGTATAAAGAAAATAGAAAAATGTAACATTTTTATTTCTCATACGATCGAAATCCTTCCGGTCAAACGCAACAAACCACGTGCAATCGTTCGGAGCCATGCATGCCACGCTTCCAGAATTTATGCATTTGGTTGCGTAAGCGAAATCTGCTTGCGTTGCAGAGAAAAGAGTAGTGTACGTAAACTGCTTAGTTTGAACGATTTCTGCAGGAGTCACAACATCACAATTTTTTACTGGATCGTTGCTGCATCAGTGCCGTAAACAGTATAACTACCACGAAACCACGAACACATGCTGATATTGACTGCTTGTTTAGGTGCCAACAGTTTTACATCTGGAAGCACAGTTTGATCAAGAAACTGCAATTAAGTTGCGAAAAAGAAAATATATCTGAAAATACCAGTTGAAGTTTTATGCAGTAACAAGCAGAGATGTTTGGGAAGAACCTTGATTCAATAACATAGCCAAATATGCAAAGAATGGATTGCTATCGAATCGTTTTGTTGCCAAAGCTTCCTGAAAGCTTCGTTTTACAATAAAGTTTTTCCAAAGACTTTCGTTTAACAGAGATTTGGATATTTATGACTTTAGGTCTCCTTTATTCAAAATCAAAGTTATATTACCCTATATAAACTGATACGCTTTGAAAGTATTTCCAATCATTTCTAGTGTTTAGTGTTTTCACTGTAGTTTGAACAGGGTAATTGCTTGCAAAAACTTTACTGAGCCCGAGTAAAACAGATTACGAGAATCCCATTTGAAATCTGTGTTAAAATACAGGAAATACAGTACAATGTAAGTCAATAAATAAAATGTCTTTGAAAGTGCTTACACCGATCTCTTCCCCACTTCTGCCTACAATTAAGCCTATAAGCTTAATATCGTCAGCTGACATAACCGGCAAATCCAAAGTTTTTAAACTATCATTAATATTTTAAAATGAATATTACGATTTGGGCGACGACAATTGGCGGCAGACCAAAGCCGGAAGTTTGCTTCTTTCCCGGGTGGTGGAGGTGAGTGTTCTTGCCCAGCGAGCGTTGATCAGCGATTCACTAACTCAGTGCCAGTGGATGGAACACGCAAACCTTTCGCTTGAAAGGCTGATGCTGTACAGTGGCGTACGCAAAAATTCTCATGGGGGGGTTTCATTCAGTGGAATGTGGTCGTCATTTGTATTTGGTGTTCGCTGTTTGTGACGTCACAATTGACGTCATGTTCATGTTTCCTAACCAACATTTTGGCGAAGTTTTTTGACATAATATGCATGTTCTTCTACAGCCCCTCCCCTTAATTTATGTGTCACTGAGCTTAATGTGAACCATCAGCGCTCCAGGTTAGGATATCTGAGGAAAACGCTACGACACAGCAGTTCATAACTGCAAAATTATGAGGCTGCGCGTTAAAACAGGGGAGTGAAACACACTTATCACTGTGTGCGTCAGAGCAATTTACAGCTGCAAAATGAGGCTTTGCTAATGTCTTGTCGAATATGAGCAGTCGGGCACAGAAAGTGTGCGGCTGGACTGGCTGGCGCATACCTCTGTTAGCAAGATCGAATTTTGCTAAATACACAAAATGAGAATGCACATAAAGTACGCAAGTAAACTTTCGATTTTTTGTTATGCACAGAAGTTCAGCAAATTTTTAGTTTTACTTTTTCCCTGCTGAGACATTATCAAATCCCTGAATGCTTCTATGTTAACAACTGCTGTTTTTGAGCTTGTGCAACAGTTTTATCATGCTACAGAATGGCAAGGTAGCCAAAGCGGTCAGCACTCGCGCTGCTTAGCCATAGCAGACAAAACAAAGACAATTGTTTCGGATAAATTGAACTATCGCGGAACACAATCTTAAACATGCGTAGTGGATGAAAGATCTGCAAAAATGGTGAGATGGTCTCTGGATGCAGACGATAACCCAGATTCCCACCAAAACCTAATTATTACGTTTTCGCCCATTTACAATGTTCCTGAAAATTTGCATGCAAATTAATTCCGTGGCATTTCCATTAAGTCTACATTTTAACAAACAAAAACTATGCTAAAAGAATTATTTTCCTTTGCGCAGTTAATAACATTTTCGTAAAATATCAAGCTCAACGGGGGGTTTTAACCCCAATTCCCCCCCTTGCGTACGCCATTGACGCTGTATAACTGAGCTATTGCCTTCCCATATGAATATTCTTCCGTTGTGAAAAGTTCAGAAAAAATTTGTAATTTCTCCGTGCAGTATGTGTATTATTTTCCAACTCACAACGAATTGTAGATTTTTTAATAAAAGGACTATGTTATTAAACAAACAAGTCAATAGGGGCAAATAGTCAGGGTCAAAATTTTCATCACAAGGAGATCCAGTCGGGCGACTTAACTGGACGGGCTCAAGATAATATCTTGCTATTGCCCTTCCTAATGAGCCGAAGCTGAGTGCCCACCTATTCCCACCACAACCACGAGCGTGTAACAGCCATAACGCGCTTTCACTTGAATACTGTATTTTTTCGAGTCTGTACAGCGCACCTCAATTTGGAGAGCTCATCTTAAGCGCTGTTAAAAGCGTTTAAACGCCGAAAATTTAGCAGGTTATGTAATGATCGACCACACGTGAAACTTCGGCATGAGTTGCATTTGGTTCAAGCGTTCACTCAACCTATGTCACTATCTGTCTGGCAGTCTTGTAAATGACTGATTGAGTACAGGTCTGCGTGGGAAGAGATATCTGCAATAGGACGGACCACTTCATCGTTTGATGGGCTGAATGCCACGCACCTTCCTCGGATTGACAATGCTGTTTGGTGGGAGATTTTTGCTGATTCATGTCTCCATAGTGCACAAAGATACCGTTACGCCTGTTTAAACCGCTCAAGTTGTAATGACACGTGTACTTTTTTATATTAATCACGTTCTATTTCTCGGTAATCTGTTCTACGTTGCAGAGCAGTTTTGTACAGTGGCGTCATAAACTAAACGACCCAATCAGCAACAAATTAGACCCTCTAAATACTGTTTTGACCCCTAGTTATGCCTTCTACGGTGACAGTTTTTGTGGTGATCTAAGCAGGAAATCGTCAGGCGCGTCAAATGAAAAACCTGTCATAAGCCAACACGCCAAAGCCGGGCTTAAGTTTGTCAAAAATTTTCGAGCCGATTTCGGGCTTGCATATAAAATTTTTTGCCACGACGGAGACTTTTGTCGCCAGTTACTGTTGAAGCAGTCGAGCTGATTAAATCTTCAATGAAATTTATTAATTGAGAATTATTAAGTTATGCTTACTTTGCTACGCCACCAATACCCCGCAGTTGTACATATTTTGACTCACTCGGTAAATTTGACTTTCGGGCGAAATGGGGTTGCAAAGATAAATGTTGGGTTCGGGCTTGATTATCCGGCCCGTTTGCAACTCTGTGTCAAACGTATGTTATGTAATCTGTTACGAGCTTGTAGGTATAATTTTGGATTAAATTAAAGCAAATATCATTTTATTTGTTTTCTAACTGTGGTTATTTTATTGACAAAACAAAATGGCACAGTCACAATCTTTTTTAACCTTGATCAGTTCTTTTGCCATTGTGCTTTCATTTATTCTAATTTCAACTGGTAATTGGTGATTTTTTAGCATGATGGCTTTTTGCATCATTTTTGCTAACTAGCTAAGTCATATGAAAAAATAAATCAACCAATCAATCAATGCGTGACGAACTAATAACAACAGCACACCAATTGCCATATATTGATTTACAGGAAATCTTTGCCTATAATCTCTCAAAATTCAGTTCTGTGCACCACGATCCTTTTGCAGCAGGCCAGCGGCAGAACATATTGGAGAATTGGCTAACAGCCTCACAAAATCGTGCGCAATTTGAAAAGAAAGTTTTGTTGACCATATACTACAAACTAGCACTTAACTTGCTGTGTATGTTGTAAAAATTTTGCGCGCTCTGCGGCTGATTACTTCCAAAAGGGGGAAGTTCAGCGAAGGCCTGACGAGAACGGACTGCGGCTTGACATACTCTCCTCGTCGTCATCGCCATAATTCTGTATTCCATTACGCTCCCCTGCAGCATCGCTCTGCGTTGAAGGCCATGATTGTTGCTTAGTGATGGCGTGATAAAGCAAACGGTTTTCCGAACGCCAGGCAAGATTACTGCAAGGGGTAATTTTGAAAGGCTGGTCTGATCAGGTCTACAAATGAAACACCGATCTACCAGAAGCGAGGTAATCTCTTCAACCACACGACTTAGTAATCGCTATACCATTGAACTGATTGATAGAAAATGAATGGGAAGCAGCAACGTGTCTGCACACATAGTACTGTAAGCTGAAAAATAAAATGATGTTAACGTTAGCATTTTTTCTTCATATTCAGATAAATCACCCTCGCTTATAGATTTCATACATTTCGAAAAATTATCTCCCGATGAAGAAGTCGGGCGTGCATGAAGTCTTAATCAGAAAGCTTCATAATTTGCAAATACTTTGTGAAAATAACAATTGCGTCCAAATGTGCGTAGTAAACATCAGTAAACTTAAAGTACCATGACTGCTATCTTTTCTGAAGCAGCTTCACTTTTTTCAAGATAACGCGACACAAGAGTTGAAAACGTAATCTGTCAGCGAAAGTATTTCTGGAAGATCTTTAGAAGGTGTGGCCAGAAATAGTTTTTTTCTCTATCCAAAATTAAATCAAATGTATATTCAAGTGCAACTTGCACTAAAAATGGAAACAACAGCAGTGTCACATTGAAACCAAAGTTTGAACATTGGTCGTAGAGTTTAAGGTGCCGATGGGCCAACTATTTTCCATACTAAATTCGCCGCTTCACTCAAAGAAATTCGACAAGGAAACATGAAACCAAGTCAAACTTCTAGATTTCTGTCAACCTTAGCTTTGGATTTCTGTCATTCCTTGGCGACTAACATCTTCACCTCGCATCGTAGCTATTGGAGGAGATCGTAGATCTCTCAAGATGCAATCGTTTTGATAGTAGACATTTGTAAAATGCAGAGGAAAGTAAAGTAGACACTTGCAAGATGCACAATGTTTTTAATTTCGTAAAATTCAATTTAAAACAAAAGAACATGGCAGCATTACTCCTTTTCCTAGCAAGTTCACGTGTTTTATACCTTGCTTTTTAGAATTCACGTGAATACACCTGGTTGCGCTATTTCTATCCTGTGCAAGAGGTAAAAAATTAAGTCAAAGCTTTATCCCTGGAAGAGTTCTGTTCCTTTATGGCTGTACTTCACATTCATTATGCTTTCTTTGGAGCATAAAACTGGGATAGACTTAACAGTTTCATTAACACTAAAAAAGCCTTCAAAAAACTATACATGTTTTATTTCGAGACGTTTCGGATTGGTATTTTTAATCCATCTTCAGTCAGAAAATAAAGCAACACTTGGCAATGTCAGCAATTCAAAACCGTAAGGCTTTGTGACGCAAGAAGAGACAATGCTGTGACGCAAAAGACGTCAAACGCAAACCCAAGACAGCCAGCCACGTCAAAATTGCTGAAAGCAAATGCAGGGC
>Ga0210059_1017169_pt1 | contig 10351 bp, 7 predicted proteins | sample Ectturendosymbi2_FD_188042 | JGI IMG/M metagenome (GOLD analysis project Ga0210059, IMG submission 188042) | Ecteinascidia turbinata endosymbiont from Florida, USA - Sample 2 (SPAdes) (version 2) | ecosystem: Host-associated > Tunicates > Ascidians > Unclassified | place: Key West, Florida...
CGCAGCAATCCGCTGAAGCGTTGGAACTTTTGCAAGGCTGATTGGAAGCGCTTTTGCCTTCTCACAGATGAATCCATTGAGAGATTGCCACTTCCGGACTCGTTAAACATTGAGGGGGAATACCAGGATTTTTGCGAGAGCCTACTATCTGCGGCCAAACAATGCATCCCACGTGGCGGTCGGAAGAACTATGTACCATGCTGGGAAAAAAGTGCGAGACACTCTATCGCTCTTTTATCTGAGCCCCAGTGGGGACTGACTCTGATAGAGCCGTTTCTTCCCTACTATCTCGGCTCGGGCAGAAGAAGCAGGAGCGATGGGAGGAAGCTATAAATTCCATCGACTTCTCGCACTCTAGCCGCAAGGTGTGGAGAACCATCAAAAAACTTACTGGCGGTCTGGACGCTCATTTCGCATGTGCCCCATCTTGGCAAAGTCCATCGCCTCGCAACTCGTGAAAAATGGGGCACACAGGACCGGAGGCCGCGAGTCCCCCAGGCTCATCAACGAGGTCCTGCAAAAAACGGTGTCAGCAACCTTCCACCTCAACAACAAGGAAGCTAAACTTGAGTTTAAAGTCAAATACAATAACGAAATCCTGCCCTTCTGCTGCGAGCCCAAATACGTCGGAGTAATGTTGGACAGGTCGCTCACGTATCGTCGACACCTTGAGTCACTTCGCAAGAAGCTGACATCACGCGTCGCGCTCCTGAGGCAGCTTGCTGGCTCCGGTTGGGGTGCTGGAGCAACAACTCTGCAAATAGCCACCCTAGCCTTGGTCCATTCAACCACAGAGTACTGCGATCCTGTGCTCATACCCGCCTCATCGACTCGGCCATCAAGAACGCCTTGCGAATTGTGACTGGATGCCTGTGTCCTTCACCAGTAGACAACCTTCCAATCCTCGCGGGCATCCAACCTGCTGAGCTTCGTTGCAGTGGAGCCACACTGCCTCTAGCGTGTCGTGTCACGGAGCCTGGACATCTCCTCCACTCAGTGCTCACCCGTCCATCGAGTGCAGATGCACGGCGCCTCAAATCGATACACCCATTTGTACCCGCCGCACAACATCTCATCAGTTCATCTGACAACAACAACGTATGTGCGGTGCACTGGGCGGATCACCAATGGAATGCGGAGTGGGCGGATAATCCCACAAGAATCCGCATTTTCATCCCCGACACCGGCACCCACCTCCATCGGAAAGAGCCTCCCAAGAAGAGCCTGGGTTCGGCTTAGCCGCCTCCTCACAGGTGTTGGACGTTTCCGCTCCTGCTTGTACAAATGGGGTATGGCCTCCCCTGCGGCCTGTGAGTGTGACGCAGAAGAATAAACCGTCGACCATGTTGTCCTCAGAAGTCCAATCCATCGATTTGTAGAAGAACGACAGTCTGCTGTTGAAAACATATGCATAACATACTAACATACTCACGTGAATGGTGAGAATAGCTGTGGTGGTGAGCTGTGGTGCGGGAACCAAACAACGTAAGTAAGGTCGGACACTTGCGTCACGACTTCCCCGCAGGTCCGTAACTAGAAGGGACGCAGGGCGAAGCCCCTGGAAAATTTTTCGCCCCCTCTGGAAAAATGTGTTGGGCATAGTTCAAAACTATTTGATATATTTTGAAAAAATTGGGCCCCTTTCAGAAAACTCTTCGCCCCCCTGGTGTCCCAAGCTGGTTACGGGCCTGCCTCCTTATACTGCAATCAATTATGACATTAGGTAAAGAAGTGTCTTTGCAGCTTTACAGCCTCTTTCTTAAGCACAACCAAAGCAAACTGACCTTTTGGAAATATGTTGATAAACTACTATTTGATATGACCCCAGTGTAAATGGTCCTCCTTTTATATTAGATGGTCTTCCATTTGTACTGGGACTAAACAGAAATGAGCTTTGAGTCTGCTGCAAAACATGAAACTGTTCTTAACGAATGAAAACAGTTAGTACTGTCCTTGAAAAAGTTCAAACAAATTGGTGTAACGAAGACACTGACGCAATTTCAAGATTTGATTGCGGTCTTCTCTGAGGTTGTTTTGGCGAGTTTCGACGTCGAAGGACAACAGTCTCGTCACTATAAGGACATACACAGTGGTGTGTTTAAGGGGAGGCGAGCGAGGCACTTCCCTCGGGCCTCACTTTTTAGGGGGCCCCCTTTGAGGTGTTACGTGCAAAACGTTTCCTTAGTTTTGGTGAAAAACTTATTATTAACTCATATAATGTACTACAAAGAAGATCATAAGTAAGTACTCTGCTTTCAAAAGGCCCCCCTAAAGAAACTGTAATGTGCAGGTACTTCGCGTTCAAAGGGGCCCCCAACAACAACTGCAATTTGAAGGTAATCTGATATTAAAGGGGCCTCCGACAGCCACTAAAGTGTGTAAGTAATCTGCTTTTAGACATCATTTAAAGGGCCCCTAAAAGAAATTGTAATGTGTAAGTACCTTCCTTTCAAAAGCCCCCCCCATACAGAAACTGTAATGTGCAGGTACTTTGCTTTCAAAGAGGCCCCCAAGAGCAACTGCAATTCGAAGGTGATCTGCTTGCAAAGGGGCCCCCAACAGCCACTGAAATATGTAATTACTCTGCTTGTAAACTTAATTGAAGGGGCCCCTAAAAGAAACTGTAATGTGTAAGTTCTCTGCTTTCAAAGGTGCCCCAACAGCAACTGTAATGTGTAAGTATCTTGCTTTCAAAGGGGTTCCTAGCACCAACTTTAATGCAAAATTATTTGCTTTCAAAGAGGTCTCCAACACCAATTGTAATGTGTAAGTACCTTGCTTCCAAAGCAGTCCCCAACATCAATTGTAATGTCTAAGTAGCTTGCTTTCAAAGGGGCCCCAACAGCAACTTTAATGTGTAAGTACCTTCCTTTCAAAGAGACCGCACCACCATCTCCAATGAGCAAATGAACAAAAGCTTCAAACCAACGTCTATACCAAAAAAATTGTGGGTTAAACTTTCTTCCAAAAGGTTCTGAAAAGACCTTATCAAACAAGAGCAAATACTTATACCAGATGATAACTTTATATCCCAAATGATAATTTTTTATAGCAAATGATGAATTTTAGTCATTGAATTATTTGGCATATTGATAATTTTGTGAAAATGCCACAGTTGAACAGAAAATAGTCTTTTTTATGTCTCTGAGTTGAAAAATTTAGACAAATTCTTGGGATGTTGTACCGTAGTGAACATTTCCATCAGAAAATAAGACAACATGCAATTGTTATAGCAGGGACCACACCACATCTTTTGATTTATAGGGCATTTCCTTCTTAGTTTACAAAGTAATTTTGTATTATTGCTGTTGTGCTGCAAAGACGGCTAATAAGCTAGGCTACAATCATGCTTCTTATCAGGTAGCAGAAACGGCATTTAAAAAATATTATGAGTAGGCTACTCATTTTTTCTACAGATATGTCAGGTATTTTAGATGGTATGAATTTAGCCCATGGTCGAAGTCACAGGTTATTTGAAGCTTGCCTAGTAAATTATTGGTTTAAGGTAGACTTGGTAGGTTACGTTAAAGTTTTTTTGCCAGCTCTTAGCCAGTGTAACTTGAACCGTTTTTTCTTAGCACAGATTTAATTAATTGTGTAGGCTACCTGCTGCAATAGAGATGTTTGCGATAAGGTGTATGATGAATTATTTCCTACTTTTGCAGATTTTTCAAACACTAGTGTCAAAGAAAGATGAGGGCAGCCTTGACTCATCCAGCTTCAAAGCTTTCCAAAACAACTCTCAGGTTAGATGCTTTTGTATGCTATGTTCGTGCAGCCAAAAGGATGAAATTTAAAGCAAATTTAGTGTTTTAAATCTTCATGGATGTTGTTTGTAGTTTCATAGGTTCCCATAAAGACATGAATGTTAACAAATTCAGTATACCAACTGCCAAGCATTTTCTCAAAGGGGAAGCGTGAAACTTTCAAAGGGGTAATCTTTGTAGTTTATTGATTGATGGTTAATACACAGAAACGCGGCGTGAAAATAAAGAAGTGGGGCGATGACAACCAACTTGCTATTGCCTAACTTTTATGTGTTGCCAGCCCTGTCTTCCCAACTTTCAGTGATTTCAAAGTTGTGTATCATGAACACCGTTTTGAATTTTCTTCTTCTGCTATGTCAGTCATGCCGTAGTCTCAGGAAAATATCCTTGGGTGGTCGTATCTTAGGCTTGATCAAAAGTGATTATCACGGTTGTCTGAGTATGATGACGTCATCAGAGGTCCCATTTTTAGTCTTGCCTCGGGCCCTCCCAACCCTAAACCTACCACTGGACATACACTTTGGTCTTGATTGCTTTGTTTCGAAGATTGCAATGCTTTATTTGGACCTGATGTTTTGTATCAAATATTGAATTTAAGAAGGCTTGGAAACCGATTATTTAACTGTTGAGGCACAAGTGGCTCAGCTTTTTTGATGCTAAGTTGGTAACGCGTCGAAAAAAAGACAAAGGGTGAATTGTATCATCACGCTGAACGTTGTCCGTAACAAAACACAATAACACTCAAAAGTGTTTGAAGCACCGGACGTGAAGGCGAGTAGGCTATAAGTTCTGAACAGAATATTTTCAGGTCTCGAGGCTCATCTCGATTTTTCTAATCAGATGGTGTTCTCAGAGTTTGAACTAAGTCTTGGTATCACGAATACAGGGCTCGAACATGGGCGTCGAAAAGGGGGACAGGGGGGTCCCCCTTGGATTCTGAAATCTTGAGCAAAAAAGGTTGTTTTCTTAGTTTTAAGCAGGAAAAATCAAATTTTACCACTTTTGGCCCCCCCTGCAAAAATTTAGGAAAAATCCCCTAGTGCCCCCCCACCTGGAGAAAATCCTTCCGACGTCCATGGTCTCGACAAACACGTTGACTGACGTTTGATTTGTCAGGTGCATTGTCACATTTATGTTTTACCAGGAGCGTAGTGCTAAAAAAAGAAGTGAAGCAACACGCCCGAAAAACTAGTCATTTTCAACAGCCCTTCAAACTCATTTTTAAATCGGTGTTTAATGAAGTATTCACTTTCATTACATTACAAACGAAAAATTAACAGTTTTTTGTGCTACGCAAGAGATTGCTTGTCATTTTTTTATTTATGCGACGTCTGGAGCTACACGGAGGAAATATGAGTAAAAATAGACATCTTCAAGTCAAGTTACTATGAAAAAATTGTGGAAACGCGTTCCTGCCCCACTACACCCCGGTGTTTACTGAGCTATTTCGATGATTTGGTTTAAGGTTTCGTGTCTGGATGAGGGATGACAACCTTACCTTATTGACACCAGTTGAAAAAGGTAGTGAAGAATATCAGTTTTTTATTTGAACATATTAAACAAAACAAATGATTTTATATTGTTGAAAATTGCACATCTCCAAAATTAAAATGTGCATAACATTTTAAGCAGCAACAGCTTTTGCTATAAGTAACATATTTTCATTGAGATGACGTTTTGCTAAAATAAAAGTAAAAACTTTTCAATAAAATTTGTTTGAATGTTATTAACCGGAACAAAAAAGCTGCAAAAAACGTTTCCAAGAATGTGACAGAAATTCACGCCCAGCTGTGCGCTGAGAACTACGTCTTTCTTGGTTCAATTTCTTACTGCGAAAAACGAAACATATGAAGCGTAGTGTTTCAACATTCAAGCAGAAGTTCCATGCTAGCAAACATTCGCTGCAGCGCGGTTCTGAACCTACCCGCCAGCTTTTCGATGTCATTACCAATGATCAACCTTTCGCATCACTGATGTGCACAGCTTCGAACTCTGGAAGATCTCAAAGTCAGGACTTTCCGTCCTCAAAACACTAGTGCAACTTTCCCCCCGGCAACAGAAACTCCGACAGCTTCTGAACGAAGGGGGCAGTTGTTCAACTTCCTGCTTAAGCGTCAGCGAACTCCGACAAAGTCCCAACAAATTCGGGAATCTTTTCACCAAAATCTTCCTTCGGTTCTCCTGGTAAAGATAGACCGGTTCCTCAACTTTCTCTTTCTCTCTTTTAACCATTATTTCCTTCTGACCTACGTCTGAGCCTTACGTCTAAGTTTTCTTGCTGTAGGCCAGGGTCTCCAAAGTATGGCCTGCGGGCCAAATCCGGCCCCCGAAGCTATTTTTTATCCGGCCGTAAAGACATCTTGCCAATATTGAAAAACGAATACATTTACGAAACATTAGTTGATTTGGTAGAAATGTAACATATCCCGAAACAATCACATTACGTAAGACGTCTGGCGCTAGAACTGTTGTGCAGCAGCTCATGTGACCCTCTTGCAAAAACAATTTTGGAGACCTCTGCTGTTGGCAAATACGGTGGTTGAACATTTTTTGCTGCAACGTAATCCCATCCTCTGCTTTCCTCTACTTCGCAGAGGCATTTTTCTACTACCACCACATGCAGAGACGTTTGTGTTTTGAGGTTGCATGGCAGAATCAAAGGCTGATTTCTTGTATGTGATTGTGCCTATAAATATTTTGGCTCTCAACATCTTTCAGACAGTAAAAACAGTCTATGTTTGTGTGTCAGCCGTGGCCAACCCATCCACTCCTCCTTCTCGGAGAGGGGCATTCTCAGAGGGAGGCATAGTAGATGCATTTGATCTTTATTAGTTGTTGTGTTTGCACTGTAATGTGTTATTTTGGGAATTTGTTATTCGTGATTCCACGCTAGGTATTTTTTGTGAACAGTCTAGCTGTTGACATGATAGCCTGCTGACTTACTTCATGGTGATTGGTTGCTGTTCCCGATCGACCCTGTGAACGCTCTACGCTGTAATGTTCGATGTTATTCCATACTGAACTCATTCACGCTACGTTGCTCTAGCACCATATATTGATGTAAAACCAAAAACCTAAATGGGGAATAGTTTATTTAAAAAGCATGCAAAACTTGTCATGACAGCTGAATTTGTTGTGGTGACAATTTTGCAAAAAATAACAACAGAAGTGTCATAAATTTAGTGCCTCCACAAGCAATTCAAGTAACAGCATTTTTTCTTCAAAAGGATGTAGGAAGACGCCTCCCCGACCAGAATATTGGTTCCAGGAGACATCGAGTATCGAATATTTTGTGGCAATTTGTGTCGCGTTGACAGTATAGTGATGAAAAACCTCAAGAAATCATTAAAAAGCAGCTGACTTTTGCACAACCAAGAAATATTATATCACTACAGACAACTTCGTGTTGAAACCTGTGGTCAAGTGTCAATACAAAGAAATTTATTTTTTGCCCGTAGATGGCGTCAGTAATACTTACGGAGGATGAAGGGACGCTTGGATTTCTCTGTGATCTAACCGTCAAGAGCTGTACACATTCTTTCTCTGGATTCCACTTCTTGCAACCCATTTTATTTGCTTGCTGTAATTCAGACTGGTGGGCGCTTTTCTTTAATTTGTCAAAGCTGCAATGCAATAGCACAACTTTAACCAACCCTGTGTATTGCATTTGGCTTTACGGCGTAAACCGCTCAGTGATTCCCCTTTAAACAAGTTGCACCTCAGTGTTGACTTCTCAGCAAGTTGCAGTTTGAGTGGACAGGAGTACACTAAACTAAGTAAAACAATTGATTTTTGACTATTGTGTGGCTTCACCTATCGATTAGAAAAGTGATTCGCGTTCAAGTTCAAACTAACGAGACTCGTCAATTCATCATCTGTGCATTGGCTTTCCAAAGTTGTGGTCGGTTCTTGGCTAATCTCCTTTCACGCAATTGCCGGCATTACCTTCAATCACATTTTTTCACCGTTAACAAAGCACATATTTTCAAGATTCTTCCACTGTTTGTATTGCAGCAGCGCATTCCCATCCAAGAAAAACAACAGTCAAATAAAGCCAATACGCCGCAAACCTTTTCAAATCGATGGACAAGCACATACATCTGTCTTTATGTAATCACACAACGTACGAAGCAACTCATTTTCTCAATATTGCCAATTACCATGCCTAGATAAAAAAGCGTTTGGTTCTTTGCAAATAACGCGTTAATGAATAATACAGTTAACGCTGCGGAAACGCTTTTGAAAGCACTAAAAATCAATAAAAACAAAATTAGAAATGAAGAAAAGGATGAGGTACAAAATTAATCTCACATTTATACTGTTTATATTTGTGCAAATCGTTTTACGTTGCGTTCTGTGAAAAACGCTTATTCAGGTTGTATTGAATTTTACAAAGCCGCATAGGCTTGAAGTGAGTGTTAATGACGATACAGTTGCCAAATATTTTTCGCAAAACTTATGGTGCGTGCGCTGAGTCAGGCGATTGGAATCCACGGTATAATCGCCACCCCGTTTACTCGGCCCCGATGACAGCCCGATGCCGAACATTATTCATGATAAGCGGTTGATGTGTGCTCAGCTTCATTTATAATTGAACATGTTGGGCACTGGTACTGAGATCAACTGGGGTGATGGGTGTTTGTCAAACTCCGCACTCTGTATTAAGAGCAGATCGTACTGCTTTAGGGTCCATGGCAATAACGTCCGTGTTCCTGCGTTTACCACCCACTCTTTGAGCAGAACTTAGGATCTTTTCTGACTTTCTCAATGAGCATACCAGAGCCTTTCTTTTTCGTGGTACGTTCTGGGTTGGTTATCATAGTTGTTAAATCTTCAGGTGTAACCCCACTTAGTTGCACTATAGGATTTGCATGAGAGTGCGAACCAGGTACATGATTGTGTTCTCTTCTCTCTTCAGCTGCAAAGGTTGAAATATTACTTTTTTCACTTTGTCCGTTACTTAAAATAGGAAAGACATTTTTGGCCTCGAAACTTCCGGTCATGATATCCTCGCATTCATTTGACAGAAGTGATAAAGGCTGCTCTTCAAAGTCAACTCGTAGACGCCACAAGCAATCGATGCTGGTGACTGATTCGACCGTGTTTGTGACACGTCCTTTTTACATGTTCTTATGAATATTTCTGGACGTTAAATCATCTTTTTTATTATAAAGTGAAAATGATGAGACATTTCAGCAGCAATAGTCAAGAGTGAGAAGGAATTGAGTGATGTTTACCAATAGGTATTATCCATAAAGCATGCCAAGTAGCGCAAAAAAGCGTTAAGCCTTTTACAATCATGCGCGAAACTCCAAAATGTAGTATAAGCAGCTAATATGTTAACAGAACAAGTCAAACATGGCATTCTAAAAACCTTAAGCAACCTGTGTTAAGGTACAAATCAGTATTGCAAACTTTACTTTCTGCTGCGATGAATGCAAGCTGCATCCATTTTCTCTGGTAATCCAAGAACGCTGTTAAAAAATCTCTTCTTTTAAACACTTTCAGGTTTCCATTCCTAGTGTTAAACACAATTGTTTGAAATCATTCAAAGTCTGGCCTAGATAAATAAAGGGTTGATCTAGTGTTTTTCTTTCTCGGATCCAGTGAAAATTTTCAATACAAGAATGAGTGTGTCAAGTGACTAGTGATCTTTATCTAGGTTAGCCTTGCGCTTTATGTATTATGAAAAACTGTTGATGAAGCTGTGTGCACCGCGTCGCAATCTACTCCTGTTGTAGTTGCAAGCTAAAATCTATGTTGGTTAAACAATGCCTATGTCTAAGAGATATTTAAATAGGCCATTAACCAAACTTGAAGTACAGAAGGGTCAGAAGTTGACCGCAAAGATTAGAATACTTGACACAGCATTGTATAGGTTATCGGCATAAAATGTAAAAAAAAGTTTGACTCTGACAATCATTGGTTTGAAGAGTCGAATACGTAAACGACGCTCATGAACTGTACTGGAAGAAAGAAAACATCTCACTTAATCGACTTAATAACTTCTCACTGAGATACACGTTTCTGCCAACTTCATAAACTTTGAACTCGAGAAAAGTTACGGTGACAAAATTTTCTGAAATCCAGGTTTATACCAACCTCCAACAATGGATCCACACTTGGAATCTGCGGAGGATTGAGATTGGAGCTGGCAGATAGACTATAAGTTAAGGCAAACTATGCTGTGTGAAAGATGGTAGAAAGATGGGAAATGTGAAGAGAATTTTCAGAATGTGGATTTATTTTAACGGTGCGACAATTCTTTGGTTTGGGGGTAGCTGCCTGACCAGGGCCGAAGACAAGTGTTAATTTGAGGAGGAAAAATATATGTGAGTGGGGAAAGATTTTTGTCTTTATTATCTGTACAAAAAAAATTTTATGGACATAAAAATTTGGGGAGCACAAAAAGTTAGGAGGGCACTTCCCCTGAATGTCCCCACGTGGCTACGGTCCTATGTCTGACCCATCTCCTAGATTCGCTATAACCGACTTTTGACCTAAGCAAAGGTATGTGAAATTAAGTGAAAACTGGTTTAATGCACATTAAGGAGCTGTTTTCAAACTAGGAATAAGATCAAGAA
>Ga0210059_1017170_pt1 | contig 10350 bp, 9 predicted proteins | sample Ectturendosymbi2_FD_188042 | JGI IMG/M metagenome (GOLD analysis project Ga0210059, IMG submission 188042) | Ecteinascidia turbinata endosymbiont from Florida, USA - Sample 2 (SPAdes) (version 2) | ecosystem: Host-associated > Tunicates > Ascidians > Unclassified | place: Key West, Florida...
TGCCTCTGTCTGTCCAACCCCATTTGGGGTGCTATGTGCCTGGTGGAACACACACACAATGACGGTACTCCATCATGGTCTGTATAATTTTACTGTTTTTTTCTTGCTTGATATTTTTGTTTATATTTTTTACTATGAATCACCTCATACCACATCTGTTGTTGTAAAACTTGAAATGTGATTAGAAAAGAAATCTACAGTACTGTATGAATCTTACCGACTTATTAGTTAAAATTGCTGTTTGGACTCACTAGTCTTTATTCTTTGACTGGAAATGTATTTTTTTCAAACACAATAAGAATACATTTGCATTTGGAATAGTTTGGTGCATTCATGTCTGTGCATAACACTTCTAATTGCTTTCTATTTCTCCCAAGCTGCAACGTTTTATTCTTGGATGCATCAGATAGATAAATATTGTCCACAAGCAGTTGTAGGCGAAGACGCATCCATTTTACAGAGTGCATGTTGACAAGGTGCCAACTGAACATACATCTTTTTTTCTAGGCAATACAGCAAACGAGAAGGGCCACCACAACAGGTGCATGAAGTCCAGAATAATATTACTGTTGCAAGTGCCCGCTTTTCTCATCATGCCTATGTACCTCATTCCATCATAAACACACACAAAAATTCATTGACTTTCAGATATTGCAGAAAATCTTTCAAAAATTGGGACATCTCCAAATTTACTTCAAGAGAGAATTCTTGATCTTGGCTGATGCGCTTCATAGCAAGTCTAGTTGATGAAATCAGTTTAAAGTAGTGAAATCATGTGTCTTGATGGTGCAGTCCTGCTTAAATCTCAGTTTAGCTTTTTGTCTGTGTTATTTAAGTCTTTCTTCATGAGGTTGACAAAGTTTGTTGGAAAGATTTTGACTGCAGTAAGTTATCATTGCTTCAGCAGTCAAAATTTGGTCATCTAGACCAGGAATACTGCCAAGTAGTAGACAATATATTTCAGATTTGCTGATGTGGCAAACGAAAAATCTTCATGTGATTCAGGACAAGCTTAGTGAATCCCTGTTGTTTGTGGCGGCAGACATCAAGGGCTTATACCCAAACCTCAGAAGAGATATTGTGCAACGCATTCTCAGTCGCACACTTGAAAAACATTCCAAGCTTTTTGCCGATGCCTGGGAGGCCATATTACAACTAAACAACGTTTGTCTGAGTAATGTGATAACACAATTTGAAAGTAACTTTTACATTCAAGATAAAGGTATAGTTACCGGTGATAATCACTCAGTTACCTTAGCTAATATTACTGTCCACTACATATTAGAACCGTATTCACTTGTAACTGAGAAAGCAGAAATCTTCAGAAGATTCATAGATGATATAGTTTGGTTATCTTTCGGGAGCGATAATATGAAGGACATCAGAGACACTCTTGAAAATGCCTTCACATCAGCAAGCCTGGAGCTCACATTCAGAGAAACAAGCACAATTGAAGCTGATGGTTCAGTGGAGTTCCTTGATGTACATCAGTGCGTTACGCCAAACAAGAAATATGGATTCATTATCAAAGACTTTGTAAAAGCAACAGCTGAACATTGGTGCTTCATTAGTGGACTTTCGCATCACCCATCCTCAACATTCAAATCAATTGTTTTGGGGGAAGCCATCAGAATGCGTAGATTGAACGAATGCAATGATGACTTACAGTCAGCTCTCATACGTCTTCGGAATATAACTTTACGCCTGGCTTCTCCCAGAACATGGTGCAAGACATGATAGCATTAGCACCTAGCTGGAAAATCAGGCTCCATCCACACAGAGCAAAAAACAATGCTAATAAAATTATCTGGGCAACTTCTTTCCCTTCGTTAATAAAACTTACTCAAAAAAAAAAACTGAAACCAGATGCAATGATTACGTATATAACGACTAGCAACTATTGGTTCGCACATAACAAATTATAGAACACTAGCACACAGAACTGTTGTGACTGCAGAGACTGGTTCATCTGCTCCATGTGGTCACTGCGCACTGTGTGGAAATTTGTTGCCACAGAACATCAATGGTAAACTATACTGAAGTTTTAGAAACACCGAGTAATATGTTTTAACTTAAACAGAAACTTAATTGCACCAACTACAGCATTTATGTGGCTACTTGCACCATTCGCAGTAAGCAATATGTTGGGCAGACGATAAATAAATTCTCGATTCGCTGGAATGCCCATCGTAGCATTTGGAATTCTTTTGATGCTACTGCTGACAATGATAAGGCAGTTCTATTAAAAGATTTTTACAAATACCATGATTTGATGCAAAAACCACCCATTTCTCAATGTTTTGAAGTTACCTTTGTGGAACAACCCAAAGCTAGCTATCTCGAGGAGTGTGAAGATAAATGGCTTCACAAAATAGACGTGGAAATTAATATTAAAAAAAATGATTTTGCCCTATACCAAGTAGCTGCTCTTTTGGTCATTGCCTATTTTCCTGATACATTTCTCACTCTGCATTGTGACTTTGGCATTTTCTTATCTAATTGCTGCAGGGATGTAACCTGCTTCCCAAGTCCTGACGCTGATATCATGCTGCACTTCATTGCTAGTGATAGTTCGGTATTTTGCAGTGTCCAGTGAGGTCAACGTTTTGAACACTTTGCGTGATAGTTATGCTGACTTGTAACTCTTTAGTTTTTTAGTGACTTACTATTTCAATTCATTAACTTACTATTTTAATTCATTGCCTTGTAGATTTTACACAACTACTTTTTTATTCTGTGGAACTGACGATGCTCATTTGAGCGAAATTAATATTCCTGCTTTAATAACTGTGGCCAGATTTTTGTGGAAGACATCTGTCTGTGAGCCTTCATGTGTAACTAGACCAGTGCTCTTCAACCTTTTTGTCATCATGTAATCCCTGTTATACTGTCGCGTTTGTCATGGAATCCCATTAACAAAAATTAAAAAAACATGAATTCTTGTAAAAAAACATAATATTTCGTTATTAGACACTTCAACAAACAAACAGTTATCACAGAAATTAAAAAGCATGAAATTTAATGACTTGGTTGTTCTTGCATTTCTGGAATATATCTGCTACATTCAGAATTTGGCGAAAAGAACTTGTATCTGAAATATGTGTCGTCCCATTTTCTAACTTTGGCAATTGACTGAATTGCATTCAGTCCGCTTCGGATTATGTGCTTCTTTTACATTTGAACTACACTGCTCATTGCCGTCCACACCTTCGCTGTTGTTATTAAATTTCGTTTCACATAGAAAATGTGCTATTTTGCTTCATCTGGCTTGACTAAATAGTAAGAAGTTGGGTTTCACACTGTTTTTACTTTATTCCCACAAACACTGAACAGCTCAAGTCTACATCTACTCTCTACTACTCCGATGTACATTACTGTGAACTATTATTATTATACATCAGCAACATCGTATAACTGTGATGCAGCAATAATATTCTTAATTGCACAACAATGAACAGCAAGTGACGCACGAACTATCAACATTTCTTTTTCTACTATCTGCACTCAACCTCCTGCAGAACTGGCCTACTTGGAGTCTGAATGCAGCACGGTGATCTAAAAATTATATAATGACGCATCAACATACTGAAGCAAGAAATAATTTCCCTTAAAAAACGAGGAACCCTCACAGAACCCCACTTCATGTTTTGTGGAACCCCTGTTGAAGAGCACTGATCTAGACTCAGTAGTCTAGAGGCCATCAGCATCAAGAGATTTTTCATTGTGGTAGCTCATTTTACAGAGCCACGAATCTCATCATATGGAGCCAACAAGGTGACACCCCTTGGCCCAGCCCTTTTCACTCTTGCCATCCATGAAATAACGTCCAGGGTCAAAGCCAACCTAAACTTTAGGTACCTTGATGATGGATGTATGGTGGAGATTCCATGACTAGTAGCAAAGAACAACCATGTGGATGTGGTTTGCACACCAAAGTCTTGATTATGCATTTGATGATGTACAGGTTCGAGGTTGTAAAATGCCTTCTTATTTGTAAATTGTGCTGCACACGTATGACTGACATATTCAACATTGTTTTATTTTTGTTTTTTAACATTTTTGAAGTTGGGAACAATAGTCTTGATAATTTGCATTGTCGTCTCTTGTATAAAGTAAACCATAGTTATATCATGCTGTAGCTCTTTTGGCAAAAAGCCAAGGTTTAGGTCAGGCCTGCACAATATACCACCCATGAAAGCTTTCGCAATTGCAGAAAATGTTGCAACAGCCTGACTTCAGATTGTCTTTCCAGAGTTTCTTTTAAATTACAACAAAATAAAATAGATTTTGTGGCCTGCTACAAATTTATGTGGTCAATTTGGCCCTTCAAGCTTTCTGAGTTGTGCAGGCCTAGTTTAGCTGATTGAAATCATCTGAACTGGACTTGTAACAGCAAACACTGGATGAACTGTGTAGCTTTGGTGAGTCTAGTGATAACCAGGGTTGTGCAGTCTAGGGATATATATAACTCTGGGATAGGAAGCTCCGCATTTTGTTTTTCTGAGCCGGAAATGAAGGTTAACTCTATCACGTGCAGTGTGCAGTTTGAGTTTCAGGTAGGTCTTGACAGCAGGTCCACGTAGGTTCGTTTGGAATCTCTATGCAACTAGGCCAAGCAAATGAGTTGTTTTTGTTGGAATATATGTCTATTAATAGTAGTTGCAATGTGACTTTCATTTATTTGGGTTAGATAACACAGAATGAGAATGTGATATGTGTGTAAATTAGTCACTGATGTCTATCTTGGTGAGGCTTAGCTTATTTTTCATTAAAGGCTGATAATTGTCAATTCAAGTAGGTTTCAGCCATAGCATATATATGTTGTGTTTCCTGCAATCGCTACTGGTACTATTATTTAAAGGAACTCAGTTGTTTTCTGTCAGTGAACTAGTATGCAAATAATATTTCATATTTGAAATATGACCAGTTGTTGAAGTACAATGAAAAGAAACATACTCGTAGCTATATATAAAGATAGTAGACTGAGTGTGACAAAATATGCAGGCTTGATACATAAGCATTATTTCGACACAAAAATTCTAAAGCTTTAGCCTACAGTATGTGTGACAACTCATGTTTTAACTAGATTTGTAGAGCAGTTGTTTCAGGCTTAACAGAAAATGTAAGTGTCCAGTACGTTGTCACACGTTTCTGCTAGTTAGCTGATACAATAATGGTAAGTGCAATGTGCATGCTCAAAATGACTGCAAAACAACAAACAGGTTGTCAGTAGAAAAATCATCAAGTAGGCTACATACTGTAACTGATTAAGGCATGGATGTGTAAGGTCGTTAAATGAATAAATAATATCTCTCTGTCTGCTTCAGTGCTTGTGTTTACTTAGTTTAATCTAGTACGGTGGAACTCGCTAATTAAACCCACGGTTATTAGGCTTAATAATCTCAAAATAATTGTCCGGTCCGGAATTACTCCATTTGGCATTTGTTCCTGGAATAAAAAACGCTTTATAAACACGCAACGCCGCTTAATAAGCCCAATTTCCCAACACATTTGTTGCTTAACATTGGGTGAAAAAGCGTCGCAACTCAACACTTCTCTTTGTCTTGCTTTCGACGGTTTCACACTTTACGCTGCTCACCTAGTTCATAATTCAACTCTTTCGTCACAGATAGTCTAGTTTATTTGTGCCGTAATTGATACGCAAAACAACTGATTCTATGTGGAGTTTACTTTGAAAATACCAAAGAGATGTGCAGACGTAGTCTTGTATGAGAAACTTGAGATTTTAGTTCTGGCAACATGCAGTTGACGTGCTACCGTCCAGCTCACGATCTCTCGTGGCTGCCTGTGCCTACGAAATATCCTGCGCAATGAAACGAAGCAAGGCTTCGTTGAATCCAAGCAAACATCGCTAAAACTTCTCCGCAACATGCATTGAGTGAGTAAAGTTCAAATTACATGATCTCAGTTCTGGAAAATTTTATAAAAGTATGAGTTGAAGCTGATTGCGTTGTTTTTTCCACATTAAAACGTTTGAATTTGTGTTGAGTTGCACATTGTGCAACTGTTTCAATTGTGTTGACTTAATGCTATGTCAGGTTTATAGGCATTAGGCATACCATCATACGCCCGTTTTAGCCGGGACAGTCCCGGTTTTGAGGGCTTTGTCCCGGCGTCCCGGTCGAAAAACGTCCCGGCTAGGCATTCAGTCAGCTAGGATAATCCCACACAGTGGCGTAGCGAAGCTAAGTGCCGCCCTTTCCACACCTCAAATTTGCTTACAATAATTTAAAATGTATAAAGATCAACGTTAACTCTGTCAACACTTGCACGGAGCCCTCTTAATGTCCGGGAACCATTTAGATAAAATATGCCTGAAACCGCATCTTGTTGAGAAGCGCTGGCTTGCAACTTTCATCATGATCTGTAAACTTGGTCTAGTTCAAGGGCGTGCAGAGCAGTGATGCCACTGGGCTCAATCGTTTCAACATCAAATTTTTCAGGCACCAACATCAAAAGAATACACAAAACTGTTATCAAAACTTTCCTCATATAACCTAAAGCTACAGAACAAGACATGATTTTCTTTTATTTTAACAGAAACTAGGACATACAGATTGTATAATACCATAGTACATCGATTAAGAAATTAGGAAAGTCTTCGAACTTCACTTCAAGTTGTACATTATAACTAGGGCAACCAATTTTTGACCTAAAAGCTTAAAATTTTGACTTCGTAATTTACAAATTTTGGCTTTATTTTGACCTATAAATTTTTGGCGTTTACAACTGCAAAATAATTCAGCCGTAGGTGGTGAGGTTAATTCATAAGCATATTCATGCACTGTATGCTTCGAAATTTTAAAATATTTGGTTGTTTAAGTTTGGGGATGATATTTTTATAAGTATATACAGGGTTTTTTTAAGGCGTTTGAGGGACCCGATTTGGGTCCCTAGAATCAGATAAAATTATCATCGGGTCCCTAAAATCTGAGAAAATCGGTTCCCTAGAAACAGAGAAATCGGGTCCCTACGGATCCATACTGGGTACCTAACATTTTCCTTAAAAAAAAACCTGGTATATGCATAAATAACTACGGTAGACTCAAACCTGAGAACATCACAAAGTTGAAACTTTATTTGCACAATGGATTGAGCATTTACCAAACCGAGTACTGTAAGACCACGTTTCTTGCCTTATCATGCCTATCCTACATACTATTTAATCATCTAGTAGTGGGAAAAACAACATTATTACGCCAGAAGTCACAACAAACCCACTATTATTGCAGAATTGCAACTAAACTTGCAAACGCATATTTAAATCTGTTGTTGTAGTTTCAATAAAGTATAGATGAAGATAAAAAAACTCTGCTGCAAGAAACTTTTGACCTAATGACAAATTTTGACCTAACAATAAATTTTGACTTTTTTTGACCTAATCACTTGGGCTTCCCTCATGGTGTGAGCGTGAAACTTGGTTTGTGGACGTTTCATGAACTTTCAAAACGACAGAAAAATTTTGACTTTGTTGACTTTTAGTTGCCCTAATTATAACAAACAACGCACATTGACTCAATATACAAACTTTCACCTTCCATAAGCGTAGCAAGGGGGGGCAAAATGGCCATTACCCCCAAAAATTTTTAGAAAATATAGTCATTTTGTGCTCCGAGAGCCGTTTTTCCAAACAAAATAGTGTTATTCGTCTAAAATCAAACATATTGGCCCCCCACAAATTTCTGGACTGGCTACGCCACTGTCACCTTTTCTTGTGATTCACGCACAGCAGATCGAGCTAACAATAAATACGGCTGACGAGAATGTAGTCTTACTTTTTTTATTATTACACTGTCAGTAAGTGCCAAGCTGAAAGTTGAATTTTAAGTAGCGTAAATGTGGAACATCTTTTTTACGCAACCATTTTTATGGAGATTCCATTTTGAGAAGCATCTTCCTTGCATCACAGCGGCGCAGCCATCCCAAACATTTTTGGGGGGGCAAAAAATTTGAGGGGGGCCAAAATATATGATTTTTGGCAACCAACAGTATTTTGTTTGGGATACCACCTCTCAAAGCGTAAAATGACTAGATTTTCTGAAAATTTGGGGGCCATGGCCCCCTGGCTACGCCTGTGCTTCACCATAACCTTTGTTTTGCAATGTCTGAGTTTGGCTTATTAATTCTGAAATGATTAGCTCAATTTTCGTTGATGTGTTGCATCAAATCTTGGCATACCATGCGTCCCGTTTTAGCCGGGACAGTCCCGGTGTTAAGGGCTTTGTCCCGGTCAGTCAGCCAAAATGTCCCGGTTAGGCATTCAGTAAGCCAGGATAGTCCCACACAGTGGCGATGCAAGGCGAAGTGCCGCCCGGGGCCGGCCAATAGAGTGCCACCCTTTTCACACCTAAAATTTGCTTACAATAATTTAAAATGTACAAAGATCAACGTCACCTCTGTCAACACTTGCACGGAGCCTACTTAAGTCCGGAAACCATTTAGATAAAATAGGTGAAATAGGCCTAAAACCGGTTCTTATTGAGAAGCGCAGGCTTGGAACTTTCATCATGATCTCTAAACTTGGTCTAGTTCAGGGGCATGCTGAGTTCTTGTGATGCCATGGCCCCGGGGCAACTGATTGATTGTATGCCCCCTACCAAATTCTAATATTGAGGAATGTAAAAATACCAGCACAGCAAAACTACCTGCCCAAACCTTTGCCACTTACAAAAGCATTATGTCACAAAAGCTTCACCTCATGTGAGAGTAAAGAGATGGTTTATTGTTTCATATGAATCAGCCAACAAGCAAAAGCATCATAAAAGCCATCGCATGTGCCGAGAAGCATAGAATGTGCACACAGAAAATATGAAAAAGTAAGTGTTCACAAAAAATAAGCAGAGTTACAGAATACTAGAATACACAGTATTTTGTACTGGACAAGGGAAATGTTGCTAAAGTTCATAATTGGGAATTTTTTTCATGTAAGAGGTGTTCCTTTAGTTTCCATTTAAAGGTTAAGGTGGTTGAAAATTTAATATCGGTATTGAAGACCATACTTTTGGGCCTATGAATTTAAGAGAACATTTTCCTGAGGAAGAGTTAACTCTAGGTAAAAACTAGAGTAAACTCTTCCTCAGGAAGAAGCGAAAAAAGTTGTCCGAGTCTGGTACAGAAGCGAAAAAAGTTGTCCGAGTCTGGTACCACGTTACGTTACAATAGCAAGGCACTTGAACTTTGTGAAAATAATTTCGCATGGCACTTTTGACGAGAAAAAAGTTAAATACGTTTCTGATGCTGGAGCTCTGCTTAAAAGAACATGGTGCATTTTGAACGGTATCGTACTTCCTTGGCGTTGAAGTGTTTTAACAGCTCCGAACAATGTTCATTCTGACAAATTTTCTGTATTATTTTGATCGTTTTTACAACAATTGAAAGCGAATAAATCTATCTATGATTGCATTACTGCAAACTTTGCAATAGGCTTTTCTTGAATCAGCAGGATAGACAGTAGTTAACACCGAGCCAAATTTCCAATTCTGAATCTTGCAAGCATACATGTCGAAGCTTTTGAGAATATTGTATTGCTTCAGCTTACCAAAGAGTTTTTTACCACACATTACTACTTACCGCCACCGGTGTAACTCAACCAGTTGGACATATCATATGTGTCGGGGGATAAAAGCATATCCTACCAATGTAATCATTTAACTTTACGCGCTGACTATGTACGTGACAGAAGCAAATCATTTAAACCTTCACCAAGCCATCTAATTACTTATTATTACGACGTAATTATCTGCTTGAAGCAGCTTCGTTGCGTCATAATAAACATTCCAAATGACTGAAGACAGCTGGTTGTGCCTAGTCCTGGTGTTGCCCAGTTCAAAGCATTTTGAAGAAGATAAATTAATTCATGATGAAAAAGATCGGTGTCGTAGGTAAGGGGGGGCGTGGGGGCGGTCCACCCCTGGCGGCACTTTTAAAGGGGCGGCACTATGGGTCTATAGTGTAAACTTGTGCAGACTGTATTGAAATAAAAGTGGTTTTAACATCGGGACATTACTCGCAGTTGAAGGACGTTTTTGATTTGGAGTAGTTTAAACTATGGCATGTGTATTTAAGCGATTGTTATCTTAGCCAAACAATAAACAATCGTGTATCAGGGATATTGTATCAATAGGCTTTTCTACATGACGCTGCAACAAGGTTCTCAACACGCTTATCAACTCACTTGATGTCAAATTTTGCTGATTCACTACACGGTTGATTGATCGAGTGTTGGGTCGTTGTTAACGTTTGATCGTAGTCCTTATATGATGTAATAGAACTTAGAAGGAATATGGTGGATGTCTGTGGCCAAACGTATGGCTGTGGTGAGCTCTAGGC
>Ga0210059_1017171_pt1 | contig 10350 bp, 4 predicted proteins | sample Ectturendosymbi2_FD_188042 | JGI IMG/M metagenome (GOLD analysis project Ga0210059, IMG submission 188042) | Ecteinascidia turbinata endosymbiont from Florida, USA - Sample 2 (SPAdes) (version 2) | ecosystem: Host-associated > Tunicates > Ascidians > Unclassified | place: Key West, Florida...
CAGGTTTGGAAAAATCACCACTTCGCAATCAAACTAAAGATCAAGGTCTACACCGCTTGCATCCTGAGTGTTCTGTTATACAGCAGCGAGACGTGGTGCACATACCGCCGCCAAGGAAACCGGCTCAATGCAATTGATTTCAGATGCCTTCGCTCCATTCTTGATGTCTCGTGGAGGGATCATGTCCCCAACTCCACCATCCTGCATCTCACCGGTTCATATGATCTCACTACTATCATAAGGCAGCGACGTCTGCGCTGGCTAGGCCACGTCCACTGTATGGAAGATGGTCGCCTGCCCAAGCATATTTCTACAGTGAGTTCTATACCGCGCCTCGTAGAACTGGCAGACCCAAACTGCGCTACAAAGACGTCATCAAGCGTGACATGGCCGGTTCCACATCTCTCCACAGTCATGGGAAACACTTGCTGCCGGTCGCAACAGATGGCATGCCTCTCTGAGTTTTGGTTATTCATTGTCAGCCACAAGCAACGCAGAAATAATGGAGAAGCGCCGCGCTCATCGTCGACAACGAGGGGATGGGCCATGATGACTGAAGGATTAACATCAATAGGCAACAACATATCCAACGTTTCATAAGAATTTTCCAAAATAACCACATCACTGCCTTGTCAAACAAACTAGCACCTACACGGTGACCTGAAACATTCTACATTGATATGTGTGTTATCTCCTGCTTTGCCAGTGCCAGGGCAGATGCAAGCAAAACTGTCAGAAGCTCATACAATGCCTGACACACAGAGCTATTTTGTAATATTTAGTTTCATGGGGTGAGGACACAGTCCTAAATCATCATGGTTATTTCTTTTGCAGTTAAGGCCTAAGCATTACCTGCTGTTTACACTTGCTAGGTTATGTACTGTAGGATTAAATGAGGTTTAGGCCTACTTACTGTCACGTCAGGTAACACGTGTTTGTTTCTATTGAAGCTACATTTTACAACAAATTTCCAATATTGAAAAGTGCGACAGCTCAGAAATTGTCATCGCTGTACCTTTACAAAATACCAGTAAAGTGTTGCATTTCAAAAACAGCTCTATTGGTACGAACAGTTAAAAACCTTGTTTGCTACGCAAGAAGTCTTACACTTTGCTATGTCCTTGTAATTCACTTCTACCTCACAATGCATGTAATCATGAAGCAATTTCAAAAAGCATTCTTTTCCACAGCCATTTCAAAAACATACTGTATTTTTAATAAGTTCCTTGTATTGGTAGAGAGTGCTCCACAGATTCAGTTGTGCAGATGATTGTCAGCATCAATTTTATAAGTGTATGTCCATTTGGATAAAGAGTTCTCGTTGCTGTATGGCTAACATTTGCTGATTGTTCAACAAGCTTTCTATCTTTTTAGCACCACATTTACAGCATACAGCAAAAACTTGTGATTGAATAAATGCACTGTCAGCAAAAACAAGTGATAACCTGCAAATCTTTCCTTGTGTTTTTTGATGATGCGTCCGGTACTACTATCTTATCTAAATAACTAGTTGCACTAGACTACAAGCCAAGTTTGATTGGGCCTTAGGCTTGGGCGTAATGAGGTTAGATGGTGCCCAGGGCAAGAAGCAAGTTTGGTGCCCCCATATTTGAACCTGAGGTCTTTTGAAAGCAAATTTACTGTATTGAAGAAAGTACTTCTGACATTGTTGGGACTTTTCGGCACAGCCGCATTCATTCGGCACCTCCATTGTGATTCGGCACCTGAGGAATTGTGCCCCTTTATTACACCCTTGGTTTTAGGATACAGGTTTTAAATATTCTGAAAAATATTATCAAAAGCTGCTCTTCCATGACAGATCCCCTTTTGCCAAGCTAGATTATACTAGTAGACAAGATTACTCTAAAATTGCTTGTTCATGCCACTTACATGTGGATGCTATTCTTAGCGCACATCCTGTTCGTGGTGCATCACACATTCAACACTGCACTTACCAAGTGGTTGCAACAGATGTAAGCCACGTGTGTGGTATATTTACACATCTTTCACAACATTTGTATATGTGCTTTTTATTTGTAATCTTCACATTGCTCTTCCTTCTGTAAAAATACCGTCTTTGCTCAAGCTAGTCAGTTCAGTAAATGTTACGATGTTTGCTACCCCTTCTCTGAGATTATTGCCACTCACTTAATAACCCAGCTCGTTGCTGTTACATTTTTGGTGGGAAGTAAAACATCAGCAATCATTTACTGATATTTGTTTTGACTAATGACAATGTGTATTTCTTACATTTTTTTGCTTGCAGGTATGATATTTACACTGTATAATGGCATACAATGACCATGGTAACTATGGGCATGGAAGGTTAGTAATGTTTACAATTTTATATACATGTGCTGAATTATTTTATGAGAGCATAAGGCATTTGGATGATGGTGATTAGCAGCAGACTTGAACCTGGATTTTGTTTTTTGTCAGTGTTTTTGCTCAAGGAGTGCTATGACAATCCAGTCAGTGGCTGTAGATTCAACACCCAATCTCTTGATTGAGAGACAGGAACTCTCACCAGTGGCATGGTGGTCATAATTACTGGACATGCGCTGTTTGTGACATCACACTATGACAGGGATCGGCAGCCTTTTGCTAACTGTGCACTAACTTAAAGGTTTCAAATCATTCAGTGTGCCAACAACATACATTTTTTTTGGAAGTCAAGGCCAATATACAGTACCTTCTGTGTGAATCATAACAAAATCAATATGTAAAACATGGAGCTTCTGTGTGCCATTATAAATTGATTGGCGTGGCATGTGTGCTGTAGGATGAAGGAGCAAAATATACTCAATGCTATGATGGAGCAATCAGCTTCAAAATAACAGGCTGTGCGTGAAAACAATGGAATAAAATACACTCAGCTCTATGACAGTGCAGTTCACAACTGCAACGACAGTCTGCACAAATGTCTACTTGAATACGAGCAGCTAAGTCCAGAAGATGTGCAGCTGGTTTGGTGCACACCCAGGGTTGCCAGGTTGGAACCATAAGTGTAGCCAGGGCGGGCACAGGGGGCCATGCCCCCCATATTTTTGGCATGTGCAGTCATTTTGTACTTTGAACAGCGGTGTCCCAAACAAAAATATAGCTGCTCGCCTAATGTCAAACATTTTGGCCTCCCACAAATTTATGGGCTGGCTACGCTACTGGTTGGAACTAGCTAAACTACAAAAGATTGAGAATGTGCATGAAGTACAAAAGAAAACTTGTTGCAGCTGTTAACTAATGGGAGAACAACAAATATAGGCTTGTTTTAACCGTTGTGCCCAATCCAGCAGAATTTCCAATCAATGACCAAGTTTAAACATGTCCTGGACTATATGCTGATGTTCCTATTACCAGCAAAAGTCTGCAGTTGTATAAGCACACACCCAGGGTTGCCACATCAAAAACTGAAACACCAAACTATTGAAGCATGAAAAAGTCAGCTAAAGCAAGCAAGTTGAAATGAGACAGTTTGGAATTTTGCCACAGAAAATCAATGAGATGTACATAATTATCTTCTAGCTTTTTTTGTGATGTTCCCTTGATTACTCAATCTGGAAAAAGTCATGTCTGATCAGTTTGACTGGGTGTGCGCCAGACATGGGGCGATTACAGCACAAATGTAATCAATTACAATTACTTGCCACCTGCTCGATTACGATTTTTGAATAAACAAAATCACAATGTGATTATGTTGTAAGTAATCACGATTACCATTGCGATTACATTTGTCGTGAAACATCCTCAGAAAGAAATCAAAACCCATTTGCATAGTTTTATGCAAGTATATTTTCAGACAACATACGATATGAATTAATACAATAAACGAAATTACAGATCTGTAAGGATCAAGCACCAGAAAAAAGAAAAAGGCATTGATGATTGACTGAGATGTTCGTGCAGTCAACAAATCAGTGGTGTAACTAGAGGTTTGGGCTAGACAACACTCAGAAAAAAATTGAGAAATGATGGTGAATCCAGGTGTGGATGACTATGCAGTACTAAAACCCCAAATCAATGGAAAATACTCTGAAAAACGCAAAAAGATGATACCGTACTAAAAACCTATTAAAAGGATACTAAAACCAAAATACAAGCTAAGTGGGAGGTGGTTTTTACATGTAGCTGGCTAGGGGGGTCAAATCGCCCCTCTTTCCTCCCGTCAATTACTCCACTGCAACAAACACATTAAAATATTGATTAAACAAAAGTAATCACAATTTAAAATCTTTGTTACAGTTGATAAACATCAATGCTTCAAAATCTTTTATCAGGCAAACGTCATCTATCAGGCTTGAACATTTGTCTACCAACGCTGAAAATTCGTTTGTTAGCAATTTCATAATTTCTGACTATTTCTTTTCACTGCGGGTTACGATTGTTTGCATGCCAGCATAGCAAAATGACCGAAATGTTTCTGCAAAAAAACAGCACCTAGCACACCCGAAGTATACGTCCCTGTCTACCACTGAACTGTTGCTCCTACTAGTATGCTATTTCTATGTTGGCCATTTACAGGGTTCCCATGCAGTATCAAAAAACTATTGAATTGTGAAATTGGTTTTCAAGACCTTAAAAAAGTATTGAATTTTGCCAAAATGTACATATTGAAAAAGTATGGAAATTCCAAATTCAGCCATTTGTCAATCAAATTTTGTTCTTTACAGCTGATGACAGTTTGGCAGATGTTTTTGCACTGTGTTTCATGAATAAGTTTTTGGAAAAATGAAGATAAGCTACAGTATTAAACTTTATTCATTTGGTATTGAAAAGTTATTGAAAAAGTATAGAAAATAGTTTTTGAAAATGTGTGCAAACCTTGCATCTAGTGTTGGTGGTTGGCAAGTTATGGCCTAAAAACAACAATTTATTGATTAATCTTCTAGGGGATTAGTTAATTGATTATCAAGTGATCAATGGCTCTAAAAATGTGAATTTTTGCCTAGTTCATTTTGAAGGAAAAAACAAGTAAATTGCCACTTGAACTTTTTTCTCAGGCCCCGATGATGACATCCAATTTTTTTGACCCCCGGTTGTGACTTCACACAAACAATTTCAAACCCAAAACTTTCCAATTGTTCTTAAATTGCAAATAGAAGATTTTCTGTATATAGCAATCTAGCTCCATTGGTTGGTGAGTTAAGGCCAAATGTGTCTGGGCCACAATTATAGCTTGTGTGGGCATTGAAGGATAGTGTCATATCAACATGTCTTCAAAAAGCTTTAGCAGTTCGACCAGATCATCGTCGCTCTGATACTTGATTGTTGAAAAGTAAATTCAATGAAATGGAAGTTCAAGAATGTGAATGGCTGTTCTTAAGAAAATTTATATAAAAAATATTTAGGTCATGGTCTCAAGGCTTTTCATGAAGCCTTGGTCTGATGCTTCAAACCAAGCCTTACTCCAAAAGGTTAGGGCCATAACTCCATCACTGGTAGTTAAATTGCAGCTTCAGTCACCACCTTTAAGAGTTGTATCTCATGTTTGAATGAGGGTATGTATCCCAATTTTGTAGAAGTCAGTGCTATATGTGATATCAGGTAATGTGGTGCTAAAGGTGTTAAACACCTGAATCTGATGATTGTAATATAACTTGATACCTTCAGTGCTAGTGTACGAATATATCATACTTTGAAATTCCACGTTGATCTGCTATTTTCACACCACTTTGCAACTCCATAACTTGCCAGTCAATTGCGCTAGAGAGCTGTTCAAACCCGCAAAGGACTCGGGAAGTCTTCAAGTGTGCAATGAAAAAAAATCAGTTTTAAGTTTCAGGTTTTTTGTGGGTGATGACATAAGTGGGATAGGTTTAGGCCTTTTTGGCCAAGATTATCGGGACCTAGGCCCCAATTGCAAGAGGGAAGTGTTTCACTCCAGTTTTTACTGGAAACTAGGCTAAAATGCGAGTCTTTTGTTTCTTTGATTGATTAACTTTTCAGGGTGTCTGGTTCAAAAGTTAAAGCAAAATAACCAAAGTTTGGGTAAAATAATCTTCTTGGGTAATTTTTACCCAAATTTAGGTTTTTGACCAAAACTTTTTAAACCAGAAACCTTAGAGAAGTCAACCAAGGGCTGAAAAAGCTTGGATTTAGCCTAGTTTCTTGTAAAAATTCAAGCAAAACACTTTCCTCTTATGATTGGGGCCCAGGGCCTGATTACCCCAGCCAAAATGGTCTAAACCTATGCCACTTACGACATTACCCACAAGAAAACAGATTCCCAAAACTCAATTTTTTTCATTGCAAACTATTCGACTGGCAAGTTACGGAGTTGCAAGGTGGCATAAAAATACGGGATTTACACGTAAATCCACTTGGCAGTGAAGGTGTTAAGTATAATATTATTGTAATCCATCTTGTTGAAACTAAGTGCAGTCAGACCTCATTTATCCGTACTTCAAAAAAACAGAATCCTACTATCCAACGCAAAACTGGTAGGGATGGATTTTTCCCAATGCATTTTATCCCTGTAATCTGGAAATATCGATGTCTGATTCCAACACGGAAATTTAGGAATGGATATGTCAAATCAGTAGAAAAAAAACTGCTAAACTGGATTATGCCAACTGTTATTTAGTTGTTTATTAAATCACAATGGAAGTGTGTAAGTAAAATTTCTATGCACAGTGAATGCAACAGTAACAGAACCTGCAGGATGCAATTTGTACAGTTATTTTTTGCATTAAATCTCATTCTGAATACATACTAGCTTATGTGTATTGATTGGATCTGCTAATAAATAAAAAAAAACGATGAGTGTTTCATTTAGTCATGTTCCACATGCAGTCTACATATTTTCGTAAGTTGACAGTTTGTCTAAGTGTACAGTTTTCTTCAGTTCCCCTTTGAGCATCTGCTTAAGCGAGTCCTACTGCACTGCACATAGTCACCTTTGTTGGCATTTCTTCTGGAAAGAATTTTTCTCTTTATATATTCAATTTTTTTAACGACATTATTTGATAGAGCAGTCCAGTGAAACAAGGTCTGACTGAATGCTGTTGGCGTTAAATGCCAGCTTGTTTAACAAGAACATTAACACATTTGCTGCTGGCATACGAATACATCGTACCTATAATTCCCACATTAACTGCTGTTTCTATGCCACTTTGAAACTCCATAACTTGCCAGTTGATTGTGTTAGAGAGCTCTTGAAAGAGTCAGCAAGTCTGCAATGAAAAAAAAATTGGTTTAGGTTTTTTTGTGAGTGAGGTCAGCATGAGATAGTCTTTTGGTCATTTTGGCTCATGTTACCAGTCCTAGGGCCCAACCACAAAAGGGAAGAATTTCGCTCAAGTTTTTATTGGAAACTAGTCTAGAATCCAAGTCCCTTGAGCCCTTGATCGATTTCCTAGGATTTTTGGTTAAAAAATTATGGCCTGAAAACAACAAATTAAGTAATTATCTAATTACTTAAATATTTGTTTATTAAATATTTGCCAAAAGGCCAAACACCTACCCCACTTATGACGTCACTCACAAAAAATCTGAAACCCAAAACCAAAAAAATTTTTTCATTGCAGACTCGAAGACTTGCTGAGTCGTTTGGGGGTTTGAACAGCTCTCTAGCAAAATTGACCGGCCAGTTATGCAGTTGCTAAGACATGTTGGAAACTGGTGATCAGGCCTATACTACTAGCAGCAAAGGTGTTAAAAAGCATTAAAAGATTTGCAGCTGACAAGATTGTCATAAACATTAAATTGCAGTACATGCAATAGTGTAAGAGTTAAGTGTGAATTAACTTAGCTATATATATATTTCAAAAATAACCATTAAGCAGGTGTTCTGAAAATTTATGACATCCTATAAAGTTAACACATTTGGCGCCAAGCTGTAACGAACAAGAGAGTCTTTTTACTTTCTTTGATCTCAATTTTATATTATTTATTACATTACAATGTTAAGTTTTATGACATTCCTATCCTTATAAGTACCAAAATTTCTAATCTGGACACCAATCAACTCTTACTATTTTTCATAGTAGGGAGAAAATACACCTTACAGCCAAATAATGCTTAAAAATTTGCCAAAAGCACCAAATGTGTTGGCAGAAAACATGTTAAATAAAGATTTTAATGATGTCTTTAATTGAATTTCTTTGAAATATAGTGACATTCACTGTGCACAAGATAAAAAACGCAAATTTACCCAAAATATCTTGGCACTCAATGCTAGTTCAGCCAAAAGTAGCTGTTGCACCAAGGTGTTTATAGCTTCCACACTAGCGTGCCATACATCTGCCATCATACTTGTGCATAGTCTGCAACTGTAGGCTACAAAGTGCAATCAGTTGTTGCGTGAAACACAATAACTTAATTGTACATGTTTTTTGCAATGAATCTTTAGATGAATGTTTGTTATTGGAACATCAATAATGTTCTACCAAATGTTACATGTTATTGCATGTTTCCTTAAAATTTGAGCTCAATTGAGCAAGAACTCTTGAGTTACTTGTTTTGGATCAAGCAACTGAACATGTGTTCGCAACATGTTCATGCTTATGGCCATGACAATACAAGCTAGGCAGCCAGTGTAAAAAGTGGTAACTAAATTTTGAAGAAAAACTATTATCTCTAAGTTTGCATAGTGTTGCTGTGGGCAGTGGCTGGAATTTTTTTTCCCACCTTGCCTGATAGCACTTTAAAACTTTTTTTTGCTGAGACATTTTGGTCACTGAGACATTTTGGTTATTTGTCTAACAGTTGTATTGAAACTCGCTGTAGCAGTGTTCATTAGCCTGTATTTTCAGATGTTTTGACTGAAATGACTTAATTTTTTGTGGTCATTTCAAAAACATTTTGGTCTATGACCGAAAAATGACTGAAAAAAAACAGCTTTAAAATTATTCTAGGCATGGTGGATATCGATCAAGAGGTGGTGGTCGTCCTTCAGAACTTCCTACTCAGGAACCATTTACATGTTTTGTTGGAAATCTTCCTCATGAGACGGTCCAAGGCGACATAGATGCCATTTTCAGAGATTTGAAAGTAAGTAAATTGATGCATGTTCTAAACCAAAATAAATATTTATGTGACATTGTCTACAGTGAAGGTTTTTTGAATCTGCATATTGCTTTGCTATTTTATTTAATTTTATGCATGTAAACAGTGAATTTAATTTCTTTGACTGTTTTTGTTCTGTTGCTTTTTGTTGGCCAGCGAGAAAAATGTACTTACATAATCAACAAACAAGCATGTGTTTTTTGAAAAATATAACAACAGTTTAATTGAGGTGTGCACACAGCTTTGAGGTTAATTTGCTGCAGTGCCCCTGCTTAGGGCTGGGTTTAAGTAACAAAAATTCATTTTTTAAGTAATAAGCTATTTCTAACAATTAACTTACTGTATGTACTTGTGTATAAGTGAAGTTTTTGTGAGATGATGTTAAGGTAATATGTTTGGGGTCGACTTATACACAGGTAATGTTTATGGAGATGTTGCTATAGAGTCCTTTACAATGTGAAAAGAAAACTCCGTTATTATACATGTTATACATGGTAGGTATATGCCGGCCTTAACAAATGCTCAAATTATGATTTTTCACTTTAAAAAATGCTCACATCTTGACATCACTTGACAAAATTATCAAATATCAGTGTAATTTATGTTATGGTATGTAGAATTAGCTTGAAATTTGTATATTACCAGTAAACAAGCAAGCGACGGAGCGCTCAATCATTACTGAATAAACTCTAATGCACTGGAAATCCACATGTACCTTTAAATGCAAGGCAGTGCTGCACTGCACATGCCAATGCGCATGCGAGACAGCATCAACGAGTAGCGTGTGGAATGCCTTCATTGACACGCTCACATCAAAGTTGAAGTTGTAATGCAACAAGCAGCTTCCATGATGACGGTCAGATCGAAAAAAGAAAGAAATGAGAGAAAGCAGAAAAATGACCATGCTGTCGATACACGTGGGTGATTTTGCTGTTTACACAAATAAAAAGGGGACAACGATTGCTGTTTCCTACAGTGACTGTGCCTGGAATCTACAGTCGACTTATACACAGGTAATACTTAACATGATGGAATTTTTGGTCTTAAAATGCACATCGACTTGTACACAAGTATATATGGTATATAACTCATGTAATCATTTAACACTTTGGCGTCCTGCTGCTTTCGGGGATTTTCAGAAAAAAAACGCCTAAACGCTTGTGGCCATGCGCGAGAATATCTCCTCTCCTGTTCGGGTTACGGACCTGGTCGAAGCGTCAAAAGACGCAGCAATTCTTCTAGTCTACACTCAAAAAAAATTTTTTGCTTAGGGGGTGCGGGTTTTTTGTGAGTGACGTCATAAGTGGAGGACTTTTAGGCCACCTTGGCCCACTTTGCCAGGACCTG
>Ga0210059_1017172_pt1 | contig 10350 bp, 10 predicted proteins | sample Ectturendosymbi2_FD_188042 | JGI IMG/M metagenome (GOLD analysis project Ga0210059, IMG submission 188042) | Ecteinascidia turbinata endosymbiont from Florida, USA - Sample 2 (SPAdes) (version 2) | ecosystem: Host-associated > Tunicates > Ascidians > Unclassified | place: Key West, Florida...
ATAAATGGCGGTCGGAGTTTTACAGTGGAATTGTCGATCAATCTGCAGGAAACTTCCACAGTTTAAACAATTACTGTTTAAGGTCCACACTCTACCCGATATTATTTGCCTGCAAGAAACCCATTTCACCCCGAAATATCAGCCTTCTCTCCTGGGTTACACCATGTTACGCAAAGACAGACCTCCTCACCTAGGAAAAGGTGGAAATTATGTATAGCTGTAAAGACTTCAATAGCATACTCTGAAGTTTCCACTGTAACTAACACAGCTATGGAAGCCATGGATATAAAATTAATAGACCTGTATCTTTTCAACATCTACATCCCACCAGGCACTAACCTGGATCAACGATTTTTAACCAATTGACAGGATACAGGAAATACATCATAGGTGGATTTTAATAGCCATCACAGCCTGTGGGGCAGTCCCACTTCCAACGCTGCCGGACGATTTTTGTTCTCCTTTACTGAAAACCATGATTTCGTCGTCTTTAACACTTCCACCCCTACCCACTTTTCTTTCACCCGGTCAAACATGTGGGGCATTTTAGATCTCGTCATCGCTTCCCGTCCCATGACCTGTAATTGCTCCACTGAAATAACAAACGAATTCCTGGGAAGTGACCATTCCATTACAAGCATAAAAACAATTTATGTGCAACCTGCTTTGGACAACTTCCTGCCTGGATGGCTCCTCTCTAAGGCAAACTGAAGCGACTTTCGTCTTTGTGAAAGTAAATTTTCGGATAGACTAAATTATCTGTCGGTCAGTGAGATGTACTCTGCATTTGAAGATTGCATGCGCGAGGCCGCAAAGGCGTCTATCCCGCAATCTAAAAATTCTCACAAAATGTTCCTTCCATGGTGGAATGAAGACTACGAGCTTGCAGTAAAAAAAGCATGCGTTTAATCGCATGCGGCGCACAAGAAGACCTCATGACATACTTATCTTCAAACGACACAGAGCCATCGCCAAAAAGGTCATCCTGGCTGCTAAACAGCAGTCGTGCCGTCACTACTGTACCTCCATGAATAACAACACGACACTTCCTATGGTTTGGCGCACAATAACAAAATTCTCGGGTTCTCCCACCTTCACTCGTATTCCACAGCTTGAACAGAACGGAATAAGGGCAAACAACAACCAACACAAAGCAAACGTTCTGGGCAACCAATTCCAGGCTGTGAGCTCCTCATCAGACTATCCCAAGCCTTCACAAGAAACCTCCCGACCTTGCATGGAAACCTTTGCACAGCCACCCTTGCGACTGGGCCACGCGACCCACGAATCAATGCTTTCTTCTCAATGGATGAACTGAAAACAGCCATTTCTGAAACCAAAAATACTGCACCAGGCCATGACCAACTTTGGTATGAAATGTTTAGGCACTTGTCCAACTCTGGTCCACGGGTGTAGTCCCACAATCTTGGCTCCATTCCATCGTCATTCTAATTTACAAACCTGGCAAACCTTCCAACGTCCCTTCCTCGTATAGACCAATTTTACTAATTAGCAACGCCTGAAAAATAATGGAAAAATGGTGGTCAACCGACTTAAATGGTATTTGGAATTTTGCAGCCTCAACAATAATGTTCGATCTGGGTTTCGTCACAGAAGAAAAGCAACAGACCACCTCATGCGCCTCCATGACATTGTGACCAAGTCACTAGCCAATCAACATCACGTTCTGGCAGCATTCATGGACATTGAGAAAGCATATGATGAGGTTTCTAAAGACGCTCTACTCCCCAAACTCCTCATGAATGGCATAAATGGAAACATGTTCTCGTTCTCCTTCACCCGCTCCTTTCTCTCCAACTGGAGATTTCAGGTCCGGGTTGGTTATACTCTCTCACAGGTAAAATATCCTGCCAATGGCATTCCCCAGAGAAGTGTTTTAAGTCCAGTCCTATTTTCCATTCTCATAAACGATCTTCCGGATGGCATTAGATCACGAACTGCACTATGTGCAGATGATTTTCCCTTTTATAAGAGCGGATCGTGCATCAGACAACTAAATGGCTTTTGCCAGGAATCTGACTAAAGTAGAAAAATGGTGTGATAAATGGGGCTTTTAACTTTCACAATCAAAATAAGCAGCAGTTCGTTTCACCAATTAACGAAACGTCCCACCTATCAGTCTAAAACTTCAGCAACACTCCATAAACGTACGAAACGAATACAAGTTTCTAGGCATTACCATCCAGAGAAATGGCACCTACCACAATCACATCGAGAATGTGCACTCTGAATGTTTGAAGCGGCTGAATCTTTTACGGATGCTGACTGGTACAACTTAGAGTGCTGCCAAAACGCCGCTTCTTCACATTTACTGAGCCCTTGTTCGCTCAGTGTTAGACTATGGTATGGAAGCACATTTTTTTCATCTGCATTTTCCTTCGACAAACTCAACAAAATCCAAGTTGACGCACTGCGCTTGTGTACAAGGGCAATGAAAAGTACACCTTCCCTCTGTCTTCTCCATTACTGTCACGAGCTACCGCTCCATATCAAACACAAGATGCTTTGCTTAAAATACAAGGCCCGCCTGCTAACGTTCTTACACACCACCTTACCCTTGATTTCAGATTCGTAGCATGAAGTGCATCCTGACGCTCCAGCTTTCCAAAGTTTCAACTTGTACACCAAGCACACAATCCTGCAGGAATGTCTCAATCTAAATGTCATGGCTGCCTCACACAAACCACTTTGGCTCATCCACAGGGCACCCTTCGATCTCTCCAGACCCACCTCCCGCTTTTACAAAATCTGCACATCACCGCAACAACTGTACTTTCTCATTTCCATGACCACTATTCTGATTTCGTCCAAGTGTACACAGATGATTCCAAAATGGCACACCGGACAGGAAGTGGAATCTACATACCGCAATATAATATAAAGAAAACAATCGAGATAAATCGTCACTCATCTGTCCTCACCTCAGAGCGATTCTCTCTGCTCTCCATTGGCTGACTCTTTCAAACATACGCGGGGCGCTCATTTCCGATAGTCTTAGGGTCATAAATTCCATCCGCCACGCTACTTGGAACAAACATGCTCTTGTCAACAAAATCGTCTGCTTAAATCACGTCCTTCACAGAGGAACCCGAGTTGTTTATTTATGGATCCCAGCGCACCGGGACGTCCCAGGCAATGACACAGCAGATGCGTTGGCGCGACTCTCCACCTCGTCAATCTCAAATCATTGCTGGCAACTATGGAATGACCAGCATACAGCTTCCAATGAAGCAAAGCACTACAAAGTTCTTTTCCGAAATATCGACAGAACACTACAACACTCCCTCCTAATATCTTCTGTCTGTGTACTGGCCACTGCCAACTCAATCCAGCCTAGAGCGCAACGTTATATCCTGACCTACACAAACAAAACAGGGCAAACAATATAATATAACTTTGCAAACTCTGTCCTGGCACTACGTAGCCCACGCGCTGCACAGTGCCAAAACCTCCCAAAACAAACAAACAAACAAACTATTCTGAGCATTACCGGGACCGTGAAGGTTAGTCTGTTGAAGGACAAAAGAGATTTGCGTCTCTGCAGCACAAGGCTGCCCTACAGCAAAAGGCTATTTTTGGAAAGACAAACAAATTTTTAAGTCTCTGCAGCACAAGGCTGCTATAGCATAAGGCTATTTCTGAAATGGACATAAGGTCCTCGCAGCACAAGGCTGCTTCCCATAATTTTCGTTTGCCACGTTTTGTGAGCAACGTTTTTTTTGACCACGTTTTGTGGGCTTGTAAGAATAGAGTCGTAACGTGCATCACCGAATTTTATGGTTCTCTTGATGTGGGCCTGGGTAGGTACACCTACTATTGTGAAAAATATCTGATGATACTGTTTGCTCTACATCAAAACGCTACAGGTCAGAGACACAAAAATGACACTTTCTTTTTCGCCTGGTCTCTTGGTTGTTTGCATGTAAATATAGCTGTTGAATTTCAGAAAAGTCTGCTGAGCATGTTTGTCAAGGTGGGTAACTGAACGAAGACATTTTGAAACATGCTCAACAGGCGTGCAAAAAAAGACTGGTAAATTTCCTAGTTAGTTATCATACATTGTTTCGTTGTTTCAGCTAGAAATGTATGCACGGTTGTTCGTTACAGTGTGCCACCAAAAGTGAGATCGCCGCATGTTGGACAATACAGATATCAATGACCGAAAATGTACGGTCAAAAGTGGTGACGTTCCTATGTGTTGATAAATTGCATCGGGAATTGTACGCATTTCGTCATGTGGTTTAATCGGTCGGGTAGAGGTTCTTTTTGGCGCCGCCGTTTTGCCAACAACTGTTTGGCGCCGGCTATTTGGCGGGGAGCTGTTTTGGCGCCAGTGCAGAGACTGACAAGCTGGTGCTATGAATATGGATAAAACTTTTATTTACATCGTGACTGTAAGCTAGACCTCGCGAATATTCAAGTGGTGCAAGTGAGTCATAATATTTTGCGATGTCTACAATGCACATTTGTTTTATAATTCGCATCTCCAAAACAGTGGCAATGGGCCACTTTTGCTGCGTTTATCAAAAGTACAAAACGTATGCGTTTAACAAATGTACTATAGAGTGTGGTACGTAAATTGAGGTTGCCGACGGTGGTCAATGAAACAATCAATGACCACAAACTGACGGAAGAATAAGAGGACGTTCTTATGCGTTGACAACTTGTACCAGGAATTGTACGCATTTCTTCATGTGGTTTCATTTGATTTTGAATTGGTAAGGCATGCATGTGACCAGAAAATAAATTGAATAATGCAATTTTTGAAATGTTTCATTTAACGATGTATCAAAAGGTTTGCAACAACAGTACGCGGATCTTTCAGTTTCACTTCATATTTTTAATTTATCTTGGTCAAATAATGTATCGCCTGAAAGTAAGAGTAGCTCGGGGGTGGCTCGTTAGGAATGCCAAGGGAAACAGCCCATGTAGATCATGGTGGCACTGAGCACAAAGCAACTATCTTGTAACAAGAAACAGAAAACGAATTTAATATAATTTTTCGGCTAAACAAAGAAATACGAATAAATCAATTCCGGTTTGCTTACCGGGACCTAACAGTGACGGTAAGCAGACCAAGGGCAACTTTCAAGCAAGCATGAAACAGCGATCGTGTCGTCACACATTTCTCTGCGCGATCGACGTAAGGAGAAAAAAGGCATGGTGTGAAAGTCACGTGACTGGGCTCAAACGATACCGACGTTCGTACATTTCATCTTCTGTCTCGGGAATTTTTCTGAACAGGAGTAATATCCTTTTTCTTTCGTAACAGCGACTTTGTCTCGTGTTTTATAGACGCAAGTAGTCACTATTGATCGCAAATGAATAAACCAGACTTGCTATGCTCAAATATCAATGGCTACTTGCTCTGCATGAATAACAACTACTCACATTCACACTTGGTCACTCCGTCTCCAACAAACCCAGGCAAGCATGTGCACGCGAAGCTACCAGGTGTGTTTGTACACTGGGCATCCTGATGACAGGGGAAAGTCACGTTGCCGCATTCATTGATGTCGTTGCATGTGGTTCCATTTCCAAAAAAACCAGCGTTGCAAACGCATCTGTGCAAAAAGACTTGTAGATACAACATGGCTTTTAAAAATGTTGTAAAACAAAATCCCGGGTCGTTTATTTACTGATATAACCAAAGTACAGTAGAACTCGTCTAATTCGTCATCGTCTGATTCGTCAATTCGCTTAATTCATCACTTTTTCGTCGGTCCCGGCAGAATCCCCATCTTTTGTGTACATTCGTCCTCGTCTAATTCATCAATTTGCTTAATTCGTCACCTCTTTCTATCCCTGAGAAGCGTTTTGTTCGCGTAATTCTTCATTTGCAGTTTCGCTTTAAATGTCTCAGCAGCTAGTATGTATGGGAATTCGAACAAATTAAGGATCTTTATCTGAGAATTGTTGCACCTCGCAATTTGTTTATCGAATTGCCACACGAGGTTCGAAGTGCGATCCGACTCCCCATTGAGAGAACGCGGAAAAGCTCACTAAGGATTTAAAATGTGCTTGATTAAATGGAGGAGTCGAAACAGAGCAGTGGAATTAATTGTTGTATTCAACCATAACGTCATAAACTTGTATTTTACTGCAAATAAGAGCACTATGCATACGAGTTCCCATGATAAATTATACGAGCTTCTGTGATAGAGTTTTCACGTGATTGCATATTTAGTCACTTTTTTCTAATCCTCTTGACGTGACGAATGAGGCAAATTCTGCTGTACTAACATGTTTGAAGATTAGCATAAATTGTTGAGAATATGACGACGGCAAAAGTGGGTGTAACTGATCTAACCTGACACTTTCTTTCACATTTCCATGTTATGTCGCATTTCTGTTAGGGATGGACAAACAGAAAGGCAATAAAATCATCCCATTTTGCATCTGCCATCGGCAGGAAATTAGATGAGCAGTTTCTAACTCGAATTATTAATAGGGAAGAAAAGACGTCTTTTTCTGCTTGAATCTACCACAACAGTAATTTGGGGCTTCCAATGCTTTTAACGTTGTTCATGCATATCGCGTTCGTACACGGCAAGCTTGCATTCATCCATCCCGGAGCACTTGATTCCACTACCAGTATAATCAGCACTGCACTCGCACCAAGCCACAATTCTTTGAAAATGTGAATGTAATCATCACATGACCAGCAACACCACCTAACTAAAAAACACGCAATAATTTTTGACAGCGGGCTGAATAAAGGTGTACGCAGTGGCGGCGCGTGTGTGAGCACTGCGGAACTGCATGCAGCACCCTCGATTTTCACCTTAAATTTCCTTTTTTAAAGTCAGTTTATTGTTCTACTTTGACTTTCAATTTTGCATGCACAGAAAGTGTTGAGAATGTGTCCTCCTGCACAGTGGCGTGCAGAGGTCTGGTGATGCCCGGGGCGACTGCTTGACTGGATGCCCCACTTCCAAATTGTAGTATTGAGCAGTGGCGCATGGTATTCATTGTTACTGGCTATACATTGTTTGTGACGTCACAAAATGATTTTATATTCACGTTTGGAAACCAACGTTTTAGCCAAGTTTGTTGACATAACATGCATATTTAGGGACGCCGGTGCAGCGGTAGGGCAGTGAGAGCAGTAAAAGAGTTCAGGGCAGTGGAAACGTATAAAAAAAATCGTTACAAATTATGTTTCTTGCTGTTCGTCACCAATGTTGACCTCAAAAATAATAACAGAAATTATAGAAAATCATTCTGAATTTTCTAGTTGCCCGAATAGCTGCAATAAATTTATTTTAGTCGATCTTGATAAACAATGAAATTACCTATGATGCTGTTATGAAAAGGCACCTCTGAACCATTGCCCGCCTTTTGAAAGGGCAGAGGGGACAATGCCCCCGCCATGCCTCCATTGCCAGGCGTCCCTGTGCATATTATTCTACACGCATTCTCTTTACTCGTTGTTGCATTATGCGTCACCGTAATGAACACAAATTACCAGCGGTCTCCTAAGACAGAGCAGATTGTAACTGCAGAAAAATCCGGCAACGCGTTAAAACAGGGAGTAGAACACACTCAAAGCTGCGTCAGCGCAGTTGGCAACTGCAAAAATACAAGGCTGTACGAATGTCTTGTCGACTAGCAGTCAATCAGAAGGTATGCGGCGGGGATGGCTGACACCCAGGGTTTTGAAACTTGTAAGCTAAACAAGTATTTAGAATGCGCATAAAGTACGCAAATCGTTTTTCGTTTTTTATGATGTGGAAGTTACTTAATATATACAATTATCGAAGGGTAAGTGTAGATGCGGCTTATGTGAGCCGTTGTGATCAATCTGCCTGACCTGCTAATTTATGACGAAGCTCGAATGCTGCACATATTGCAAGCACAGGTGTGCGACTGTATTAACACAGAAAACGACACGGGAAACTAGTGCGATGTATCATGAAATCAACTAAGTCAAGCTAGTTGAATAGGACAGTTTTGAAATTATGCTCAGAAAAACAATTAAGTATCCATAATTTTCTTCAGGGTTGATGTAATTAAACCCAACCAACAACACACCCGTTTTTTTCAAAAATCCCACTGAAAAACACAATAAAACCCACCAAAAATCCCACTCTTTTCTTTTCCTTTAAAAAAATACTATGAAGTAAAAAGTAAAATAGGCAGCACACTTGTACAGTTAACTGTAAATTTGTTTTTTATGAAACAAAACGAAAAGCAACGAAATTTGAAAGACTTGAAATAAAGAGAAGAATTCGAACAGTTTGAGTAAAGTCTACTGGTTATCTTCTTCAGCTCTGTGAAATTGACATTTTTTAATGAGCTTTTCTGCCTTCTCTGCATCCAAGCTGTTTCTGATGTTGAACCATACCAAACTATATGTGGAAAAAATACACTTTACATAATGGTGGGATTGGACCGGTTCGCAAGAACCTGTTCTTGAAATTTCTTTAATCCAGCGAACCACTTGCTGGCTTAAGTCAAGGATTCCCAAGTGATAATGATAGAACCTGTTGTTAGGGAGCAAGGGCGTACACAAGGGGGGGGGGGTTAAACCCCCCCGCTGAGTTTGATATTTTACAAAAATTTCATTACCTGCGCAAAGGAGCTTAATTGTTTTCGCATACATTTTTCTTGTTAATTTGCCAACTTAATGCTTTGCATGCAAATTTCAAGGAACTTTGTAAATGGGCCAAAAAGTATTAATTAGGTTTTGATGGGAATCTGGGTTATCGTCTGCGTCCAGAAACCATCTCACCACTTTTTGCAGACACTGCGTCCACTGCGCATGCTCAAGATTGTGTTCCGAGATAGTTCACTTTATCAGAAACAATTGCTTTTATTTGTCTGATAAGGTTGATCAGCGCAAGCGCTGACTACATTGGCTACAATACCATTTCTGTAGCATGGTAGAACTATTGCACGAGCTCAAAAGCAGCTTTTTTTTAACATAGAAGCATTCAGGCATTTGATAATGTATCAGCAGGGAAAAAGGAAAACTAAAAGTTTGCTGGACTTCTATACGTAACGAAAAATAGAAAGTTTTCTTGCGCACTTTATGCGCATTCTCAATTCTTGTGTAGTTTAGCAAGATTCGATCTTGCAAATCGGGGTGTGCGCCAGCCAGTCCAGCCGCACACTTTCTATGCTCGACTGCTCGAATTCGACATAATATAGTGCAGCCTGATTTTGCAGTTGTAAATTGCTCTGACGTTGTGATGAGTGTGTTTTACTCCCCTTTTTTAACGTGCAGCGTGATATTTTTGCGGTTATGAACTTCTGTGTCGTCGCGTTGAGTTTCTTTTCCTCCGATATCCTAGCTTGCAGCGCAGATACCTTATATTTAGCGCAATGACACAAAATAAAGGGAGTGCCTGTAGAAGAATATACATATTGTGTCAACAAGCTTCGCCAAAACATTGGTTTGGAAATATGAATATGACATCAAATTGTGACGTCACAAACATCGCACACCAAATAAAAATGACCACCACAGGCCACTGAATGAAACCCCCATACCCAAGAAAATTATCTGCGTACGCCACTGTTGGAGTCCTGGAGTGAGAGAACCTGTTAAAATTTCTTATCCCACCACTGACTGTACAGATGCTGAACTACCAGGGCATGTACATAAACTTGACGTGAAACGAGTTTTGTGGGAGTGGCTTTTCTCTGTTTTCTGCGCGCATGTTTGTCAAGCCTTTCCACTTTGGAGTGAATCAGTGTTGCCAGTTGGGCGGTTTTCCCGCACAATTGGGCTGTTTTTTTCGTTGTGTTGCGGGATTTTTTTTGCTGTTGCGGGTTGCGTTTTTTTGGGCTAGTCTGATCAGAATGCATGCGGTTTTTGGGCTGTTTTTTCCAAAGATTTTTCTATCAAAGAGTATAGTTTTTGTCAATTCTGCTGAGGTAGCGAGGCTTTTTTTTACTTGAAGTAATGCGATCGACGGCTTTGTTCGTTCGTTTCTGTTCTCTTGATGTAAGATCCGATAGATCAGTGGTTCCCAAACTGTGGTACGCGTACCACTAGTGATACGCGAAGGCCTTCAAGGTGGTGCGCGAGACCCTTCTGTTCTTCTACACAAAAAGAAGACATTTTGTTTTCCTTATGGCGTTTTGTTAATAAATTCCTGCATTTTTGTGTACTTCCCTTATTAGTTTCGAAAAATGGCCATTATAATTTCTCACATCCATTTTGTTGATGTCGCATTTGCAGTCTGGTTTGCCAAACTTTTGATCGAATGATATTGGGTAGAATGAGTTTTCCTGGAACAAGGTGTTTTCAAGGTGGTACGCCGTGAAAATATAGGGCCCGCAAATGTTACGCGATAGAAAAAGTTTTGGAACCACTGCAAT
>Ga0210059_1017173_pt1 | contig 10349 bp, 6 predicted proteins | sample Ectturendosymbi2_FD_188042 | JGI IMG/M metagenome (GOLD analysis project Ga0210059, IMG submission 188042) | Ecteinascidia turbinata endosymbiont from Florida, USA - Sample 2 (SPAdes) (version 2) | ecosystem: Host-associated > Tunicates > Ascidians > Unclassified | place: Key West, Florida...
TGTGAGAGATTCTGTAATTAGGTATTCTTGATTTTTCAATTTTTTCTTGTTATAGTACACCCAGTCTTTATCATTATGAGTTACAAATTTCACTATAATTGGTTTTGGCTTATTTTTAGTAGTTGCCATAGATTTCAAACGGTGGGATCTGTTAGGTTTGGATTTACTAAGTTTCTACCAAGCGTAGTCCAGCCTACTGCACACTTGTCGTGGATTAGTGTCACTTGTCATGGATTAGGTCCACCAGTCGACCTATAACCACTGCCTGTTTCTTTCGTATTTAACTAGTGCCGCATTCGGATACGGATGGATATCGGCTACTAAATTTCAGAAATTTTTGGATAAGGATTGGATATGGATATTCGAAAAACCTCTGCTCTGAACAAGAGTAGAGATTTCACATTTGAAAAATTACTGGATGCGGTTTCAAAAATTTTGGAACAGGAGCAGAGCCGAAGTTTGAAAAAATGACTTCGACCACATCTAATGAGAATAGCCGATGCGGTACGGCTCGTGCATTTTCAATATCGTCTGTGTGTAATGTCCAGGGGTGTAGTGGGGTGGGAACGCGTTCCCACACCTTTTTGCACTATAGTAACGTTACTTGAGGTTTTAGATTACATTAAAACATGGCTGCGATCTCACAGATGTGCTAGCGATACGCAGATTCGTACTGCTAGTCAAAAGTCTACAGTGAAACAGGAAGATCCAGTGTGTAAATTCTTGTAGGCGAATGCTTACTTTATTCGAACTATTTGGTGCAGTCTTCCTTTTCATCGGTGTGGGAATGCTGTCATCTAAACGAGAGCTAAATGATTAAATAAATAAATAATATTTTGAAACCAGCGATGGCCGGAGTCGCTTTTTCAGACTCCGAATCCGTTCCTGTTCCAAAATTTTAAAATCCGGATCCGGAAATATTCCAACCCCACTCCTGTTCAAACTCCGGCTACAATTGATACAACCAAAAATTACCAATGGTTTTACTTAAAAAATGACCAGACGGACACCTGCTACTGCCGAACATGAAAAGTGTCTCTGGATCCAGGTCCGGTTTTTCAAAAATTTTTGAATCCGGTGTCAAACGAAATTTCTGATCTGTTATTGTTTCTCTGTTATTTTGCTTCTTCCTGTAGTGCTCCTGTTTGTTGGCTGAGTCATATGAAACAATAAACCATTGTATTCTTCGAATGCCAATTACTTTTTTGATGTGTGTTGTGTAAATTAAAACATTTTGTTTAGATGTCAGGTACCCAGAACAAGCTATAGTACGGGAATAACTTAAACCACTGAAAATTTTTGGATTTAGTCTTTGACCTCAATTATTTTTCTTTTTCTCACCCTAACACAAACCCTAACCCGACACACTTACCTTTAACACGAATCCCTATGCCCAAATCATCAGCTTTCTCAGCGAATTTGATATGTAGAATATCATTTTGTGCATGTGCACATGAAGTGAAGTCAGAAATTTCTCTTGACACCGAGTCCCTATCCGGGTCCGAAAGAAAAGCGAAGAATCCCGGCGGAGTCGACTCCGATATCCCGGATCCGTGGCCAGTGGCCACCTCTGTTTGAGACAAGGAATCGCATGTCGCGGGAGAATGAAGCGGAACTAGGAATAATCGGACCGTGACGAACTGCTGCCCTTTTCTGTTGCTATTTTTATCAATATTATCAGGGCTGCCAATTTGGCTTTTTTGAAGCCAGGTTTTGAAATACTGGCTTTTTTGCAACGCACTTGGCTTTGAGCTATACAAAATGCGGCTTTTCTGGCTTATTTTCAGTCGGAAAGGCTGGACTCTGTAAAAACGTTGTCTGAGCTGTTTAAACCTGTCCTGGAGAGCGAGTGTTACTAGTGCTAGTAGTCCTCAGGTTCAATGTAACATTTATTACCACAACAATTGACGTACTTCAACTGAACTTGCAGGAAAAAACAATTAGTTATTTCTCGAAAGATGCAGTAGGAAATTTAACAACGTATGGTTGCGTGCTTTGATGCAGTCAGATTGTTTATATTCGTCCTTATTCTTTGAACACTACAACCACATTTTACTTTGTGACTGAGTGCTCAGACATTCAGATTCACATTGCAGTGGAGTGTTGTTCATATGAGGGTGTATTAAGTCACAACACATTCGTACTAACTTTACCTGGCTTTGTACAGTTCAGGTTTGACGTCCTGCTGTACTTTGTTTGCAGTAGTGTTGTACCCAAGGGTTACGGGTTAGTGAACTGATAATCTGTCAGTAGCAGATCTTGGTTACTTTCAGCCACCATCGCTAACAACGTATGGTTGCGTGCTTTGATGTGGGACTAGTTACTTTCAGCCACCATCGCTCTCACACCAAGAATATTCCATTCCTGATATCAAGCTCCAGTTGCAGTTGGAACCAAATTTAGGTTTCAGCAGTTGTGAAAATTTAAAATTTCAAAACATTGTAACCTTTTAGCATTACGTGTTTGGGGGAATGTTATTAAATTGCAATGACTAATTAGTTTTGCTATTGTATCTGTGCCTTCATTCATTGTGTAGGCTAACAAGTTTTTTCCCATTCCAGTTATGCCATCCTTCCTATATCCGTTTAACAATATATGCTCTGACGGACATCCGTTCTTTCATTAAATCAGATCAAACTTACGCATAGTTAAAACACAACAATTACAGGCTCTAGCTTTGCAGCCGGCTGTTTGAGGAATCTCCTGCCTGGTTCTGCTCCCATCTCTTTGCAATGATTTAAGCTTGTACTTATCATTCAGCAATTTTTGTAAAGCCACAGCATTGACCCACACCAAGCGAATCGATCGCAATTTATTGCTTAAGGAAACTAGTTTCATGTGTTACACATCTTCAGTCCTGCGCAAAAGTCAACATGTGAAACAAAAAGAAAAAGTTACGCACTGTTGCTAAGATCAAAACTCAAGATGCAAAAATTGAAGATTACAAAAATTGAGCACAGTTGTAACTCCTCAACTAAACACAGCTACAACACTGTTCAACGAAAACAGATTGCAACAGCCATTCGGCACTTCTGATTGACAGAACGTACTCTCCGCGTTTAGCGTGGTTTCTGTCTCAGACGATCACGTGGTTTGCAACAGACCGTAACGTGCAGCGGAAAAAGTCTAGCATTCCAACTATAGTTAGTTCAGGCGGTACAGTGAAATGGAGTAATTCGGTAAAAATGTTTACACTACAGTTGCGGTACAATAAACTATTCAGTTTTTCCATGCTAAAAATTTCAAGCAACAATTCGTAAGTCATTCCTTGTCTCTCAAAGTTTTGTATCTTGAGTTTTGATCTTAGCAACAGTGCATAATTTTTTCTTTTTGTTTCATATGTCAACTTTTGCGCAGGACTGAAGATGTGTAACACACGAAACTAGTTTCCTTACGCAATAAATAGTTAAAGCACAATGTTAATGTAGATTGGATACATGTATAGGCTACTGTAACAAAGACAAAAAGATTGAGGACATGCAATATTTCAAGGATTGTGAAATGCACATCCTGGTCTTTTGAGGCTTTGATTGACTTGTTAAGGTTACTGGTTTAAAAGTTATGGCCTAAAAACAACAAAATAATTAATCTCCCTAACTAGATCTTTAAATCAAAATTTAAAAGTACAACCTTTCTATGTTTTCAAAAACAAATGCAAGTTACCATTCTTAAAAAACCATTGTTTTGTTAACCCATGTTAGTTATATGCTACCTTTTAGTATTCCTCATTATCATAACAAACCTTAAACCTCATTAATATGACACTATCTTACCATTAGGCTAGTGGGGGAACTGTTATATTAAGTACCCCAGGAAGATGCAAATATAATTTGTCATTTGTATGTTTTCCAAGTGACAAATGTCTGCAGTTGAGTGTAAATGACATCACCGTATCAAGTAGAGGTAGAATGTAGGAACGGTGGAAAATTAAGAGTGTGCACATATAATCTAAGTTTTTTTAGAACGTTCAGTCATGTGATAGCCTTGTGATACAATGATACTACATGTGTATGCCAGGATAAGGAACAGTGGAAAATAAGGACAAGATCTTTATGAGAGTCTACCTCAAATAACATATGGTTAAGTAACTGCCAACTGGATGATGAGAAACATTTGAATATATGGTAAGGACTTTCGTTTTAGACGCATTGAAACTGATACTTCATAGGGTAGCCCAAGATTGTAAAGTATTCAAATCACTTGACAAAACGCTATGTAGTTTGTAGGGGCATTTTGAGGAGTAAGATAGAACGGTGTTGTCAGCAAAGAGGCAAATAGAAGATTTCATATGTTTTGAAATGTCATTTACATACACCAGAAAAACAAGGGACCAAGCACGGGACCTTGCGAAACACCGCAATTCATTTCATATGCAATATATCAGACTTGGCTTTTGAAATTTGTACAAACTGGGATCTGCCTAGTAGGTAAGATTGCATTATGCCTGTTGATGCTTCACAAGTTAGTTGTGCACTTATTTGCAATGGATGTATGTGACTTCTTGCAACAAACAGTGGTGTTGCACAGCAAAGTAGCTTTTTTATTGCTTCATGATCATACATATTTCTTTTATTATAAATTTTTCTTTGTATTTCTTAACGTAGTTAGCTGAAGAACTCTGCCATACACCTTTTCTATTTTTATGTAGTTACTGTCCAATATGATTACCCAAAAGCTTGGCAATAGGTAGATGAACAAGATGTGCCAAATTGCTTCTGTCAAGGTAACAACCTTGCAAAAATCTTGAAATAGTTTTATTTGCTTGATTCTTCATGTATGAACTTTGGAAATTATCTCCTTAGATGTTTCTCACCAGAATGGTAATGGGTGTAAAATATTAAGAGAGTAGCAGTATGCTCATACTGATTCACAGTATATGCTATGTGGAACACACTAACAAGGTAAAGTTGAAAAAAATTTTTTGCAGTCTTGTTTTTAAATAACACTTGGCACAATCTTGTTGTTGTGTGCCCATCTTGGAAAGTTCTCATAGAAACTTCCCATCTTCTGCTCATTGAGGATGCATTACAAGATGATATGCAAATGATTCCAGTTCATCTTGCACCAGCTATATTTTTATCTTTGCTTAATTTGTATTTTTTAAACTTTGTATATATTATAGTTATTTGCTTATAATTTCACAACTGCCATTGTGTGAGTTGCAATGTCTTTATCATGGTTTTACAGTAAAAGATAAGTAAACACTTAAATGCTGCTTTAATTTTATTCAGGGATTTTTTGCATATAACTGTTACTAAACAAGTGAGCTTTACCTAGCTGGACTTAGTGTTGACAAGTGTTGGATTATGGTGTTGCTGGAAAACATTTTCCAAGGCCAGTTTGTTGAAGTTAAGCTTGGTGATAAGATTGTTTGTGGAACTGTTTGTTACAAAGGGCACTTAAATGGTGAAAGTGGAAATTGGGTTGGTGTTGAACTTGAATACCCTCTTGGGAAACATAATGGCTGTTGGAGAGGAAGACAGTATTTTAAAGCTGCAAATAAGTGTGGGATATTTACTCATGCAAGTAACATAAGGTTTCGCAGAATGTTAAGAAAAAGTCGTGACACATTCAAGAAATGTGAAAATGTACCAATACGACCAGATAATTTTGTTACTCATCAAAAACACTCAGAATTTAACTCATGTTATAGTATTAGTAAGGCGTATCTTCAGCAAGCAAAGTCTGCATTTCAGCCTGGTGTTGATGACATGTTCATGCCACAAGAACGTTATCCTTTACTTCATACTATGAGTCGTTCAAGTGCTATTAAGCATGCTGGTTGTATCTTTTCAAGTGCAAACACTTACTCAGTATGCCAAGTTGGTGATAGCTTCACATCACTACATGGTAGTATTCCTCATTATACCATGCCACATGAAGCACTGGTACGATGGCAGAAGAATGTTGGTCAAAAATATGGTAGTGGATCTCAACCAAGATTCATGTCTGTGTGACAGCAATATTCTTTATTTCAAGTTTTGAAGATATAGTAGTATTTTAATTTATAGACTTCGTTGAGAAGGAAACTTAAGTTGCTGAGTTGGAATGGTAAAAGCTTTTGCCTAGGTTTTATGTACCAATAATATATATATCTTTGTTCTGTTCACTTACGACAAGCAAAACGAGCTTATAAAAATTTTATGTTGTTTGACTTTGTTGGTATGTATATATATATATATATGACTATGTACTAGCACCATTATATTTACTCTTTTTTCATGTTAATAGGGTTAGTGTGTGATGGGTACCTAAGCACTTTGTAGGTGTATACACCACATGGACTTTATTGCTATCTTGTACTATAGCATGAATAAAATATAAGATGTGATTTTAGAAGTTATTTCCTAATTTTTGTGGATTGAAATTATTGCATTCCCAGTATGTATACTCTCAGTTTAATGTGTTTTTTTAAAATGCAATACATTCAGTCAAACGTTTGATATAATAACAGGGGAGAAAGCATAATGCATATGGCATGAGCACTACTTTTGCATCCAAAAAGTCTGATTCATAAATTAAATGAGTTTTTGATCAATTCCAAAATGCACTTGAAGTTTAATAGAAATTTTCAAAAGTTAGATTATCATTAGAGATTGACTGATATGACTTTTTTGGGGCTGTTACTGATATATCGGCCATTTATGGACTGATACCCGTAACTGGTATTTCCAAAATTTAAAAATCTTGTTTTCTGTTTCATTATCAAAAATATAATGTATTCTATCCCTAACCTTTTTTTCAAAAACTTAAAAAATCAGGATTTATGAGCTGAAATTTTTCAAATTGCAACAAATCCAATATTTTGCTATGATTTTTAATTAATCTCATTAATCATGATACTTCTGTTTCAGCGGCGACAGCCGACACATGCTTCATAGTTCATCTTGTCTGCTTGTTTATAAAAACGCACCTGCTAGCGTTGCTGGAAGATAGCTGTCATGACTTGGTTCATTGTGTTTTCTTGCAGAAGTGGTTCGGATGCGTGAGGATTATAACAACGTTTTGTTAACACCCATTGAGGCCAATAAAATTGGCCGTTGGCCAATACTGATATATCGGTGAAACCCGAATATCAGCTGATATATCTGTCTATCTCTAATTATCATTTCATCTTCCATTAAAAAATGGCATGTACCAAGTGGTAAAAGTATAACAGTTACCAATATGTTTTAGATTATGGATGATGTACTAACTCTTTATAGCAAAAACTGCTTTAAAGACATTTTCATGCCTAGCCAGTTATTGAGCACAAATTAATGGGTGGTGGAAAACACCGACTAAGTGAGTTGAAGGTGTTCTCGAATTTTAGCCTACTTTCCAATCAAAACTTGAGCGAAATACTTCCATCTAGTAATTAGGACCAGGTAACCGGAACCAAAATGGCCAAAAACCTACTCCACTTATGACGTCACCCACAAAAAACCTGAAACCCAAAACCATAGTTTTTTTCATTGCAAACTAGAAGACTTGCCGAGTCTTTCAAAGGTTTGGATAGCTCTCTGGTGTTAAACAGGGGTTTACTTTTATTGCACATTGTGAGTCTTAAGAGAAGAATGCCAACTTTATTTCATTTTCAGGGATGACATTTCTCACTGATTATTAAATATATTTTTTCTTAATAGCTTGACTAAATAACAGTCAAGTGTTGCTTGATCTTGCTTTAGGCAGGCAGTACCATCAGACTTAGCACACATTGATTGCACACATTGATCTATAGCAGAGCTTCTTTAACTTTTTCAGTCATACCCCTTTGGTGCTAGATGGGATAAGATAACCTCACAATTACACACAAAATACAGAATAACAATTTATTTAATCTTCATGATGGTAAATATTCTCATGTGCGGTAAATAATAATCATGATAGTTATGAGCCAGATATAACCATAGCTCACTCCAACCACTAGTTTGTGAATGACTCATGATACCAGTGCAACTTAAGCAAAGGTTTCACCTCACCTATCTTGCCCAGGACACAATTTGTGATTGACCCTGTTTCTAAGATAAGTTAATATCCGATTGCAAGGTCACTCTGATGCAATTTTTGCTGAAGGCTCCTTGACTGTGAGACATGGTGTGCAATTATTGACATGCAGCTATTATTGTCAGAGTGTGCATGATCAAGTCCTTCCAGTGATTAGGCTGATTCTAATGCAAGTCAGTGCAATGCTTCTATGAAAAAGTATGCACAAACTTCAATTCAACTTGTTGTATAAAGAATATCATTATTTTTTCAAGATGAATAAAAGTTCTGGAGGTCGAAAGAGGAAGCATTTGAAATGATAAGACAAATTCCATTTTTGGGGATTGTGGAAATAGGACTAAAGATAAGTTTGTTGAAGGTTTCTGAGGTCTGTTGTATATGGTTAGAAAGTGAATCTTGTGTTGTTTGGATCCCAGTGAATGTTTGTTTTTGCTGTTGTTTCTACTGTTGATTGTTTATATTTTTTGCTCGTTTTATCTGCCATTGCATTCATTGAGCAAGTATGTTGCTTAAATTGTCTCTTTTGCAACGATGCCTTCAAATGAACATTGAACAAGACATTTTCATCAATGGTGTTGTAAATAGTTTTGTAAATCTGGGAAAACCATACTTGTGCCATTATCTGAAACTGAAATGAGTTGCTTTTTGTTCATGCTCTTATATCATTGTTGTTTTGGACAATGTTGTTAATTGTACAAAGTGTATTATAAGCAGCTATATTGAAAATGGTTTACATAATTAATTAATGTGGTGATCCTGTTTATTTGTAATTAAATGACAAACTTGTATGAAATGTGCGTTGACTTGTTTTTTACCCATGCATTCCATTGTCTTTTTAGGCTGAGCACTGTGCTATACAACACTGTTATTGAACGTAATATGTTTGACGTCAACAACTAAGAAACAACCGTTATTATTTCTTTGGGGATATGTAACTTCAATTTACACATTTGTGAATTATAGTTATTTTATATACTTGAACTTATCATCAGATGGGATATTCTTGTATATACAAGGTGATTCAAATCTAGTTTTGTTAACAAGCTTGCTAAACAAGAACTAAAATCATGGTAGCAATTCTTTGTCAAACTTCTGCATAGCACTCTCATTAAATTGTAGGTTAGCTTATGAAATTGATTTGTGAAACACCTAATGAATCTTGTGGTTGTTTATAAATGAGTACTGCAAAGAAAAGTTTTTTTTTGTTTTATTCTCTTTGACTTATTCCTTTGAATTTAATCCTTTAAGTCCCGCATGCGCCACTTTTCTTGTAAAACTTTGCAATCCTATAACTCGCCAAGCGATTGAACTAGAGAGCTGTTCAAACCCTCTACGGATTCAGCAAGTCTGTAGTCAAAATCGAAAAAAACAATTTTCGGTTTCGGTGGGGGTTTCTGGAGGTGACGTCACAAAGAGGACATGTTTTGGAAAAACAGACCACATTTGGCCGGCCCTGGGCCCCAACCCATTGACCCATTTTTTTGGCTCAAAGTTTTGTTAAACTAGGTGAAAATCCCCATCGATAAAGCCCTTGATTGACTTGCTAGCACATCTGTGGCCAAAATTATGGGCCAAAAACCCCGTTTTGGGCCTAATTCCTAACTTTTCAGAGAAAGCATAATTTGCCCTTTCAGGCCAAACTTTGGCCGGCCATAACTCGGCAGCAGATAGAGCTAGAGAGCTGTTCAAACCCTGTAATGACTAGTGGCTTCGTTTAGTTTAGAATAAAAACAACGTTTTTTAAAGTTGGATGGGGAGTTTTGGGCCAATGGGCTCATGATGGGGGTCTGTTTTTTGGTTAATTATATGACGTCATCATCCGATCCCACGCACCAATATTGTGGCTTGCAGTATTTTTGGATTCTAGGCTAAAATACGCATTTTTAGAGTCCTTGATCAAGGTTCTAGCGTTTCTGGTTCAAAAGTTATGCCAAAAATATTCCAAGTATGACAGGAATTCCCAAGGGCCTTCAGAGGATTTCCCATATTCATATTCTGCCATTTTTTCCATAACTCATCAACCAGAAATGCTAAAAAGTCCACTAAAACCTCGTACCATCGCCTAGAATGCATTTAAATCTCACGCAGTTTCGCGCCGCGAATTCTTCTCAATTCACGCACTCCCACTGACCGTTGATGTCACGGATTATTTATAGAAACATGTCAACTTGTGGTTTTATAAACATAGCCAAAAATGCCGAAATCGCATGGCAAAAAGTTTTTTTTTTCAGCCTAAACTACAAGACTTTGCCCATTCAGACCGGATTTGAACAGCTCTCTGGCTCGATCCGCTGGCGAGTGATGGCCATCTAGAAAAGGGATGTTTTCCAACCCAGACTGGGGTTTGTGGGTGCTGAAATTTT
>Ga0210059_1017174_pt1 | contig 10348 bp, 6 predicted proteins | sample Ectturendosymbi2_FD_188042 | JGI IMG/M metagenome (GOLD analysis project Ga0210059, IMG submission 188042) | Ecteinascidia turbinata endosymbiont from Florida, USA - Sample 2 (SPAdes) (version 2) | ecosystem: Host-associated > Tunicates > Ascidians > Unclassified | place: Key West, Florida...
TGATTAACAACTTTGCCAGACGAGTACAGGTTTGCTTGCAACGAAATGGTGGACATTTGGAACACATCTTGGGAAAGCCATAAATTGACTAAAAATCGACAGAAATAGTTGAAACTCTGGTGAATGGTCTTTCATAAACTGAATAATGTGTGGTTGTAATTTGAAATAAATAGCTTTTTAATCAAAGTCACAATTGAAATTTTCATGGGTACACATCTTTTTGGGTCACCCTGTATGTTGGTATTACACTTCTAAAACTGAACTCAACACACTAATATGAATAACGGTGCAGTCGTATCTTATCTGGAGACAGGCACTGAATGCCAGCTGAGCAAGGTGCCAGCCTAGTACCGCGCGAACGAGGCCACGTACACTTCATAACGAGACGTCTTCCTGTCGAGGTGGCCAACGCATTGGCTTGTTCAGGGCGCTGACTCAGCAAACTACGTTCAGAAACAGACCACTCGTTATCCATATACGGTAACGAGACAACGCAAAACTGACCATGTGAACGTAGTAATTGTCCGGGTGATTACGTCAAAATAGAAGAACCAAAAATAATAAAACATACCCCAACCCTGACGACATCCATCGAAAACCCCATACACAAATCTCAAAAGTTTTATTTTCAATGGTAATGGTTTATTGTTTCATATGAATCAACCAATAAGCAGAAGCACCATAAAAGCCATCGCATGCAGTAAACCAACCATTAGTGAAAATTAGAGCAAATGAAAACACAATGGCATAATAGCTGATCGGTGTAAATAAAGACGGGTGCTGTGTCATATAGGATTGGCGAAAGACCGTGGCTGTCATCTGGTCAACCAACCCCTTTTATCACTTTTTGACAAGTGTTGAGAAACAACAGCTGGAGATCAAATAAGCATAATGAAAAGAAAACAGAAAACGAATGAACGTAGAACATGGTGAAGAAAATGTACAGGTGAAAGCGCATGCTTATGTACATAGTTGAGTGGATTGAATTTAAGTGAAGGAAATTGGTGTGGTTAGAGTATTTTTAGCAATACAAAGAAATTAAAAAATAGTGATATAAAAAGTAAAAAAGTTACAATAACTTATTATTGACGTACAAAAGAAAACAAAGCAAAACAGAAAAAAACAAAAAGTGTACTTCATGCAGAAAAGCATAGATTGTGCACACAGAAAATACGAAAAAGTAAATACACACAAAAAAACAGAGCTACAGAATACTAGAATTCATAGTAGTTTGTTGGACAAATGAAATGTTGCTAAAGTTCATAGTTGAGATTTTTTTTTCATGTAGGATGTGTTTCTTAAGTTTCCAATTAAAGGTAAAGGTGGTTGAAAATTTAGTATTGTCTGGTGTTAAAGACCATACTTTTGGGCCAATAAATTTAAGAGAACATTTTCCTGAGGAAGAGTTAACTCTCGGTAAAACCAGGTTTTTAGAGGTTACTAGTCTTGTGGAATGATAATGAATTGAGCTGAGCGGAATAAAATATTCATCAAAATGATTTCGAAGCAGTTTGTTATGATAAGAGTGCATGAATTTGCCTACTGAAAAGCTATATAGTTTGGGAAGGCATAAGATGTTATAAGTGCTGGAAATGGTCTTTTAGTGATCCCATGTTAGTAGGATTTATTATTTTTATAGCTTTATTTTGGAGATTAATGAGAGGATGAATGGTTGCAATTGAAGCACGTCCCCAACTGAGGACTGAGTAATTAAGGTATGGATTAATGAGTTATAGACAACTTTCAGTACAGGTGGTGATGTATAATGTTTAAGTTTGGATAGGATTCCACAAGCTCTTGATAGCTGAGTTTTTACCTTTTGCACATGAGGTTTCCAGCTTAACTTCAATGCAAACTACAAGCTTTCACGAGTCTTTCGAGGGTTTGAATAGCTCTCTAGCATAAGCGTCTGGCGAGTTATTGCCGGTGTCAAGCGAAATTTCTGACCTGTTATTATTTTTCAGTTATTTTGCTTCTCAAAATAAAAAAATAAAGTCTGGCAATTACTTTTTTGATGTTGTGAAAATTGAAACATTTTGGTCAGATGCCAGGTACCAGCAACAAGCTATAGTACGTGAATAACTTTGACCACTGCAAATGTTCGGATTTAGTCGTTTACCTTAATTATTTTAATTTTTCTCACCCGAACCCGGTGCACTTACCTAAACACGAATTCCCAAGCCCTAATAATCAGTTTTATCAGCGTATTTGGTATGTAGAATATTACTCTGTGCATGCGCACATGGTGCGAAGTCAGAAAGTTCGCAAGTCAGAAATTTCGCTTGACACCGGCCGCACAAGCCGTCAATAGGAGACTCATGCTTTTTCTGCAGTTTTTGAAATTTTGTGCAAAACGGGTTTTTTGGGCCATGATTCTGTTTGCAGACATGCTAGAAGGTCAATCAAGGGCTCTAACGACGGATGGTCGTCTAGTTGCCAAAAAAGTTTGATCCAAAAAAATGGCTTATTGGATTGGCACCCAGGGCCAATTGAAGTGGGTCAAAAGTTCAAAAACATGCCTTCTTTGTGACGTCACAAAGATTAAACGTCAAGCCCAAATCAAAAATTTATTTTAATCGAAACTAGAAGACTTGCTGAATCTGTAGATCGTTTGAACAGCTCTCTAGCTATAGCAGCTGGTGAACTATGGCCAAAAAGGCTTTTCACAACACACACCAAAAAAGCATTTGCCAGACTTTATTTCTTAAGCAAAATAACTGAAAAACAACAACAGGTCAGAAATTTCGCAGAGGTAAGAAATTTTGCATGACACCGGCACCCACTGCCTTGGAATGGCCCTCCTAAGAACAGCTTGGGCCCGGATCAACCATCTCCAAACTGGTGTCGGACGTTTCCGCTCCTGTTTGTACAAATGGGGTGTGTCGGACGTTTCCGCTCCTGTCTATACGGAGGTTTCCGCTCCTGTTTGTACAAATGTCCAACCCATCGACCTCCTCATGGACTGCACGGCCTGACGGGTCTGGACGATGGGACAATCGAATGGATGCTCAACACCTGCACCGAAATCTAGTGCGGCCTAGCAGTCCTTATGGAGAGTTGTCTCAAAAGAAGACTGGTCACAAGAGATGGCACGGGCCGCTAATGGGCCGGTTTTTGGGCGGGCCGCTGAGGTTGAACGAGTGGGCCGCTGACGATATTTTTAGCGGTTGGACTTCACCGAGCTGCTACGAGCCGCCCGCTAATGTTGAAAAAAACTTTGCAATTGTTTTGATTTGAAAGAACCACTCGGTGGCAATAAAAGTGAGTGACACGACTTGAAATTGCTATGCGGATGCTGTATTTTAAGGCAAATATGCTTTTCCCATATGTGAGCACTCCGTCAGGTGCGACTGGTCGGTACACTTCAAGAAAGTTTTCATGCTTGGTGTCTTCTTGCACGAGCGTGAGGGTCAGGGATTTTGGTGCTGAGTGACTTCTTGGAGGGAACGTGTTATACAACATTTTGATGGCGTGCTATAGGTGTTTTTGATATATGCACAAAATCACAATCGCTTTAAAAGTAAGGTTGCGTCAGTGTCACACCAATCTCCTGCTCCAGAAAAAATAGGCAGTGGCTACTGGCTACAGATAGCCTGTGGATCTTGAAATTTGAAACTTATTTCAAGAGCACGCAACCTATGACATAACAGTAACGCGTGACGAGAGTGCAGCAGGCTTGGTAGAAATAAAGTAAACGTTAAAGATAAACCGTGAGCCTAACCCTAACCGTGGCCTTAACCTAACGCTAAGCTAATGCTAACGTAACAATAACCCCTAAACGTAACACCTACTCTAAGCCTGAAAAAAGTAAAGAAAAAAAAGAAAATGAAATTGGGCAAGGTGGGAGTCGAACCGAAAAGCATTGGCATAGCATTAACAGTTGTAACGCATCCCTAGGCTACGAGATCCACGTTGTTTGAATGACAAAATGACCATTTATTTGAATTCAGAATTGCGTCAGGCCAGGCGTATCTGTAATCACTTCCAAAAAAATATTACCATATACTGTAGATACATAGACCAGCAACAAAAGTGTTAAAGAAAATTAATGTTTTTCACTAATAAAAAGGAGCTTTGTGAGTATTTGGCACCAGAGATATGTCAAAATAATGTTGACATGGAAGATGGTGCTGTTTTTGGTAGGCTACAAAACAATGCAAAGAACATATATGTCCATCAGCGTGGATACCGTTAATGGATGTGTGATGACATAACCAGAGTGAAAAATACCTTGTTACACAATAAAAAAGCGAAGTTACAAAAGAAAAGAAAATTTGTTATTGCAATTTAATACGATTTTCCCTGACAACATAATTCTAAAAAGTTGTGATGTAATTTTGGTAGTGTCTATTTTACCGCCAAGACGCTGGCGGCAACAGATCGGCTGGAGCTATTGTGTCACCAGTCGAACATTTGGTCTCGTGGCATGACACAATTTGAATAAAAAGGTCAGTTTGCCATGTAATACAGTGTGCTGCTCGTAGCATAGCAGTTAATGCTTCACATCTGTTATGCCATTGTTTTTCAGTTCGACTCTCACCTTTGTGACTTTCCTTATTTTTTTTCTATTTTCGAAACTTTCCACAGTATACACTTAGGATTTAGACTTAGGGTTAGGTTAAGGTTAGTGTTAGGGTTTGCGTTAGGGTTACGGTTGAGGGTTAGGGCAGGGTTTCTTAACCTGGGGTGCTGAAAGAAATCATTTTCAGGGGGTGCTGGGGATGGTCACATATGTGGCAGTCAAAGGTAACTAAAAGGAACACGTTTGGAGAAAGGTGTTAGGCAATGGTAAGGAGTGCTGGACTGCTTAGGCGTGACCAAAAGGGGTGCTAAGGTAGAGAAAGGTTAAGAAAGAAACGCTGGGTTAGGGTTTAAGCATTAGGGTTAGTGTTAGCATTAGGGCTATGGTTAGGTTAAGGCTAGGGTTTATCTTTTGTTTATTTCGTTTCTGCCAAGCCTGTTGCCGCCACCATCTTGATGGCAAAATAGACACTCCTACAGTTCTTTGTATTTTCACTTCTGTTGAATCCTAAATTTGAGTCCCACTGTTACTGTATCTTGTAATCAAAAATGGAATAAACTTAGTGTGAGAAGGATGGTGAATGAAATTAAGCCTTCACTAGAAACAAATATTATTTTTACTACCATGAATGTGGTGTCATTACACATCATAAAATACCAGTTTTTGCAACTCCGGTTGTGGCATTTTATATCCGCAACCAAGATCCGCTTATTACGGATATCCATCTGTCACAAGGCACCATTCATTATTGCCCAATACAGTATCAGTGCACAAGTGGTGTCTAAAAGTTCTGGTTAAACAGAGCACAGACACTGAAAAAATGTTTGCTTGACTCACCACTACTTTGCTTGAAGCTAGCAATTTTGTAATTGGCGCCAGTTTCTGTTTTGGCTTCGGTTTTACTTGTATTATGGCCATAGCATGTGCTTGAAACTACAGTTTGCATTCTTTCTCTAAATCTTGCTTTGGTTTTCATCGTTTCATTATTAAGGTTTTGCTTGTGATTTACAAGACTGAAGATGCATGTATTATGTGAGATTGATTTCCAAAACAAAACAATTTGCAATTTAATATTTAGGCAGTAGCTACAGAACTGTCTGTGGATCCTTAAATTTGAAACCGCATTTGACCGTTTCTTATAACGTGACAGTAACGCATGATGAGAATGCAGTAGGCTTGGTAGAAACATAGTAAACGTAAAAGGTAAACCTAACCTTAACCCTCACTATTAGCCTAAACGCTAACAAAACCATATGCAAACCCCTAAACCTAATCCCTAAACTGAAAGTTTTGAAAAAAGTGGAGAAAAACTTGTCCCATATGAATTGATATGTGCAACCAGTCAGTACTATGAAAACGTAAGTTCGTTGCCAAGATGAGAGGCAAACTGAATACCATTGGCATAGCAGACCAGAAACGCATCTGCTATGCTATTAGGACAACACTACTTGATTGATAAACTGACCGCTTTATTCAAACCGTGTCATGCAAGGTAGTGTGGTCGAATAAGTTTTGAAATAAGAAGATCCATGGGTGGTTCCATAGCCATTTCCTTTAATTTAACTGTGTTGCCTTTGCCAAAATACTATTCATCTCATGTTTATTTAGAGATGTTTTAGATCAGTTGTTCTTATTCTGGGAGCGTGGCTTTCTCGGGGGTTTGATAAGGGAGCGCAAATTCATGTCAGCAACATTGTTGAAAAACAAGATATAATGGCAAATTGTTGTTTTGCTTTTTGTGTTTGATTTAGAGATTAAGTGAGGCATGAACAACAATGGCTAACGCTTAAGGGGACGTGAATAAAAACGTTTAAGAAACTTTGTTTTAGATTTTTCTTAATCTGTTTTCAATCCAAAATGAAGCAACCTTCCGCAAGGCATACAATTAGAAATCAGATCTTTTTATGCCCAGTAATGTCACATAAAAATCTTGAAACGCAAACATTACATTCCTGGTCATATCAGAAACAATAGTAAAACTGCCAGCCATCTTAGAGTAATGCTATAAACAAAGCCAAGACTGACAGTAATCCAAAAATGCTAAGAAACAAGGCTAAGATGCAGAGCCTTTTATGTGCTTAACCGTTAAACAAAGCTTTTAAGCTCCTGCAAATTGAATATAAAATACTAGAATTTAAGAGTTTTTATCAGACCATATACAAATCTGTATTCTGACCTGGAATTTGTTGGCAAAGCAGTAATTGCTACTTTCATTAGACACTGCCTTTTTGAGGTTCTTGTGAGGTAATAAACGTATTTGAGGATTGAGTGCAAACTGTCAGTATTCATTGCTTAGAGCACTGAACATGGAAAGACTGTAGTCTATATCCCAGCTGTATTCCAGAAGGTAGATTTCCACTTGATCAGTGTATTTGAGCAGTGATTGTTAATGTTGCATAAAAATGTATCATGGCTATCCAAGACTAATCTTCTCGTATTTTATATATACTTATTAATCTAAGCAAGATACCTTCAGTTCCTACGACAAAAGCTACACATTTGTGCAGCCTGATCTTCAGACAGCAAGATGGGATGTGTAGTGCAGCACAGTTTATTTAGCAATCACTGCTAAGCTTGCCCTGGCAGAGTAGTGCAGTTAGTGGATTACGGGTGTTAACTATGTTTTGTCCACATAGGCCTCGCCTTTAGTCTATACTTGTTAACATTTATAGCTTATTTGAGATACAAAATGGTATTGTCTAAACATGTGCCATGCACCACAAGATTAACAAGTCTAGACATCAGAAAGTCTTATGCATGCGTGTTTCGGCCAGTGAAAAGAACAATACACATGCTTCCACCACTTTCAGTACCAGCCCATGTATAATAAATATATGTGAGGGAAAAACCCATTGCCGTTCCCGGGAAACCTATATATATGTTCCTACCAAAATCTTCATTTTCTGGCCCTGGGTGCTAAACCATCGAGCCATATTTTTGGATCAGGTGGTTTTTGGAAACTAGGCTGTCAACTGAGTCTTAAGAGCCTTTGATTGCTTTTTTAACTGATCTGGAGCCAAAATCATGGTTCAAAAAACAAAATTGGATGAAAATTCAAATCCCACAAAAAGGTAACCCTGGTCATTTTCACCAAAGATCATAACTAGGGCAACCAATTTTTTGACCTAAAAACTTAAAATTTTGACTTTTTGCCCATCTCTGATTAATTAACGCAAATTCTCTGTGCTCTTCCTTAGGATGCACAGCCCTCCGACCGCATCCAGTAGTGCGCAATACTCATACCGCTCCACAATTGTCCCCATAAACCGCTCTGTGATGTAACATTTGCTCACAGGTTTTTGCGTTCACGGTAGGCAGATGATTGCCTGAGAACAAATCAGGGCAACTACCGCATTTTTCGGACCATAAGGCGCACTTAAAATCCTCAAATCGAAAGTGCACCTTATAATGCGGTGCGCCTAATGTGTGAATCTGGTTGTGCTTCCTCATCTAGAACCAGTTTTATGTGGTAAACGGTACCATTTATTTAATTGCTAGTTACAATTTTTTTTGTAAACAGACGTAATAAACCAACAGCAATCGCAATGAGCAGCACACGAGAGTAGCTAGCACATACCACATATAGTATAACTCAGCAAGGCTCCTGACTACATTGATGCACACCAAAATCACGCATACAACTTTATTTTATTCTTTTCCAGGGTTTCTTAACCTGGGTTGCTGAAATCAATTTCAGGAGGTGCTGGGGAAGGTCACATATGTAGTGGTCAAAGGTAAAAGTAATGGTGGGGTGCTGGACTGCTTCTTAGGTGTGTCCAAAAGGGGTGCTGAGGTAGAAAAAGGATCAAAAACGCTGTTCTATTCGTCTCTAGCGGATTAGGCATGTGTGACAGATTAAACTCCTTCGTATGTAATGACAGATAAAACTCCCAGCGGTGACTCAGGCACTTGGGAGTTATTGGGAAAGAGTTGAATCCAGTTTGACTTACCAAAGTTTTGCTTCATTTAATGCGCCTTATAATCTGGTGCATTTTATGTATGGAAAAAGAACAGCTAGCATTCCATTTTTGATACTGCGCCTTATGGTCCCGAAAATATGGTAACTACAGTCAGACCTCATTTATCTGAACTACTTTGTTTTGTCAAAAAATGTCAGTTTAGCAAGGTGTCCGGAAAATCAGAATCAGACCTGTAGCCACGGGGGGCATTCGGGGGCAATCCTCCCTAAATTTTTTGTGCTTCTCCAAATTTTGTTATGCCAAGAAAATTTTTTATTAAAAAATATAATCAAAACAAAAGTCGAGACCCCCGAAAAATGTTTTGTGCCCCCCCCAACCTTTAGACCTAGGCTACGGGTCTGGCCTAAGCGAACGTTGAAAGGGGAAAGAGAAACAAACTGTAGAGTCAGACGAACTATCAACTTGAACAAATATGTAGACTGCATGTGAAACATGACTAAATGAAACTCTCATAGTTGTTTTTGTTTGTTAGCAGATCAGTATGCATGAGCGACTATGCATTCACAATGAGATTTAAACGCGAAAAAAACTGTACAGGAGACCTATAAATGCGTCCTGCAGGGTCTGCCACTGTTACATTCATTGTGCGTAGAAAATTTACTTTCACCCTTCCATTGTGACTTAATAAACAACCAAGTAACAGTTGGCGTAATCCAGTTTAATGTTTTTTTTCTATTGATATGACATATCCGTTCCTCAATTTCCAAGTCGGTGTCGGACAGCGAGGTTTCCAGATTAAAGGGGTGAAATGCGTTGGGAGAAATCTGTTCTTAACAATTTGTTTCGGATAGGGGGATTCTGGTTGATCGGAGTTCAGACAAACAAGTCTGACTGAATTTGGATCTCATTGTCAAAACACATCAGAAAAAAATTTCCAAGTCATCATTGCTTTCGGGCTCAGCGCATTTATTACATCATAATCGATGTTTGTTCCTACCAATATGGTGCTGAAAAGATACTTAGCTTGTCGAACATTCAACAAAATGTCAGCCATACAGCAATCACAGCTGTTTATCCATACATACATACACTTATAAAATCAATGCTGACAACCAGCTGCACGCTGGCAACCAGGGCTGTGGAGTCGGAAGTCCCGACTCCGGGCAATTTTGATTATCCGACTCCGGGCCGACTCCGTCCTTCAGCTGTATTAGTTACTTAAAGTGATAATTCTTTTCAGATGAATTCATAAACCCTACTTGCACTTTCCAGGAATACGGAAACTTGTTTTTAATCGATGTAAATGCACGTTCATCTCTCACTTTTGCAAAATGCGATCAAGAAGAAGTTAGTCTTTTAATTTTACAGAAAAAAGTACTCATCTAAAAAAAACACAATAAAAAATATTAGAGAAGGCTGATAAATAATCGATTTTAAAGCAGATACCTTGCAAACGATATCAGTAAACAAGTAAAATTGAAAAATATACGCATTCTACCGGTGTGCATGTGCACATATTGCGCAACGCTGTTGATAAACAACTTTTTACGGTCGAACGCTGTCAAGCTTCAGCTCTGTTGAACGTACATGTGTCGCTAAATTTTTCCTTAGATGGCCAAATGAACATGTTAAAGTAAGCTCTTATACAGGTCAAAATCCACAAACTACCAACCAAGAAAGCGAAACAAATTAGTTTAAGTTTTAGCTTAACCGCTTGGGAGCATTCACTTTTCTCTTCGTTATCTAAACACTTCATACTACCCTGCTTTCACTTAGGCATAACAAACTTGCAAGGTTTGAGAATTAGTCAACATGGATTTTTTAACACAAAAATGTTGCGATAGAACTTCCAAGCGAATACGATTGGAATTGTACGACAAAAGAACCGAAATTCATTTGCGCGTTT
>Ga0210059_1017175_pt1 | contig 10348 bp, 2 predicted proteins | sample Ectturendosymbi2_FD_188042 | JGI IMG/M metagenome (GOLD analysis project Ga0210059, IMG submission 188042) | Ecteinascidia turbinata endosymbiont from Florida, USA - Sample 2 (SPAdes) (version 2) | ecosystem: Host-associated > Tunicates > Ascidians > Unclassified | place: Key West, Florida...
CAATCACAGCAGCAATAAGAGCGATCCCAAGGGAGGAATGCGGGAGGGTCATCGAGAACTTTGCCCGCCGGATCCAAATATGCCTGCAGCGCCGGGGAGCTCATTTGGAGCACATTTTTTGAGCGCCAGCGAAACAAAGAGTTTTTGAAGTACAGACTTGAAACTTTGGAGATGTCTGCTACACAGGCTTGACCTAATGTAGCTGACGTTTTGTGTCAATCTAAATAAAATTTTGGAAGTCATTCGATTTTTGGTGATGACCGTTTTTTTGTGCCACCCTGTATTTTAAATTGTTTAAAGTAGTTTTTAAAATTAGGTAGTTTCAGCTCTGTGCAAATAATTGCAAGCAAATATATCATTTCTTGGGTGCTTTCAGTTTTTGACAAGTGCAAGGGACGGTAATTCGCCAATTTTACGCCAGATATACAAAAACGTTCGCAAAAATTGGTAAAAGTTTGTCAAACCTTTTCGCCCTCCCAAAGATTTTTGTTCCCGTACACTATGATCACAGACGTGTGGAAAAATTCTGAGGTTTCCTGACTACAGGTTTTGATAAAAAAGGGAGCAAGTGTCGTAACAGTTCAAGCTCTACTCAAGCGTGACGAAGTCCTGGCGTGCGATTCGAGGAACAACATCACAGTTTGGGATGTCGCAGCTGGATCGATGCTGGTTTCACTTGACATGAAGGGAATCGCTATGCAAGACGTGAGTCAATCTGCTAAACTAATAGGTATGGGTGAAACCAGTGAAACCTATTGCCAAATTCGATTATGACGGTGTAATCAATCGACTCCACCAGAAATCGTTTGGCAAATTTTGTCCTATAGGCCAGTAATTTGATAAAGTTGCCTCGGGCCTCTCTTTTCAGATATGCCGTGGGGCTCCCCTTTGAGAGTTTCGTACTTAGGTTGTGCATTGTTTCGTTAAAAAGCTTATGAACCACTCTAGAGCAGGGGTTGCCAACCTTTCTCTAAACATGTACCCCTTCAGTATTTTCAAATATGGGCATGTACCCCCGTACCCTCAATTTATTATGACAAAATATTTTATCATGACTAATCATAGATATATTTAACAATCAGCATATAATGATTTTTGAAAATATATTGCACTAATTTATGTATAAACATTTGAAAATATATTATATGTAAACATACGCTTCCCTTCAATTGAATACCTTAAATGTACCCCTATGGATAGGCAAATGTACCCTTAGGGGGGCATGTACCCCAGGTTTGGAAACCCTGCTCTAGAGCCGCATTAAATAAGCTCTGAAGCAAGTCATATGTTTCTCAAAGTAAATCAAAATTATGTGCAAATGTGCCAAAGGTGACCCCTCAACAATTTTAATGTGTAGTTTTGGAGCCCGTTTCTGTGAGTTTGCCTCGGGCCCTTAAATTCTAATATCCACCCCTGTCCATGATCCGTAATGCATAGCGCTGCACACCATCTGTCTGAAATTCCAGTTGTTGCGAGCAGCATGTGTCATTGATTGTATGCATCATCTGGGAACTCAAGAAAGGGAGCAACCTGCATCTTTAGGTTCTTTTATTGGATCCAGCAACTTAGAATTGTGGAGAACGGATTAGTTGCATTGATGGTATGATGCTGACTCTGTAACATTTAAAGTTCACAAGAATGTACATGTTGTAGGATTTGAGTCCAAAGACAAAAGAAGATAAACTACGGAAATATTTTTATGCAGCTTAGCTTGTGCAATGTGGACCAAGAAATTTTTGCTTTTGACTAGCCTACATCCAAAGTCTTTTTTCGCAAGCTTTTAGCGCATGAATGTTTGTTAATCACCACAAATTTAATAACATCTTAGTAGCTGCGGTAAACGCTATGATATTTGCGAAAAAATGTTGTGAAGGTCTGTGCAAGTGGTTCCGGGTCAGTGGTCACTCTGCGCGATCACAGAAACTGCCTCCGCGCTGTTGAAACGCAAAGAGGTAAAATGCGCCTTCTTGACACGTTTAACATTCCAATCATGTCGAAGACATCAACAAACGGTCTCTATCTCGTCTACATTTCAATGGAAACTCTTTCTGTGAGTACGACCTTTTTCATTTTGGGGTATTTGCACGAATATCTTTCCTGTGACGAAAGCATGTCTAGAATGTCCGCGAGTGTTTTTTCCTCTTCTTTGCTGCCAAGTTGTAGCAGTTAGATATAACGCTTGCTTTATTTTCGGTTGACGCAATATAGTTTAAACGTCACCAGAAAATTAGGTGTTGTCAGCGGTTTAATGCGATATTTCAGCGAGAAGCATCGTCTACCCAGGAAAAGCAGTACGACTTGGTGGTGGTGAAGCTGACTACTGGCAAGATTGCGTGCGTTTACCCTCTAGAAGGCACGCCGACTTGCATTGACGTGGATAGACGCGACACGAAAGTGGCAGTGGGTCTGGAAGAGGGTCGGATTGTGGTTTTCAATATTATCTCTAAAGGTGAATGGCGTAACGTGATAGACCGAAATTCACAGCACAAAGGATTGTTATTAATGAAATTACAGCAAAATTTCACAATTGCGTTTTTTAAACAAATCGAATTCACTGACAGTTTACTGTTTAAATTAGATCTTGTTCCTTTGTTTTTCGAGATCAGGAAAATGCAGGTGTTTAAATGTCCCTGTTTGAGATTTTCTGGGAAAATAACGCATTCAGTGTTTGGAAACTTTTTTCTTTGCTTGAAAATTATATTTCATTATCTCAATGGTGCACATTTTGCGATCACTGTCACAATATATCTTCCACTTAGACTGTGGTAATGAATTAAAATGCCCAGATGAGGGAAAATAGTTTAGCCATAGAGTAGCAAGTTTGGATTGCACCTTGACGCAACAAGCGGAGTTTTGCTTCAATATAGACGTTATGACGTTATTCATTTCTTAATCTAATTCAAGATACGGTCACCAAGTTACAACGATCTATCAACACCACTGAGAGAAGTTCGTTTAGCAAGTCTGTGTCGTATACTGTTTTTTCAAAAGCATAAAACCCCGCTCAAGGAACCTGGGTGGTCCACTACCCAGGGACTCTTTTGTTGATTTCATATACTTAGAAAAATGTTAGAAACCTGTTCTTCCATAACTTTCCTGATTTTCAGAGACAAATGGAATGGTGCCAGAGTTATTTTGCAAAAATATCCCTGAGAGCCTATGTATAGAAAATATGGGTGCTATGCTACCATGGGTATCTGATGCGGAACAAATTTTGCGTACCTTACTACCTTAACATTTCAATGTGATTGTAAGTGCAAAACCTGTTTGGCCAAATATGACCTCGGAAACCTTATATGTGAAGAATCTTCCTACACCATGACTTGATGTGAAGAAAAAACGGATCTATAACGCGCATGACGTTTTCTACGAACAAACAAAAAATCCCCTCTGTGGTGGTACAACAGTGCATAAAATTTGTATGATATGTAACTTTGGCTGCGCAGATATAATTTTGTTGCGAAAGTGATTAACAATGGACGCCGGGAAGTAAAAAATAGTTTGGTCCGGAAACAACGGATGTCACATGTCCCAGGAAGACGTAATCGCATTAAAGGTGGCATTATACCCTACTTTTACTGACTCGTATAACATTTTATGGTTTCCTGAGCAGAAATAACGAGAGTAGTGTGCGTGATTTTCATCACGTTAAGCGCCTAGCAAGAAAGTTAGGGGCTTTCAACTGCTCTTCCTACACCGTGACCTTCAATATCAGCACAGCAAAAACGTTCAGGAAAATAACGATTCTACAGAAGCGATTCACCAAGTTTGTCATTCGGCGCAATTTTCGGCGCGGAGTTAAAACGATAAGTTGAAGATGTGTTAGAGCTCTGCTCAGATGCTCCTTTTCAAAAAGTCTTATAACAACTGTAGTGGTCACATTCGTGCCACTACATGAAATCGACAAAGTTCAAGGGGACAGCACCAGATGAATGTAATTGGTCGTAAGGCGCGGAAATTAAGAGATGAGCGACAGACACCACAAAAAAAAAAGATACCGCGACCGCCTGGCGAGTATATAAGTCCCCATAGACAAAGCAGTGGTAGAGTGACCACGGCGTGCGATCTCTATTGCTGCACAGATAATCAACATGCGACATCAATTGGCTCAATCCCTTCCGGCAACCCTTGTGCAAGTGGAACCGCACCGGGGATCGTTCCGCTTCACAACTTTGAAAAACAACCCAAAACAAGTTACGTATTATATTTTCTGGCGGCCTATGGCTGGTCAGCGATAAACCCAACTTGATCGCAACTATTTCGTTTCCAAGATTTGCAGATGAGAAAAAACAGAAGAAAACAGCTTTGAAAATTGTTGTAGCAGCGTACATTTAGAAAGAGGACGAGAAGAAAAAAAGATGATTTTCAAAAAACTATAGGAAAGGAGAAAGATGATTTTCAAAAAAATAATTTCATTGTCATAGAAACATGCCTTTTAACTTTGTTTACCTGCAACGTCCTTTTTATTGTTTCGTCTGTAATTTAAATTGAAATGTCGAAAACAGCAAGAAAGTAATGCTTATCCTACACGTATGCGTTAGAGCCAGGATTTGAATTTAAAGTTCAATCAAGGTTTTGCGCGAACGTGCTCATCAGGCATTATTCCAATACATGCTTTTTGCTAAGATGGCATCTTGTCACGCGATTCTCTAACTAGGACGGTAGGATAACGTCTGATGAGAACATGCCCGCGAAAGTTTGGTTGTACTCTAGATGCAATCCTGATTCTATCAGATGTGTGTAGGAAACTCTGCTGATCAGCATTGGGTACTCTAAAGCAAGAGCGAGCGGACTGCGGTTAGCACATGCACTGTACCGTCTACCTAAAGTGAAGCTTTGCGAGATTTTTAATTTGCCTTACAAAAAGAGGTCGTGATTATCGGAGATAAAGCGTAATATGTAGAGGGTTTTCAGACTGTGCCAAGTACAAAAGGTGAAAGTAAAACAGTACGGAACCGCACCAATGACTTCTTGGATTGAACTGCTCGTAAGTTATTTTTAATTATTTTATATGCCTTATTCGACAGTGTTTGATTCATAAATATAAATCTTATCCCGTTTACTATTTGGCAGATTTCACACCTCCAAGTAGCATGACTGTCGCAAAGAAAAGCACACACAGAATGACTTACCATTCTAAGCAAACATTTGACGGGTTGTGGCACAAGTTCCAGCCTATGTAAGTATATTCTGTTGGTAGTCAAATTAGGTTACCACAAATACAACTTTTCAAGTGTTTTTAAATCTTTTATCTCAAAATAACTTCGAAACAGGGATTTTCAAACCTTTTTAGTTACGTACCTTTTCGCTGAACCCATATGTGTGGAGTAAACCTCATAGAGAATATAGCATAAACTGTGCTCGATTGAAATACAAGACACACGAAGCATCAATTAAGCGTTCTTCACTTTACAGGCCTACAGTTAGTGAAATATATGAGGTTGGCGTTGCTTCACAAGTAAATCAAATCTGGGAACTGCTTTAGAAAGACAAGAGCGTAAATCATCTTCAGCTGAAAGTCATGTACAAAATTTGTTTTTCAACGTACACGTAGTTGAAAAACCTTGCTCGCAACAGTAAGTGGATGGAAAATGCAAAAGACTTCCCACGCATTTTTTGACACTGATGGATATGTCTTCACCTTGGACGACCAAAACCTTTGAAGGGTTGAGGATTCAAAAACATCTTTGGCTGTTGAGTCATTCAAACGTTCTACAAATTAATCTTGCAAGCTTTCTGGAGGAAATCTGGGATCAACCCTAAAACGGATTCCAAATCATTTGATAGTCAAAATCGTTCAAATCAGGGAAATACTTACCCAACCGATCATGTAATGAAAGCAACTGATTTGGCGAAAGTGTCGTACCACAATGAAGTGCCACTACGAGAAACTTGCTCGCGTACCACTGGGGTACGCGTCCCAATTTGAGAACTCCGTCTCTGAAGCTTGAAAAACTGTCGCATCTACAGTTTTGGAAGCAGTGGGGTACCGGTGGTTTCCGGGTCTCCGTTTACAGCTGGGTGCCTTTTGCTGGGAAGTAGTGGCGAGTTTTTGATTCATGGTTTCATGAATGCGGCCCCTCATTTACTATCCATACCCCAAACAAGCAAACCATAGCGAGGTGGTGATGAACCATCCCAGAAATTACCAGCTAAAATCCATGCGAAGAGACATTCAATGGCATTATAAGCGTGAAGTGTCTCAAGCGCAGATTGCTGAGTTTTCCAAATTTCTTTGACAAAAGCAAAGTCGAGATCTAGTGCCAGTTACAGGGCGCTAAAATGAAAATCAGTATGAACCTTGGCTTGATTTTACACGGTTAGTTTGAGCCGTTCAGGAGGTTATCTCCCTGGCTTTATTTTTTAAAGTATTGAATCGTTGTTAACCTTTCGCAATTTTTTTGCAACACAAACTCTTTTGCTATAAATTGAGAAGACAGAACTATCTATCTCAGGGGTTCCCAACCTTTTTCTTACCATGTACCCCTTCAGCATTCCGACAAATGATCATGTACCCCTACAGCATTTCAACAGATAAGGATGACCCCTTCAGAATTTTGACAGATGAACATGTACCCCTTAAACTCCTTATGACAAAATATTTTCTCATGATTTTTCACAAATATATTTAACAATATGCATATAATGACTTTTGAAAATAATATTCAGTGATATATGCATAAAGATTTGAAAATAAACAACATGCAAATATATTTTTAGCTTCTATTGCTAACCTTAAATGGACCCCTTCGGTTAGGCAAATGTACCCCCAGGGGCACATAAACCCCAGGTTGGGAACCCGTAATCTATCTGCTAAAAATTAGGTCTGTTTTTCACAAAGATTCTTAAAACTCTTCCACTTGTTCTTAACATTGATCTCTATATCTTGAACGTAAGATTTTTCTTTAAATAAGGTTTAAACCCTTCAAGTCCCGCGCGCCAAAATTTTGGCGCAAGACAGTGGTTAGCATTTTCTACCATAACTCGCCAGGTGATTGTGCTAGAGAGTTGGTCAAACCCTCAAAAGTTCCGATTAGATGTGTACTTTAGATTTTAAAAAAATTGGGAAGATTTGGACTAGCGTTTTTTTGGGTGACGTCATAAATTGGCGTCAGTTTTATCCCTTTTGGCTCAGGTTACCTGACCCAGGGCACCAACCTATTGGGGATAATTCTTTGTTTGTTTTAAAAATATGAAACTAGGCTAAAATCTGCATTTTTTGAGCCCTTGGTGGCCCTTCTAGCGTTTGGTTGGCAAGTTATGCCAAATATGCTAAAAATAGTCATATAATTCCCTAGGGATCTAAATTTCTGTGTTTGTTCTTTCAAAACCATAACTTCCTAACCACAAACGCTAGAAAAGCAATCATGGCTCTGAAGATGCGGATTTCAGCCTAGTTGTTTCTTAAAAAAACAAACAAAACATTGGGCCTTGACGCTAGGGTCCAGGGCCCGATAAGAGGGTCCAAAAAGGCCTGAACCTATCCCACTTTTGACGTCATCCAAAAAAAAGCGAAGTCCAACACTATCCAAATTTTTAAAAATCTAATCTACATGACTTTCCCCGTCTTTAGAGGGTTTGAACGCCTCTCTAGCTCAATCGGCTAGCGAGTTATGGCTGGCCATAGATCATGAGTGTAATACACCCGGGGTCAGCGTTTGTGGGAATAGAATATTTTACAAATTTTTGGTTTTTGAGCCATAATTTTTTATCCAAATGCGCTAGAAAGCCTATCAGGGGCTCTAAAGACTTGGATTCTGGCCTAGTTTCCAACTAAAACTTGAGACAAAAAGTTGGCCCATTGGGTCGGGGCCCAGGACAGGATAAGCAGGGCCTAAAAAAACTAAAACTGCCCTCTTTGTGACGTCACCAACAAAAAAATCTGAAACCGACCAAATTTTTTTTGATCGAATCTACTCGGCTAGCTACATCTATAGAGGGTGTCAACAGCTCTCTAGCTCAATCGCCTGGCGAGCTATGACCTGCCAAAATTCGTGATTCAAAGGGTTTTAATCACCATTAATTTAAAATACAACATTTGGACGATTGGGTTTTACTTCACAATTCACACTGAGACTGTGTTCGAAGTGTAAAACAGAGTAAGGTACTTGACATGGAAATGACATGTGCTAGTTGAATCACACACCTCACGATTCCGCGTCAATTACATCCAGGGACGCCAGAACAACGGTAGGGCAGGGGGGCAGTAAAAAGTTGAGGGCAATGGAAACTTATACAAAAACAAACAATCGTTGCCAATATGTTTGTTTCTGTTCAGCAACAATGTTGACCTCACAAATAATAGCAGAAATTACAGAAAACCGTTTCGAATTTTCCTGTCGCGCGAATAGCTGAACTAAATTTGTTTAAAATCGATCTTGATAAACCATGAAATTACTTATGCTATTGTTATCAAAAGGCACCTCCGCCCCATTTCCCCCCTTTCGAAAGGGCAGGAGCCAATGCCCCCATCGTTTTCCTGCTCCCCGGCATCCCTGATTGCAACAGGTTACTTACCCATTATATCAAGACCTGAGGCTTTGCTTCGAAATAACCTAACCGCAATTGTTCAGCGCTGGGCAAATTCACATGGTATTTTTATTGGCTAATTTCAAATGTCTGATGTAGTTTACATATTTTCATGTTTTACCCTATATGAAATATGTGTTGACGATGGTGAGAGATTGCAAAAGTTTTTTCAGTGTTTGTTTTCTCCCAGTATTGCATGCGTGCATGCACTAACGTCTCTACTAAACTACCTGCCTAACTACATTTATTGTGTGTAAATGTTTTTCATGTATTCACTGATGTAGGAGGTGGGGGTGCAATCACATCCCCAAAAGTTTTGATTTGGTGAAAATCTGGTCAAAATCCCATAAAATCCGGGCAAAATCTCTGGGAACCTTCTAAAATTCCCTGAAAATCTGAGCAAAAATGCCGCCCAACATTCTTTGATTTGAAGATAATGGCGCCCGAATTGACATGACAAGCTTTTTTATGTCACATGGCGCCCGAATTAACATGAAGAGCTTTTTTTTGAAGGTCACTTTTTTGAAGGATTTTTCGGGAAAATCCCTTGGCACCCCCAAAATTTGCCTGCTCATACACCTATGCAAGTATTTGTAGATTCTAGAAAAAGTTTTCTAGAACAAGCTTCTAGAAAAAGTTACAAAACCATAGTTTTTGTTCACTTTTAAGAAGATTAAGGTTCCATCAAAAGTATTATACTGCACATGACTAAGTAAACAAAACTATCAACTATTTTTACAATTATTCACATTAAATATTGTTAAACCAGCCTTGACCAGGTGGCTCAGGCTCATGACCGTGGAGGCCCCTGAGCAGGTGTCCCCTTTGCCTTCCCTAAATCCGGACCTGGTTGCACCGTACGTATGAATTACCTCGCTTTCCGTAAGACCGCCATTGTGTGATGGCCTTCCCCACATCTCCACCACGCTCAAGGAATAGTTGTTTTTGAAATGCAGATACGAAGAAGTTGATCCTACCGATCAACATATTGAGCAACAATCTGGAAGTTCACCTCGATCGCACCACCCTCGCCTAGCAGCTTTCCCACGATCAAAAATCATTTTTGGATCCCAGGTCAGTGTTAGGGCTTTTATGTACTATCGGAAAAACCCCCAGTCTCGCTCTTTGTCTTTTCCAATGTCTCTTTTTGCGAAAATGATTCTCTTCTTACTGCGCATTACCTGCTACTAACTCCTAGTAGTTTTCTAAAGAAAAACGTAGTATTGACCGCAGCCACTGCGTATCGACATAACCGCTAGAGTAATGGTTCTCGATTTTCATGGTCCGTTATCGAGGCCCTCGACACCCGTGGCCCCTGCCCGTCAACAAAAACGTGCATTTCGTTTTAACGGTGATTATTATTAATAACTACCCCGGTGAAAGGCCTCGTGGCCTTTCTGCGGGGCCACTAGCCCCAACTAACTACGCGCAGATGCGTTAACAGGGATCGGCAAGGTTTTGCTGTGTGCCGACTTCTGGTTTCAAATCATTCAATATGTTAACAACGTACAAATTTTTATACAAGTGAAGGTCGATATACCTCCTGTGTGAATCATAACAAAATTATATGCAAAACTCGGAGCTTACGCCATTGGGCACATTTCTTGGCATGTCAAGTGTGGCACGCATGCCTTAGGTTGCCGACCCCTGTCTAGCAACGGCAATATCCAGTGGTATAGCAGGAGCGCGAGAAGCACTTTTCCACTAAATCAGTGGTTCTTAACCTTTATACGCACTCGTACCCCCTGACCTTTCATAAAATTTTCTCGTACCCCTTGTCTGCAATCAAGAGTAATTGGTAGTAACACAATTTCATCGC
>Ga0210059_1017176_pt1 | contig 10348 bp, 9 predicted proteins | sample Ectturendosymbi2_FD_188042 | JGI IMG/M metagenome (GOLD analysis project Ga0210059, IMG submission 188042) | Ecteinascidia turbinata endosymbiont from Florida, USA - Sample 2 (SPAdes) (version 2) | ecosystem: Host-associated > Tunicates > Ascidians > Unclassified | place: Key West, Florida...
CCCAGTGGCCCCCCAAAAATTTTTCAGGTCTCTTTCTGAAAGTCCTACACAGACCATTGACAGCTCCCCTTGTTGCAAAACTGGCCCCTCCAGTGGCCCCCCCAAGTGAAGATGTCTGGCTCCGCCCCTGATAATAAACAAATAAAAGCGAAAATGCTGCGCGATTATTTCAACGAAACGGGTGGGCTGCACTAGTGAAAGTTAATCAAGGAAAACCTTCTTGTTTCAGACGATACCGAAACACCATCGGCTGATTTAAATCAGCCTCATGCAGACAGCGCAAATACGGAGGAGGACCTTTGTTGTCGGAAGTGCGATTACAAGGCAAGCAGCGAAAAACGTTTCCAGGAGCATATTTCCTCGTGTCTCAAGGACTCTGAGATCACCGAGGTTGAAAAAGTCGCCAATCGGTTGAACCTGAACGGAGAGACGAATGCGGCGAAGCCGTACAAGTGCAGCTTGTGCGAGAAAACCTTTGCTTCCAGGGACAGCCGCAAAAAACACAAGAAAGTTGTTCACGGAAGGGTCAAGACGCACACGTGCGAAGTATGCAGCAAAACCTTCGGCCAAGCGCAAGACCTGAAAGTGCACATGCACAAGCACACTGGCCGAAAGCCTTTCGAGTGTCACATCTGCTGCAAGCGCTTCGTCAGCTCCAGCAGTCGCAACGCTCACGTTCGCCAAATCCACGAGGGTGTGAAACCTCACCAGTGTCCTGTGTGCAAGAAATCGTTTGGCCAGTTGTGGCAGCTGAAAATGCACAAGCACGTCCTGCAACTCAGCACCGAGAGATTCGAATGCGCCGTGTGCGCTGCCGTGTGCAAGTCGCGCACTTCGCTGCGCCTGCACTACATCAGCAAGCACCGGAAGGCGTCGTTCCAGTGCGACGTTTGCGACAAGATGTTCCGCAGCAGGACGGCGCTGAAGACGCACCAAGTATCCGTTCACGCGCACGAAATGCCTTTCAAGTGCATGGACTGCTTGAGGCCTTACAAAACCAAGCGGGGATTGTCTGATCACAGGAAGATCTACCACTCGACGTCGGCGACGAAGACCGTGTGCTCGGTGTGCGGGGAAATGGTCATGGTCGTCTGCATGCGCAACCACATGCGCACGCACGCGCGGGAAAAATGCAAGCTTTGCAGCGATGCGTCTCGCGCGGACGCGGACGACGACTTGGATCGTCCGCAGACGTGCCCTCATAAAGAGAAGAAATGGAAGTGCGAAATTTGCCACAGGTTTTTCAGCACCAGTGGCTCGCTGACCACCCACATGCGCGCGCATTTAGAACAAGATGATAATCTTGTTTGTCGCGTTTGCGAAAAACGTTTTCCATCAAGTCAGTTATTGAAACGACACTGGATTACGGAACATTTGGATTGATTAAAAAATTGCCACCAATGTCAAATACACTTTACAGAAACACATTCCTTTGGAATTAGTTCGCCAAAACCAATGGCGCAGACTTTTTATGATGTCTGCTTTGTTGAAAGTAAACTCTGTGTTGTCTTCTGAACAAGATCACCAATCAATCGTCAGGCTGCTACGTTTTGATTTTGAACTGACATTCAATGTTGGTATCACTGCCTTTGTATTTTCGATAAGATCGCTTGATCAGCAAGTTTACTGGTAAGAAAGCGACGTCAGCTCACGGAATTAAAAATTCGGAGAAACTGAGAAAAGAAGGCCTTTCCAACATGAAAATGAAATTCACTTTTGTTTTACTGACGAGCGAAAAACAAGTTAGGAGTGCCTGAATTACGTCAGGATACAGTCGTTGTAATGCATTGGTGTTCGTGACGAAAATATGATTCAAACAACACAATACAGTTGATTTAGTGGCAGAACCAGCCCAAGCGTTTGGGGGGAGCAGTGATATATGGGGGAGCCAAAAAGTTATTCACTTTTTTAAATATTCAAGGTTGTTTGCGACGTTCGTGTAATATCATACAAGAGTGGTTACCTTTTGTAGGCCAAAAAGTAGCTATTTTTGTTGCTCGAATTATGCCGTCTGTCGGGCAATAACCCCAGTTTGAAAGTGCTATATACCATTAACTCAGAAAATGTTTGAAGCGGGTCGCAAAAAAGTGTCACGTTTTTCACAGTCTCTACATTTATCACTTCTTAATTCTAAGTCTTCGGAGAATTCTTAATGAATTACTTGTCCTGTGAAGAGAAAAGTAATTAGGAAAGGTGTAGGTAACGTTACAAAAAATGGCAAAGCTTTGTTAGCCAAAATACACGAAATAGGTGGTGAAGAAATTTGAGTATGAGTGCAGATGCCCAGTGTTAAAATAAAAAGAATCCAGTGAAACAAGAATAAAGGAGTAAACTTTAAAAGTTTGTTACTTCATTGGCAAATCATATAAGCGACGATACACCTTGGCAAAAAATTGTTTTGACCAGTGCTGCTGGGGCTGTATACACTCGCCTACATCGACTGTGCTTGTTTTAAAATAAAAAGTAATGATTTGCCTCTTCTCCACTTTCTCGAATAACATAGGCCTACTTTAATACCAGGTAGGAGACCAGAACATGGGAGCTTCAACAGGGCATCACCTCCTGTCGTTACACAGAAGGGTTGATATTGTTTTGTAACGAACAAACCAAATAAAATTTTTCTCAGTCAAAACAAATTTATTGAAGCACGGCAACGGCAAACACCTCGAATATTCAATTGATTCACCAACATATTTCGACTGAAAAATGCGTAGACCCTCTAAACCAGGGGTGACGAACCTATTTGCTATCGCGGGCCACTTTGTCAGTTACCGCTGAGTTAGCGGGCCGCACAAATTTTTAGTCATACTATGAAACCTGTTGCAAACGAAAAAAAATTGTTCATCAACAATTCTTTTAGACGTGTAGAGTCAAAACGCTACCAACATTTTTATTGTCCATGCATTTCTTTGTGGAATTTGTAAATAAGGCCACAGGTTTGAGGTTGTAAATTCCTGAGAGGAAAGTGAAAATGAACGTTTGCAGTATTTGGCCATTTGCACAAATTTTGGATGATTTTTATTATCTTGGTATTTGGCAATGTGCCTGATATTTTGTTGCAGCATTATTCAAGGAGTTACATCTGTGGTCCTTACGACCGCCGAATATGTGTGTAGTGCATTTGTTTTTTTTAGGAAATTGTGTATTTTGAACGCCACGCTAATGTTGAGCATAGACAGAAGAAAGAGATGTGAGAGTTAACGTAGGCCATGTGTTTTGTGAAACGTTTAACCGTGACGTTTTTGTTCGGTTCTCCTGTCGAAATTATAATAGTTTTCCCGGCAGCCAAGCACGCATTACACGATTCCGTCTCACAGAACGCTTTTGCATCGAAAGTAGCAACAAGCGCAGCGATCGTGGGTCACTTCAGGAAGGAATCCACAATTATTTATTGCGCGTATTTTCAGAGCGTCGCTATCGTAATTTTTGCCTTGGCGCTTTTCCATTGTTCCCTCGTAACAGAAAGATGGGGCCTCACAAATCGATTAGCCTAGCCCTTGGGGCATCGCATCAGCTAAATCCGGCCCTGGGTATTCTGAAAGAATTTATGTGTGACAGAGCTATGTTGATTCCAGAAATGAGTCCAAATCATTCTTTGACGAAGTTTGTTCTAAACGGAGAGATTTACAGGATGACATTATTCTGCTTTTGTGCTTCAACTACCAGCATGTTGTATCGTCTATTTTCATTATTTTTGCTGTGTAACGAACCGCTTGATATGCTGTAGCTCGTGCAACATGAAAGAGGAGGCGAGGTGCAAAGATGAAACGGGAGGACGATGTACAAGGAGATAGCAGTTTTAACGATTTGCAAAATATGTTATTTATTGTCTCTTCCCTTGTCCAAGTTGCAAGAGCAAATGACAATGCTCGGCCGGTTCGGCCTTCATATCTGAATAACTTTCTGTGTCGAGTAAAATGCAATTAAAATTCACATGTTGCAAGCGGCTGTTTTCGTAGCGGTTGCTGCATACATCCAACATTCTATTTAAAAATGTTCCTCCCCCTTGTGACTTTTGGCCCCCCCTGTTGCGAAATCCTGGCGACGGGTCTGGGGCTTCAGGGACATTTTTGTAAAATATCTCTGACACCATTCCATTTGTCACTGAAAATCAGGAAAAGTCATGGAAACACAGGTTTGTAACATTTTTTAAGCAGACACTATGAAATCAACAAAAAACAAGCTCTGGGGTGAGTAGACTACGCTGTTATCCTGAGCAGGGTTAAGAATTCCCAAGGAAACATTGGCACATGAACTGCACACATTCTGAGTAGAGAAAAAATTACGAAACGCAAAGGATTTTGAGTAAAATTGAAGCGGTTTTGTGGTAGGTGAAACGCATACATTTAGTAACGCTGCATTCCAGAGAGTGCTTTCTTCAGCTTGTGTCTGAGTGCTCCAAAGCCAGGCTGTGGCATCTAATTTTGAATAAGGTATTGTAACAAACGAAAATATGGCCTGATTACACGCATCTTACCAAGGTTTGTCAAGTAAGTACTTTACGTTCATTCTTTATTTGAGACATAAGTGCCTCAAAAAAGCTGCTTGCAGTATTGACATTGTTTTCAACGTGGTGATGTGAGCTATGCACTCATTGAACGTGGTGGTGTTCAAACTGCAAGTTGCTTTTAATATAAACTTCACTGTTGTCGAACGAACAAATGTTTATGTTATCTTTCATCCTCAACGGTCTTACCATTGTTGTATATGTATCATTGGCAGGCCAAGGCTACACGCACGAAACCGTAAATACTCACGCCGTTGAGCACGTTACGGCTGACGGTCTCCATATGAATCACACAGAAAATTGTGGAGGGACGCTAAGCAAAAAATTAAATGCTGTGAATGGAGTTCAGCACACATTTCTGCCATCCTATTTAGATGAGTGGATGTGGCGCCACAAACGCGGTAAGGATCATTAATTTCACGATTTAATTAAGGCTGTTGCTGAAAATCCGGAATGCAAAGTGTGGTTCCGCTGTGCTGATGACAAGCACCAAACTGCCAGCTGTGTAGAGACAAGTCTAATTGAACAGCAAGAGGAAAAGGTGAGGCCGACATGTGTAGCTTGTGCAAATGAAGCATTTGTTTGAGTGGCCAATTGGCAAAAAAATGTAATAAATGTCTACATTTGTTTATGATGTTTCTTTGAACGGTTAAACTTTAACCTTTGTGTACTTTGAAACTTGGATGGTTTTGAACCATAATTTGTTTCGATTATAGCAGTTTTGATGATTGCAATCTATTGGGCGGCATCGAAGAGCTGAACTGTTTGAAGTTCTTCATGTGTGCTTTTAAAGAAAAGTAATAGCAGAATGCAAACGGACAGCATTGATTTTTATTTTTAACACATGTGACTAAACTTGACTTGGGTGGTACTCCAAAGAAAATAACAAAGTGTACGGCAGTGGTGCTCAAACCGTGGCCCGCAAGGCCCTTTGGAGTGGCCCGCGAAGCAATTTTCATAGGAAAGAAAGCTTGACACTTTAATCATTTAAGAGAGTTAAGATACAGCAAAGTTTTCCTTCATAAATAGGATTATTAATTCTCTTGGCCCGCGAAGGGTTTCTGAAAGACAAATGTGGCCCACGAGCCACACGTTTGAGCACCACTGGTTACGGTAATGCTGAGGGACAAAATCTATGCTGGTTTTTGTAAAAAATTCCATTCCAAGACTTGATGGGATATTGTACGCTGGTCAGATAGAGCTGCTGCAGAGAAATTGGGGGTAAATTACACAATACCTACACTGACCAGCTATACAAAAAAGCTGTGGAAGAAGTGCACAATACCCAGCCTAATCAGTTACATGTTGCAAAGTAAAGATGAAGGGCGATTTAAAAGTAGACTGACAATTGCAAAACAAAGCACCAGAACGCAGAGATTATTTATAAACTATAACCAGATTTTCTGGCTGCAAGGCAATAGGAACTGCATTGTATGATAGATTGCATTGAAGTTTCGCTAGGAAGCTGACCAACTGCAAATCAAAGTATTTGCTATTTGTCTAATCGATCGTTATCCAGTTTGTAACACAACATGCTAATCAGGCAATCACACAAAAAACTTAGCAGACCAACGGCAAACCAAGCTGAGTAGCCAACTATAGGCAGCAGAGGTGGCCGGAATCACATTTTCAGACTCCGCTCCTGTTCCAAAGTTTTTGAATCCGGACCTGGGTTCGAAATTTAAAAAATCCGAGAATCCGACTCCTGTTCAGTCTCCGGCAACCATCCATGCAACCGCAATTCAGCAATATTTATTTTGTACTGAAGCAATGACGTTTGTAAAGACCGTGCAGACTCCTGTTACTGCCAAAAATAAAAGATTCCGGGTCCGTTTTTTCAGAAATGCTTGACTCTGGCTCCAAAAACAAAAAAACGACCTTACCTTCTTTCTCCCCAAGTAGAAGGTCAGGTATATATTTTTATAGATGCATATTATGCCTGACCTTTCCCAAATGTTTTTATACCTACATTACCTATTTATTTCGCAACAACAGAGCACAGAGTTTCATACCACTAACACTTCCTCTGAGACAAAATGCTGATCTGAATGGATGCTTCCTCGCGACTGGCACATATTACGTAATATTCGCGTTCAATCTAACTGGTTCAATCTAAATCTCTATACTAAAAAGTCGCATTACTTTCACTATGCCCATGGTTCAGAGCACATTGCAGGAGAAGAATTGCTGCATGCTTCATAGAAGTGTGACAGCAAAACCATAAGTAATTGCTGTTTAGATTATCAAGAGTTGATCAGAGAAAAAACGTGAACCTTACTTTTCAAAAAAATCATATGAATGTAAACTATGTCTCCCTCTGCACTATCGTACAGCGTTGCAGCAGTCTGTTAAAAAAAACGATGTTGTCAGTACCTTCCCAGATCTACCAAGGATAAACCGTATTTGAACACGAACAGGATATTTGGATTATCTGCAATATATACGAGTGTCCCGAAACCAACAAAACCCAAATATAAGCCAAAGCAATCCAGCAATATTCGAATATAAATCGGAGAAAATTTCCGTCTGGGGATCAGTGACTGACTATGTCATTGACTGTCCAAACAAAATTATTGGCTGTGCTACTGCTTCAGAATGTTTACTTACATCTTTAACTTTTCCATGAACACAAATATTTTTTACTAGCTTTTGCTTTAATAGGGTGGGTCGGTGATAATGGAAAGACTTGTGCTTCTTCCTGGTTCGTATTTTTGTGATGTCCTGACTTTTGGCATGTTTGTATTTCTTAAAGAGTTATATTATTGCTGGAAGATGCTACATTTTCAGGATATGCGTAAAAAATTTATTCAGCATCTCGATCAAATTCCTTTTCTGCAAACGTTTAGGATGGTCCGCCACGAAAGGTGACGGATAAACGGCGTCTGAAAAAACAGTATATGTTAATCAAACGGGAACATTTTCGTTTTTTCAAAACCAGCCAAAATGTTTGATGGAATAGGCTACATCTATGGAAAGAGTTGAAGCAGACAAGTCGCATATTGGGTCTGGGGAGGGAAACCACCGTCTTGAAATGTACGCAGCTTTATCCGCGGCCTTTATGCCAATAGCTTAAGCCCTTTCACAAAAAATACTACGAAATAAATTGTAGCATTACAAAGTATTGCATTCATGCTTTTTCTCAAGCGTCTGTATATCTAATAAGTTAGGCGGGAGCATTGATTCACTGTTCATTGAACCCCATATATTGTGGCTCATGGGTCACTTCTACGCCATTTTGAATCAAAATCACGCCCTCGCTTAAACCCGGCAAGTGGATGCTTTTTTCTCCTGCTAAAATGCATATTATGTTGCACTAAGTTAACCAAACAAAAGATGCCGGGAACAACTTAGAAACAACAGTGCTAAAACAAAAAGTTCAAGACCCAATGATTTTACTTCAACCACCAGAAAAGTTATAACCAGTGAAAAAAAACAACGCTGTGCATGCTTGCATCCCGTTAACATGAGAAAAATAAGTAAGCATAAGGAATATCTAGTACTGATAAGTGGAGCTCAACCTGTGTAGTTTTCAAAACATCTGGGTGGTTCAAGAGTCCCGCTATGATTACAGGAACCGACCTTCCTTTAACTAGCATCCATGGTGTTCTTAGAACGCCTATTCTGCTAAGGTCAGCGGTCGTTTTCTCGTTTTTTTGTTGGTGGAAGCGGAAGCCCTAGGTGTGGAAGCGGAAGCGGTTGGCGAATTAGCCGCTTTCACATCCCTGGTTACAGCGCGATTCCATGTCTTGTTCAAGTTGCTTAACGTTAAAAAGACGATAAATTGCAACGATATACATATATTGCCAGGTATGGTAGCTAAATATTTTTCTTGCACATTTCTGCTCTTTAAAAATGCTACAAATCTTTAGCTACTGGGCATCATGCATGCAGCCCACCCCTAGCCAAATCTCCTGCGCCAGAGTTTCTGTACATGGTTCTTGTGTAAAACTCACATCCTTTCGCGCAACGGTTTCATTGCTTTCGATTCTTAGGAGTCTTAAAAAGTAACAAACACACGAATTGTGAACCTTGCAGATGCAACCATTTGAGTGCGTGTTACGTGACGTGTGTGTCAGATTTTTTCAACCGTAGTAAGAGAGTCGCAACCTGGTCCCCACCTTCTGCTTCAATCTCTTTATGCCGCCACACACATTTGCAGTATGTTTGATTTTTTGAGTACAGATAAGAAAACATAGATGTGAAACTTATAGAAATCATAGGCCACGTGTTTTGTCAAATATTCAACCGTGACGTTTTCGGTTGGTTTGCCTGTGGAAATTAATAATCTTGTTCCCGCTAGCCAAGCACGATTTCAATATTTTCGTGTCATTGAACGCTTTTGCGTCGAAGGCAGCAACAAGCACCACGATCGTGGGGCACTCTAGTAATGACTTAGAATTTTTTATTGACCATACTTTTAGAGCGGTAATATCATCATTTTCTGCTTTGTGCAAATTGATTAAAGCTTTTTCATTTTTTTTCCTCGCAACAGTGGGAAAGCTGGCCTGCAAGTGGATTGGTCTAGGGTGGTAGTTCTTAACCTTTCACTGTCTGTGGTCCCCTTCCAAAGTCTTTCAAAACTTGTGTCCCCCTGTTCACCAATAGGGTTTTGCAATATCACGACAGAGGTATTAGTAAAGGCCTCTGCTCGTGCCCCACGGAGAACTGCTTCGTAGCCATGATCTTGGCAGGACATTTGACTGTTTTTTCAAACATGCTGGCAGAAATTCCTCACCAGACCTTCGGCGAACTGTCTGCACCCTATCAAGTACTGCGATGGTTGATTCATGCAAAAAAATACCTGAAACAAAGAAACAAACCCAGGTTTCAGATTATCAGTATGCTGTGAAGGAAATCATTAGTGGTTGTTCTTGAACAGCTTCCAAAGCACCCTTAGTAACAATTTCTGGCTAGGTAGATTAACTAGAAATGTTTTCAATGAGCTTAAACCCACTGTATGTTTGATGCAAATTCTTTTGGAAAGCAGTAACAACATTAAAAAAGTTATTCTATAATCGCTTTAATCTTTATCAGGCATCTTGTTTTGGACAAACCCTTTGATGTTTATTCTTCATGCTGTGCAGCCCATTGATATCTTGCCTGCTTCATTTTCTATATTTAATCGAGGATTTCTAGTTTGTTGTCTAGGTCTGACTTCAGACCTTGCTCCAGAAGACGGTATTGACGGTTCTTCTGTCCACCAAAATACTCTCATTTGTCAATTCCACAGAAAGTTTTTTACAGAAAGCTCTTCCATTTTTCAATGCCGTTGCTTTGATTTTTCGGCCAAGTCCAGGTGTTGTTTTCCTCTTCCGCCACATTTTCACATCCTTGAACTGCTCATCTCTCTTCTCAATTCCTTTTTTTCTAACAGAACTAGCAAGTTGAGTAGATACATTTAATTCCTGGCCCTGGCACGAAGCATACACCGTTACTTTTGTCGAACAACCCAGTTGTCACTCTCTGGATATCTGTGAAAATAAATGGTATCACCTAATTGACGCACAAATCAACATTCAGAACATGATCCTCCCCCATGTGAAATAATTATTACGATGTTTTTGTTGTTTGACTCAATCCGATGTTGTCTTCCGCTCTGTGCGCTAGCTTTTCTCTCAACACAGCTTGCTTACTCCCACCGCAGTGTTTAAAGCAAACTCGTGGCAGGTTTAAATGCGTACCCCAGAGACTTACTGCCCGCACATGGCTTACTATTTTTTCTCTACCGTTGTTAGTCATTTCACCAAGAGTTAGTTTTTAGTTGGAGAAATTTTTCAGCCATTAGCATCAACTAGTTAGATGTTTCAGTCATTTATTTATTTGAGTAAACGTCTTTTTAAT
>Ga0210059_1017177_pt1 | contig 10347 bp, 5 predicted proteins | sample Ectturendosymbi2_FD_188042 | JGI IMG/M metagenome (GOLD analysis project Ga0210059, IMG submission 188042) | Ecteinascidia turbinata endosymbiont from Florida, USA - Sample 2 (SPAdes) (version 2) | ecosystem: Host-associated > Tunicates > Ascidians > Unclassified | place: Key West, Florida...
TTACTTTTTGGCCCATTTACAATGTTCTCTGAAATTTGCATGCAAATTTATTCCGTGGTATTTGCATTAAGTCGACAAATTAACAAGCAAAAAGTATGCGAAAACAATTAATCTCCTTTGCGCAGTTAATAAAATTTTGTGAAATATCAAGCTCAAGGGGGGGGGTAATCCCAAACACACACCCCCCTTGCGTACGCCCTTGGTTTATGCGTTACTAGCACTTGAACTTTGAAATGCGTACTACTTTCGAATGAAATAAATCGTGAGAAACTAAAGGGCAACACTGGCGTGATAGAAACAGGAAAACGTTTTTGATGTGTTTTTTCGAACTCTGCAAGAATGACTGGGTTGGATTTAGTTTGTTACAGAACAAGGCAAACCAAATTTCTTACACTGCGAAGGAAATGCGAGTTATCTGTAAAGCGTTTCTTGCTTTAGGTTATAGCTATTGCAATGATAAAATTCTGTTTGCTTCTGTTTGCTTTGAACAAAATTCTGTTTGCTTTTGAACAGACCTAGAGATAGTTTTCCACTGAAAAAAAACAGAAGAGGTTAGCGGTACTAACTACGAAATGTTAAAGAGGGCAGACTTAAGCCTCCCGGGTAAGAACCATTGGTTTAGACTGATTTTTTTGTGAATAGAGTTGAATACTGGGGACAGTAGTGATGCGAGATTTCTGAAGATAATGTTTCCTGTTTACGAAAAACGTTGCACGGACAGATAATGTATCATTTCATGTATTCGGAAAAACGTTACACAGACCAGTGATGTCACCATTCCGCTTCTCAACAGCTGCTGCAACGCCATGACCTGACGCCGATGTTTGGGCGATAAAACTTACTCACGTGCACGATTTCCAAGGCCCAGACAAAAGTGATGCAAAAGAAAACAAGAGCACAATGGTAGTTTCAATTAATTGGTCAAACAAATGTTCAATCGGATTCGCTGCAACTTGACGAGAAGAACGTGATTTTGACCTTCCTAGGTATGCCTTCTACAAAAGCTGTCAAGCATATCAAACTAACCAGGTGAACTCAATAAAAGAGAATATGGGTAAGGTGATGCGATATACGTTGATCAGAAACCAAAAATGATTAAAATCATCAAAAATTTGTTTATCAACAAATGTTGCAAAACTTGAAAATATGAAAATTCAACAAAATTAAAATATTTTTAAAAACTTGAAAACGTCACTAATAGTCGTGATGTTGTCTAGAACACAAAAATAATAACTTGAAGAAAAAATTGGTAAAAATATTCCACAAAGTGTGTGGGTTTGTGTAGGGGATACCACACCTGCACTGCCTGCATAACCTGCACACCCATAAAATCCCTGTCCCAAACTCCACCAAATATACTACTATACGTTTGTGTTAGTTTTAACTTTTAATTTTATTGAAAAAATTGGTTTGGTTGGTGATTGTGTTGTCTGAGTGGAAAAGGTTTCTTGAATTTTTCTGACGTTGATGAGATTTCGCGATATTTTACAGACTCGGTGTTACCTCAACAGCAGAAGCACTGATGAATCGTACGATATTTGTTCTCATCTGTGTTTTTCTTTTGCTCTGGTTTCCGCACCACCTCTACCAGTTTGTCATTGTGAGCAATTCTATATAAAGAGATAACTTTAAAATGATTTCATAGTAACTTTGATACATCTTATGCTTTGCGTGATTGAAAAAAACATCAAATACCTTATGTCATTGTATATCATACGAACAGAAATATCCGCTGCCTGATGCTCTGTAGACATCTGATGGCTTGTCGTTTGTGAACGAAGCGGCAATACTTTTATCGGGTTTTGATGATACAACTATTTATTGCAAAATTTTTGATAAAAATCTTGTATCGAATTTACCTGAAACAAAGTTTCAGTCTTTTTAAGCTAGATTTTTTCCAACATTTAAAAGAGAACATTTAATGTATTTTTGGGGAGCTAAGCCTGAAAATTGTCTTCGTTTTCTCATGCTTTCAGTCATTTTTATACAATTTGCGACTTACTTTGGCTCTCATAAAACAAACGTTACCTGCACTGTAGTATACATTAGATCTGGGGTTTGTAACCTCGGTTTGTGAACCCCAAGTGGTTCCTGAATGTAACGGGTCAGTTAATGTCATATCAGGGTTAATAGGTTTTGTTCTGACCTTTACAATAGGTCAATAGGCTTTGCAGATATTTGGATTCTACCACGATGAATGAAACCTAATTTTGAACATATACTAGTTGCAACATGTCTTCTTGACGGGTGCGTAACTTAGTAGGATGTACCAGAGGCCCGTGATCCACACATGTTTAAGAAATGCTGCATTAGATTAATTACAATGGTTATTTGGTGAAAAATAAACATGACATGTCAGTTTATTCCAAGCTAACTCCAGAATAACAACATAGCAACACTTCTTCTCCATTACCAGGTGTATTGGTAAAATGATTACCGTGCTCTACACCAGTGGTGGAAAAAACAGGAGTGCAGTATTGATTTGTCGAACATTTGGGCAAAATCTAAAAAGAATCGAGTAAAGAAATGTCAATATTTTAACAATGCTGATGAAATTATATTTCTTTGTTAGTGAGTGCATAAATAAAAGTTTATTATGTCATAAAAAAACACGTATGAAAATCATGTATAAAAATTATTCAGTAACTTCGTGTTTTGGTATGTGAGAGTTGATGAGCAACTGATTCACTTGAAAGTTTAGGCAAAAAAGACATTCATTTATCTGCTTTATTAATTGTACCCTGTGGGATTCGAGTATGCCGAAAGGATCCTACTTCATATTGGTATAGAGTCTGCTTCACATTAGTACTTTCCTGGCATGTGCAAAAAGATGTTTTTGATTTTAAGTCCAGTGTTTGGATGACCATATTTTGCCATACAGTTTATTGCATGTTGCTTGCATGTCCTCAGCTTAAGTGTGAGTTGTCTTTTTGATAGCAACAACTTGCATGTGAATGGAACGCCAAACCTCAGAACTGTGAGACAGGTGCTCAGAGTACTGAGCCAGTTGGCTTCTCAAAATGTTCTTGCACAGTGTAGCATACTTTTTTCGTTTGGTTTATTGGGAACCAGGCCCGCAACCGTAGGGGAACAACAGGGCAATTGCTCCTCCTAAAATTTGCAAAAACTTGTTTAGTTGTTAGGTACAAGTTACAACCACAAATCCCCCGAAAATAGTACAACAACAAGTTACAATCATTATGACCTCATGAAAATCTCAGCAGGTTTCGGCCCTGTTAAGAACCAAATTTTCTGTTTTCAAGTCTATCGCAACATGGTAGAGGAAAATAGAACGTTACCAACATCTGCAGATAATTTCTATGGAGAAAGTTTGTCGCATAAAAGTTTTCTGAACAAAGTTGGAGAAATTCGGGCAAAAAATAATTTGCATCCCAAAAAAATTGCCTGCTGCTACACCTATGCTCCCCGCTTATACCTGCCTAATTTGGCCTGAAAAGTTCTGGATGAAAATACAAACAGTTTGACTTCAGTGATATTCCGCTGCCAAGCTTGCAATTTGTTTGCAGTAAATTTTCCACTAATTTTCATTGCTACCAGCGTTTTTTTCTGCATATAAAACTGTCTACAACATTGAAATGACCAGCAAGCAAGTCTTTCGTTCTAACCCGTCAAGGATTGCCAAAGCAACTGTCGTGGTTTTTGGGGTAGCTTTCGGTCATAAGTAAAGTCAAGTCATGTTTGCGTTGTAAGTGCACAGCAATAGAACACATTTCAATCAACAAAGCTTAAAACAAACAGCACAGGTTGGGCGAAAGACGGCCAAAGCTGTCACTTAATCAAGCCCAGCTTACATTTGATGACTGTCAAATTCAACAGCACAGGTGAAGCACGAAACATGAGTTCAAAACGAAATAAAAATAAAACACAGAAGCCAAAAGTGTGCTCAGTTGAAGGTCAACGCTCACAAACATCTTACAAATCACATAGCGTATGTATCACAAAAAGTTAATACCCAGCAAGCAGTCGCGACTTTCTCGATAGGAAAACATATGTGATGGTAACATTTTAGTATTATTAGAAATGCAACCCCATGCAACAGGACCAATATATTGCAGCATTTTTTTACCATAATCAGTTCTAACACGTTTATGATGATAATCTCCTGAAATAAGTCGCCGTCCGTTCGCGCTAAAAACCCAACCAAGACATTATAAGATGCAGAAAAGTCCGCAGTTGCTTATCCAGAACTTTACTTCCTTGACCATTCGAAAGCTTGTAGCTTAAACTGCCTAACATTTTTGACGAGTTACTTGTTATTTTACGAAACGTTTAAAAGGTTAACATGGTCAACTGAATTGCGAAAAACATCATGAAGTTTCCGATTTACTCACACATTGGTACTTTCGATGAAGTAGTTCTACTGACATCCTGAAATGTCACATGTTAAAGTTCCTGGCAAAAGGAAAAAGCGAAAAATGTACTATTACTTTCAAAGACTGGTTCGTGGTAACGTCGCCCAACTTGTTTGTTCACTGTTTGGACGCTGTCACCGACATGCGATATGATTAGAGGTGCTTCAGTTTCCACAAGGAGCTGAGCTGTGACGCTTTTATATATTCTGACGACAAACAGGAACATGGTATTAAACAACTTAAATTAAAGAGTGGTTTATGCGTTCACCAATGTTGACTTTGAAATAGAAACTGTTCAAAATTTTTCCAAAATCGTGGACGTACCCGGCAAGGGTAAAAACAACGGTCAAAGCAAACGCAGTCAGAAAAACGTCGTAAACTTTTCGGCAACGCTGCTGCTATCAAATGTACGGTAAAATATGCGCTGCACTAACTTTGTTGCTTGTTGCAAGGACTAAGTTTGCTGCAAGCTTTCGTAGCTAGTAGGGAAAAGACCACGGTAAAAAAATTGAACGAATAATGTGAAAACACTGTGACTGTCATGGCGTAGTGGCGCGAAGTATTATGGATCACGTGACTAAGGGTGCTGCTTGTGGCGGTGTTGGCAGAGGTAGAAGGTCACAGATGATGCACAAAGTGCGCAACAGCTTACTTAAAACGCGCAGGAGAATCGAATTTGCGTGAATCTCGTGTTCTTGAAACAACAGCGAATTCCAGTATCTGCAGTAACCGGCTCTATTTACTGTGTCATAACTAGTGACCTCTGGGTTGAGAAATCAACCCAATTTACCGATTATCTAGGTTGGTCTGCAAATACCTGGAGGCAAACGAGCTGTTTGGGATTCGACAGTGCTGAAAACGATTTTGTTACGTTTTCTCGGTGTAAGGGGCACCGCAAGAGCATGTGAACCTGTAAACGGTTGAGTAAAGTTTACTGATCATAGACCGAAAACCAGCTTTGAAGCTTCTGGTTGTTCTACAAACAACGTAGCTTCAGCTTCTCTACTGCTTTGCTTTTATAAAGTCACTGAGTCCTTACCTTCGGTAGTTGCATATAAATTCGCAATACGAAAGAAATAATAAAATGAAAATGCGTGAAGGAGATAGTTCATCCGGTAAAACACAGTGTAGTGTGGCACCCTGCTTTCTGTTCACGAAAAGTTGAATACAACCATCCAAAAAACTGTTACACTAGCCGTTGCGAGATAACATTCGCTCAACATTGATGAACTCCGCCTACATCAGTTCATAAGAACATGCGCGGAGGTGTAATGAGTTAACAATGTGGCGTTTCTTGCGTTCCAGAAAACCGTCTTCATTTTCAAATCGATATACTTTTCACGTGGTTACAAGAGCTTTACAATGATTCAAGTTATCTTTCGATACAGCCAGTCTGCTGTGTCGACCTTGAGTTTGCACTAGAATGATTCCCCATTATACTGAAAAAGTGATTTTTTTTCATATAATTTTCAAATTGTTTAACTGCTGCAATTGCAATATTTTTTGCAACACCATTCTAATTTTAAATCTTTTTTCATTGCTATCGATATTTTCGGGCGATACCTTCTTGTGCGTGGTGTTGAAGAGGGAAATGTAAAACAATCACAAGCTCTCAGCATTCGACGCAAAATACCCTTTGTTTGAAAACAATTTGCAAAATACTAGCAGACATGTTTTGCGTTCTCCCGTGAACCGCCCAATGAAAATTTTTAACTTGTTTAAAATGCCACTTTTTCTGCATGCAATTGTTGGTCTTGGCTGCTAATTCGCAATCTTATTCTTGCATGTTTTCAAATATTCAACTTGACGTACAGTTTTCTTTAATTTTGTTCTGGATAAAAAATCAACCAAGCTTAAAGAAGCAAGCCAGACAAATAACAAAACTGCCTTGTTTAGATCCTTGCATAGAAACTTAGACCAAAATGAAGGCCAAGTAGTCATTATATCTCAAAACAACTCAAAACATTATTTTCACCCATTTTCAAATATGAAACAAAGTGCGATCATGAAAGCTTTCTCCTAGACCTTTTGAAACAGATTTTCAAATCCATCAACAGTATTTGGAGAATTACAAAAAAGGAATTACGAGATTTGCGACCGACCAGATACACACATGTGAAAAATATTGTATGCTGTTTTTTAAAAAAAATGCTAAGCAGCATCACATATATTAGCATTTATATCCCGATTGGTTGTATGGATATCTTCTTAAACAATATAGCAGTTTTCCATTCTTTTGTGAGAAGTGAAAATTGAAATTAATAAAAGTATTGCTATTTTTTACAACAGATATCTGGAAACTACAACGACGCGTCTTACGTTGTGATGCAGTACACCTTGGAAACGATTGGCCAGTGTGCTTCCTACGCACACGCCTGCGTCAATCCGGTTATCTACACGTTCGCATTGCCAACGATTCGACGTCAATTGTGGAATGACTTCAAGGCATTGATCGTCAGAGATGGAGGAATACCTTGCTGCACCATCAGAAAAAAATCACAAGTGACCAAGAGAAGCGATAACGACGCATGTCAGCCATTAGATCGAGGAGCTGTGCTTACAGAAATGGCAATGATTGATTCAGTGAAGTTGGCCAAAAGCGAGCTGAAACTAGAAGCAACTTCGCAAAAACCGCAGGAAGAAGATGTCCTTTAAAGGACAAGTGGAAAATCACGCACACCCGGTTCGGCAGAATGCTCAGCTAATAGCCTTCAATGATGATTTTGCAAAAGAAACACAATGTCAGGCAAAAGGCACTGACAAGCAACGTTCCGGACACCCTCGATACAGAATTGTACTTCTCTCATCGCAGCTTGTTCTTGCCAAGCGAAAAGCGTTATTAAACTGCATAATACAGGTTAGCAGGCTTTGCTGATCGCATCTTGCGCCATTTATTTTTCCCTGAATTATTGAAAGTTGTTTTCCATGAGCCAAAAGAGTATAATTTTTTTCTGGCTGCATTTGCCAGGACGGCGGTGACTGTGCTGCAGCCGAGTTGGTACGCATAATATTGCGACATGCCAAAAAGATTGTTTAATGTGCCTAGTAGCATTGCATGTTTAGCTACAATTGCCAGTTAGTCTGATGTGAGCGCTTGATTTAAATAAATAAATAAACAACGGACACATATTCTTATTAATTCAAGTTAACTGATTTTGCATTTCTTGGATTTGTTTAACAATTTACCGAAAACAGCTTATTTCATAAACTGATCCCAAAACCTTACCGTTTAAGTTTGAATGTGTAGTCAGTCGATGGCAACCGATTTTCAAAAGTTTGTATGGACAATTTTTTGACTTGTTTGTTTGAATCAATGATCTACACTAGTATTTCGCAACTTTGTTACCCCTAATCCACTTAGACTTTTAAATAATGATGCGACCTAAGATAATCCACAACATGACTACGCTAGCTGCAGTGCATGCTACATGTGAAGTCAAAGGCGTTAAATGAATTCGTTTTTCTGTTGCTACTCAATTTGATCGATGCCATGCGCTTTTGTAAAATTTGCTGTTTTTTTTGTAGAGCCATTTTTGTCAGTTTCAGCCCTAAATTATCACGTTTCTTTATTTTTATTCCATTTTTCCCGGATTGCACTAAGTTGGTAGGAACGCTAAACCAACATTCGACAAAATTAGGTGATGAAAATTTTATAAATACCACGTTAGCCAAAGCGCACGATTTTGGGTATTTTTCGCTTTCCTTGAAGCCAAATCATGATTTCTTTGATCTTAAATTCATTTTCTTGCAATTAGTGTAGTTTCTGTTGGCATTGCTCTGGTGCTTCAAATATATCAACCGGAAATAGTTTGATCGGTCAAACAGCGAACTCCATTGCATTCGAATCGTAAAATCTCTTGTTGAAGTCATTAACCAACATCTTCAATTGTTCAACAGTTACGGCTCTAAAGTTTCCTCACATCTTTCAACCACTGGAATTGGTTAAAATTTCTTGGCACAGTGTTGTTTCAGCATATAGCCCCATGTTTAGAGGTGTTGAACAGCAGCTCACTAGCTCAATCGCCTGGCGAGCTATGACTTGCCGAATTTAGCCAAACGTGGCACTTAAAGGGCTAAAGGATAAAAAATGATGGAGCTGTTTGATCCGGTCTGCAAATTTTGGAAGGGAAAACCTAAAATGGATATACTGTTGACTTCAGACAGCAAAGCATATTTGAGCTACTTGACGAACATTTTGGAGACGCTTTGTTTTTTTTAAAGCCCATGCTCCAAGGAGAAAGTACGACGCTCGGTAATGCCAAAACCAACAAAGATTTCGGATTTGTGAAGGGTTTAACCACTTTACATCAGAGTGATGTAATAGTTGCACATGTTCTGCATGTGGACGGTAACAAAAACTGTCGTACTGATTAGGGTATCGCTTTGATGGAATGATGTGTTTAATCAAAAACGCAGCATCACATGCGGTTCAGGGGACATACTTTCGCAAACAAGTTTTCTCGATGGATGATACAAAGCACAGCCAACATCTTTCGATTGTCGCCTTTTCTTAGTTTATTTAAAACACTCTACATTTTATCCATCATGAAAAGTGCATCATTCCCCCCCAGTGCTTCTTTGGAATTTCATCAGTATCATAACAATTGCTGAGTTTGTTGTAGATGTCAACTGCATAAGTGATTGCTTCTACAGAACGACAAAACAACGTTTGTTTGGAAACCTTGTCCGGGCCAACATGTCTTACGTTTGGTAATTTCTTTATTTTGTAATGACAATTTTGTGCTTTCAAACTCTCATCAGTTGTGCAACATTTTGCCCCATCTCATCTACTTTGTTGCTAACTGTAAGGCGCGCAGCGACTTAACCGCTTCAAGCTGTTAACAGGCCCGTAACCAGGGGGACGCAGGGGGGAAGAAGCCCCCCAAAATTTTTGCGTTCCCCCCTGGAAAAATGTGTTGGACATAGGTTAAAACTATTGGACATAGTTCAAAAAATTTGGGCCCCTCTCAGAAAACTCTACGCCCCACCTGGTGTTCCAAGCTGGTTACGGGCCTGGCTGTTCATCCGGTGAGAAATATTTTTAATACAGGCAACCTCTATGTTCCAAGAGCGTAATTTACTCCCAACGCCGCCTAAAAGTCTAACAATAATTGACAGCATCTGACAGATGGCGCGGTATTTCCTGGCAGCTACGGTTCCCGTGGCTCCCTAGTGTAGGTCAGCAGGTTCTTGACCCTTTTCAGCGATTTGTGTAATCCCGAATTGAGCAACAATCTATTTTCTCCTATCTCGACGCCTTGCCTCTGCTAACAGGATGCCAACATAACATGCATCTGTTCTCGTAGTCTCGAACAGTTGTGACAAAAATGTTGATTATTCTGTTTTTGCCGCGCCTAGCGTACGATAAAAGTGCAGCTCGGGTCAACTAGAAATTGAGTAACATTCGGCCCTCGCATGTAGGCCAAATTCTGCTAACCGAAACAGCGAGCTTTCTGATAAACTTAAAGGCCAAAATCTGAGCTGTGGAACGCACACCGTTTTGGTAGGCAAGTTTATTATATGTCTCTTTTGGAGAATTTAGCGCGCAGTTGCCAATTGGCACTGAAGTTATACTTTGATCGCAATCAGGCGTTTGAGATACGTGGATGAATTTACTGTAAATAACCGCGTTGTACGCTTGTCTCATCGTAAATTGTCTGTCGCGCACTCAGCCAATCGGTTGTGAAGTTTGTTTGCTCAGTTTAGCTGCGTTGGTAGAATGCTTTTAGTTTGATACTGCTGTGTTTCAGAAACCGTAACCAACGATCAATCGCTGTTGAACTTCTTGATTTGCGACAACAAAGGTTTGTGCTGATTACCTTCCGCTCCGTTTACAATTGCTGTAAGAAATAGGAAGTCTACAGTCCAGTCGATGCGCGAGCTTTGTGTCGAGCAGGGGCGTAGCGAGGAGGGAAAGGGGGGCACAATTCCCTGGTGCTGAATCATCATGGGGGGCGCCGAATCACTGCGGGGG
>Ga0210059_1017178_pt1 | contig 10347 bp, 7 predicted proteins | sample Ectturendosymbi2_FD_188042 | JGI IMG/M metagenome (GOLD analysis project Ga0210059, IMG submission 188042) | Ecteinascidia turbinata endosymbiont from Florida, USA - Sample 2 (SPAdes) (version 2) | ecosystem: Host-associated > Tunicates > Ascidians > Unclassified | place: Key West, Florida...
CTGAAATCGAAAAAAAAAACGGTTTTCATTTTCGGTTTGGGCTTCGCTGGGGGACCGCTGCAAGTGAGGGTGTTTTTGCTTTTTTTTGGCAACCTTTACCTGGCCCTGGACTCCAACCCACTGGGCCATTGTTTTGGCTCATGATTTTTTGGAAACTAGGCCAAAATCCGCGTCTTTGGAGCCCTTGAATGACATTCCAGCATATCACGAGCGAAAATTATGGCTCATAAACCAAAAATTGACCAAAATTTTGCTCCCACAAAAACCACTCTGGATGGCATTTCTCCCCAGGCAACAACTCGCCGTCAGATTGAGCTAGAGAGCTGTTCAAACCCTCTAAAGACCCTTGAAGGTATGTAGTTTGCAATAAAAAAAAACGTTTCAGTTTAGGATGTCTGTTTTTTTTTTAAATGCTAATATAATGATAGGATGTTTCTGCAATTTTTTGCTGACATCAGCATTTGCCTGACCCGCAGGAGCCATTTAAATGACATAAATTTTTTTTAGTTTAGCCGTTTTTTGGTTACATTTCGGGACTTTGAAGGATCCGAATGGGTTTTTAGCATTCCTGGTTCCAAGATTAGGGCCAAAAAACATTAAAATTTATTAGGGATTCCCCAAAAGTATTGAGAAAAGCCCCTTATCAATTAGCTGTTTATTGGCCTAACTTTTGAACCAGAAACGCTAGAAACTCAATCAAGGGCTCCGAAAAAGCATATTCTCGCCTAAAATCCAAACATACTGCGAGCCAAAATATTGGCGCGTGGGATCGGATGACGTCATATAATTAACCAAAAACATGCCCCTGTCATGATCCCATTGGCCGAAAACCCCCAACCAAATTAAAAATTCTTTTTTATTCTAAACTACACGACGCCACTAGTCATTACAGGTTTTGAACAGCTCTCTGGCTCAATCTGCTGCCGAGTTATGGCTGGCCAAAGTTTGCCCTGAAAGGGCAAGTAGTCAGGATTTATTTAAAAATCCTACAAACAAAAATCACTATAATTACCTTCAGAACCACATCAAACCCATTTCAACATGAAGTTTGTCAAACCATCAAAGATCAAATGATTTCCTAAACATCAGATCTGATGTCGTAACAAGAACAACATACTCTTTAAGGTTTATCGCTGCGCTAAAAGCATGCACAATTGCATCCACTGTGAATGCTGGATTCCCGTCCATTGCGACGCAACTATAGAATGAGAACGAAGTGGAAAAGTTCGCAACCCTGGCTATTTGAAAGCATTGTGACGCAACTGTGAGTTAAACCACATGCGGGCACTGGTTGCTGGAGACACAAGCGACGATTTAAAACGTCACTAAGGTTCTTAATTGTTCACTTTGCGAACCTTGGTGATCTTGATCAGATTTTGCAACTGGGTATCAGCGACTGGCATTCGACATTTTGTAAATCGTAATTACTTGCATCCGCTGACATTTGTTATTTCGTAATTGTTACGTGACATTCCAACCTCAATTTACGCCCTCAAAATGTTGCGCCCAGGGCAGATGTCTCCCCTTCCCCCTGGCTACGCCACTGTCTTCAAGACAGAATCATAAGGTTTCTTCAAGTTATGCATACAGCCAAATATACTAAAGTCCAACCAAGCTACAAAAACTGTCATATTGACATATACTTCACAACAAAAACCGTAGTTGCACATGCAGCGAAATGTTGAACCCAGTGACATATTTTCCAAGCTTTCAATTCAGTCATACGCAGCTTTGCGTGGAGCTGTAGCCAATGCTTCGAAGCCCCAACTGCTTTAACTTTGAGACTGATGCTGAGTGTTTACTGAACTAACGTGGAACCTATCGATCAGGTCAAAAGCAACCTGAGCGAATCTTTTCTGATGCTGCTAGCTTACTGCAAACAAATTGTCGAGCACTCGCCTGCGAATTCTACTAAACACTATCTGCAGAAAGCCAGGCTTTAATTCATTAAGGACACCGCTCAATCATGGAGCTGAACAAGCGAGCAATGAAACTCTGAAACAAACACAACAGCGTAACTGATCAAATGCTTGCCAGGGCGGGCAAACTGCACTAAAAGAGCACTTGGCAGTATTGCATTCCGAGATCGCAAGCACAACGCAACTGCCACGGGGCGAACACAGGGGCACAATTAAGGATTGCAAGATTGCAGGCGCCACTACGTGGCAAGGACAAGGTAATCATACATTCACCACACAAATCATCCAAAATCAGCGCAAAACAGTGAGAAGAGCAGTTACTACCAACGGTGCTGACGGAAGAGTTCTTGCGAACTTTTTTCTTTGGCCACCATTCACGCCAAAGTAGCGAATAGCAGTGAAATGGTGATAGCTCGCTACTACATCTGTCATTTGTTTCAAAAAAGTGCGGCGATCCCGCTGATGCTACTGGAAATATCTCGCTACAGTAGCTCGCTATTTTAGTAGCTCTCTACTGCCCAGCTCTGGCATCAAGTCATCCTGGGTTCTCAACATGCCTACAGAGCTGTGCCGAAACCTTATCGAGAGCATGCCGAGACGGATCAGGGTGGTGTTAGAGGCCAAAGGAGGACATACAAACAACTGAATGTTGATATTTTTTTATGTAAAATGGATAATAATATATAAATATGACGCCTATCTATGAAAATTATAGATCAGAAACACCTGTGTACTTTCATTACGCTACGGGACCAAGAAATTTCTCTGTTTGGTCTTAAACTTTTGGCCACGACTGTTTAAACGTGTGCTGACGGAAGAGTTCTTGCGAACTTTTTCCATTGGCCACCACCCGCGCCAAAGTAGCAAATAGCGGTAGCCGTAAAATGGTGATAGCTCGCTACTGCATCCGTCATTTTTTTCAAAAAGGAGCGGCGCTCCCGCTAACGCTACTGGCAAATTAGCTCGCTACAGTAGCTCGTTATTTTAGTAGCTCGCTACTACCCAGCTCTGATCATTTGTTCATAAACCTCTCTTGCATAAGCGCTAGTAAATCTCTGAATGGCCAGTATTGCACTTGAGCAAGAAGTCATTGCGGCCGCCATTACGACTGCACGCTTGTTATGTTGTATTTACACGCTTCTGATGTGCACCAACACAGCATGTTCAACCAGATATGAGCGGACTGTGAAATTTTTCAGTCCGAGTCCAGTCCTGATCTGATAAAATTCAATCCTATCCAGTCATGATCCGCAAAGTTTTTGAAAATCATCCATCCGATCCAGTCCTGATCCGCCAATGTAAAATCAGGTATTTTTATTTTGTCTCATGAGGCAAAAGAACTACTGGAGCTATTTTCAGCCAAATACGATTGGTTGCAGGCAAAATAGTTCCAGCAGTGTTTTTGCCTCATGAAACAAAATAGACAAAGCCTTTTGTTAGTGCCAAAGTTTGATAAGCAAGTGTCTATTTGGCATTAGAGTTAAATCACTGCTGGAGTTATTTGCCATCATAAGAATCCGATTAATAGAATTGGTCAAGTGACAAGGACGACACAATTGGATTAGCGTAAGGTCCTTGTAACATGACCTAAAACCCTACATCTGGAACCAAACCCAAAGCCTAAACCCAAGACCTAAACCCAAGACCTAAACCCAAGACCTAAACCAAAAACCTAAACCGAAACCCAAAATCGAAACCAAAAAACTAAAAACCTAGCCCAAAACCTTAACCCAAAATCGAAACCCCAAACTTAAACCCAAACCTGAACCTAAAAGCTGAACTCAAAACCTAATCAAGAACCTAAACCCTAAATGTGAACCCTAAGTCGAAATTTAAAGATACTCCCTAAATATAGGCTAAACCCTAAACCGAAACCTAAACGTTTGGAAAAAGTGCATAAAAAGCACACCTATCAAAGGTGTAATCTCTACTGGCTAAGCTCAAGGAAAGGTTGAGAGCAGAACCAACGAACACTCGCACAGCAGTCACAGACACTAATCACTCAACTATGTTCACGTTGTTCTTCACGATCAAAAATTTTCTCAGTCCGATCCAGTCCTGATCCGGCCAAAATTGGCTTCAGTCCTGATCCATTCCGATCCAGTCCTGATCCGTGCTCAGCTCTGCAAAGAACCAGACACTAAGATCTTACAGAGTATGTATTTAGCCTACGAAGTAGGCATCATCAGCTTTTATTCCAATAGAGTCCATATATAGAATGGATCCCGTTGTCATCTAATTTTTGAGCGATTAATTCACGTATGTAGTTGATAACCGTAAACGCTAGAGTCTTTCAACGCGATTGAAAAATGTGTAGATTTTTGATAATCCGTAAGATCTTTTGACTATGTTCAACCTATTTCGTAACACCTTTGTAGTTACTTTAAACTTACTTCGTTTATATTGTTTGATGAAACGTTGCTAAATTTAATCGACTTTGTTGAAATATAAGATGGAATTAAACTGTAAACACAATCGCAACCCCAGTATTAAAAGACTTATTGACCATGCTCAGCCGCATGTGACAGAGGTGAACGGAGTCTGAAATTTTTAACTTCGACTCCGCTCCTGCTTCGGCTAAATATACTCTGACTCTGAAACATTTTAAAGTTTTAGACTCCGGCTCCTGCTTAAACTCCAGAGTGAATTATCTAAAGGCAGTGGCTATAGACACGCCTGCGGAACTTGAAATTTGAAAACTTATTCATAAGCCACCTGTGACATAATAGTCACGCACGACGAGAGTGCAGCAGGCTTGGTAGAAACGAAGTAAAAGTAAAATATAAACCCTAAACCTAACCCTAAACTTAACCCTAAACGTAGCTCTAACCTAATGCAAACCTAACCCTAAGCTAAGGCTAACCTAACCTTAACCTAATGCCAACCTATCCCTAACCCGAAGCTAACGCTAACCTAACTCTAACGTAACAATAACCCGCAAAGGTAACACGTAAGCCTGAAAAGGTAAAGTTGGCATGGTGAGAGTCAAACCGAAAACCAGTCCATTGGCATAACAGCCGTAACGCCTAACCACTACACCACGAGACCCACGCCGTATGAATGACAAACTGACCGTTTTATTTGAATTGCATCAGGCCAGGCGTATTCGTAGCCACTTCTTTATCTAAACTTTTGGCAGTGTCTAAACGACCTATCCGGTTCACCCATTAAAAAAAACTAGAAAAACGTATCAAACGAATCTGCTGATCACTGCAATAGATAGGTACCAGTTGCTTCTCAGATAAAGGATTAAGGTGTCCATACATTTTTTACCCTATAGCCTACCCTAAACCTTAACCATTTACCTTAACTGCAAACCCTTACCATCAACACTAAACGCTAATAAACCCTAACCTTTGACACTAACACTGAACCTTAACCCTAAACGCTAGCCATAAACCCTAACCTTAAACACTAACACAAAACCCTAATCCTGAAATACTAAACCTAACCCTAGTCCAAAAACACTTGTCTGCTTTTCGAAATGTACATCACAAGGGGTCCAAAAAATTTTACTTACAATCTTGTGTAAGTACATCAAAAGAAAAACCAAATACAACAAAGGAGTCACTCGAACTGATGATTGTCTAGTCACCTGCCACTCGACCATGTTGACAGTAGGGAGATTTCTCCAACTCAGTTTTATATCTGGCAGAAAAGTGGATGCGGGATACGGTACCTTTTGTCCTTCGAAACAGAAAACTGGATATTCTGGTTGTTGAGACACTACCTAATCTTTTTATGTGAGCTAAATTTCATTGGCCAACAGATTTTTAACGTATCACCATGAACAAGAAAGTGTCCAAATCTTTACACACATGAAACTCACCTACCTAACCTGACTTACATCCAAGTTGTATTAAAATTTTAAGACTTCCTGTGAAGTAGTTTTGCACATTTGAAGGTTATGTTATAACCTGCTTTGTAAAAAACAATCTGCAATAATAATATTCAAAAATAAACAGACTAACCTTTTATGAAAAAGCTGACTCGGCTCCACACCGGCTCCGGCTCTTCCTTAGAAAAATCAACTCCGGCTCCACTCCTATTTTCGAAAATCGTTAAGACTCCGCCTGGAGCCTACTCCGACATTCCGGCACCTGTACACCTATGGCATGTAAAGATAGCTTAGTACTGCACGTAATTAAATTTGTGCAAATCACGGGCTTCTTGAAAATACAACAACTTATCTGCGGAATTTGAATCCCTAATGCCAAAAAATTCAAATTTAGTTTCAGTTTACTCACATGCGCTTTGCCAACAAGAGAGATTGCAAGCTCAGGAATGGATATTAGGGAGGATAACGAGACAGTCGCCAAATTTTTCGCCCTCCTGGAACAATGTGTTGGACATAATTTAAAAATATTGGACATAGTTAAAAAAATTTGGGCCTCTCTCGGAAAACTCTTCGCCTCTCCTGGTGTCCCAAGTTGGTTACGGAGACCTGGATACCATTACCCCCTTGAGAGCTTTGCACCAACCTTTAGTTAAAAAGTTATGTACCACTCCAGAGCAGAGGTGGGCAGTAGCGAGCTACTAAAATAGCAAGCTACTGTAGCGAGCTAATCTTTCAGGAGCGATAGCGGTAGAGCCGCTCTCTTTGAAAAAAATAACGCATGCGGTAGCAAGCTATTGCACTTCACTGCTACCGCTATTTGCTACTTTGGCGTGAATGGTGGCCAAAGGAAAAAGTTTGCTTGAGCTTTTCCGTCCGCACACATTGATAGAAATTGCTCTTCTCATTGTTTTGTGTTGACTTTGGATGATTTTTTGCGATAATCTAGCAACATTAGGAAACATTTAGTTCAGGTTGCTTTTGACCTCAACGATCCGTTCCATTTTAGTTCGGAAAAATCAACATCATCAACAATCTTAAAGCAGTTCGGGCTTGGAAATATAGGCTACTGCTGCTAGTGAAGCTTCGTAAAAGTGAGTTGAATGCTTGGAATATATGCTGCACTGGATTCAGTCAGTACTTCACTGCATGTGTAGCTCCAGTTTTTTGTTTTTACGTATATGTCAATATGAGATTTTTTTAGTTTGGTTCGACTTCAGCGTATTTGGCTGTGTGCATATCCCATTGCAAGTTTTTGTTAAAGTTACAGAACAAGATACGGCTTTGACGGTCGGAAAAACATTGCACGTGATAAAATTATCATCACATTGAAGTTATTCAATTAAAACAACAAAAAAAATTGCGGTAATGACCAATTTTCAGTTTGTGAACGCCAACCAATTGCGAGCTAACCTCATGAAAAATTTGGTGTGATACAGTATTGCAGTTCTGAGTGGACTGTGCCAAGTTCTTCAACACACACCGTCAAATTTATCGAGAACGCAATTAAACAATTATGATTTTTATTGGGAAACTGTTCCGTGTAACGTGAACGTACTCGTAGATCAAAGTTATGCAATTTATTTCCAATCTTGCAAATGTTCTGGCAGGACAACAGAAAATCGACGTTGGTAAAAGCAAGTCAAACGTTTACGTAAAATCCGGCTTGCAAGTTTTGCAAGTATTCTCCAACATGTCCCATTGAGCAAAAGAGCATTTGCAAAACGGACCAGAATTATTTTTAAAGATTTGAAAATAAGTATGAGCTTTCAACATTTTAATCCTGGAGTCTAAAGCAACACGCAAATCTAATCACCAGTTTGCTTTGATCACTCGCTCCTTTTTGGTGTTTAGGCATATGATGAAAGCCGTGACGGCAGCCCTTACGAAAAAAGCCGTCTCAAATGCTAAGGGTCGTTCATTCAGAAGGGCATTTTCAGGTATTGCTGCTGGAACAAAATTTTCCTTGCAAGTATCCGGGCATCAGGTGGTGCAGTAGAAAATCAGTGAGTAATTTGCAAAAAAAACACAGGAGCGCTGAGTGTTGCAAACATGCCCGTAACCAGCTTGCGACACCAGGAGGGGCAAAGAGTTTTCTGAGAGGGGCCCAAATTTTTTGAACTATGGCCAATATTTTCAAACTACATCCAACACATTTTTCCGGTGGGGAGAAAAATTTTCTAGGGGGGTCTTTGCCCCCCTGCGCTCCCCCTGGTTACGGCCCTGGTTGCAGATAGCATTAGCTTATGTGTAATTCAATTTTCATTCGTTTGTCGTGCTTCCACATAATTTTCAAGAACTTATTGATAACATGTCGTGTTTGCCAATGTAATTTTACAAAATTTTTTTCTGACGAGTTTTCGAAAAATAATGTGCTATTTTCGTATCAGGCAAACTTTTTAAAAATAATCTCTCACGGCGTTTTCAAAACTTTTTGCGAAAATTTCTAGTCCTAGGGTAGAAACAACGTAGTAAATATGATTCCAGGGTGTAGTTGATATGTTGATATTCTAAGGTTTGAGAAAATCGATAAACTGCGCGGCTAAGCCTCTCGTATGCCGTTGAGTTTTCTTCTGCTTTTTCATGATGGCTTTTTCAACAACTGAATCAAGACAACCCTCTCCTTTCTGCAAAGTAAAACCGGGCATGCTGACAAAAACTCCATATCTCTGTACCCACCAATTCTGTCACATGGCGAAAAGCCTCTGTCGAATGAACTGACATAGCGCTTCGTCTAAATCGGTTGGTATTTTTGTGGTTAGACGGTGAAGTTGCTCTATAACCGAAATAATTTTACACTGATTTCAAAAAAACTTTGCATTTCTCAAGCATTTTTATGCCTGATAGTCATCTTTCACAAGGCACGTCACTTAGGAGACAACATTTGCGGTAGTTTCAACGCTGTTTCAACTAATATCTCTTGCAAGACCTACAAAAGCACAAAATCACCGATTGTTTTGCGGAACCATCTTTCAAATGTGCAGAAAAATCAGGCGTCTCTCAGCAACGGCATAATGCGGCTCACAACTCGCATTAGCAAATTTTCTTGTTGTCTGTATTCTGTGAACATAGTTTGTATCAGAAGCGATTCTGTCCTCATGAGTCGTTTGTGTTTTGCAAAGTGCTGTCACTTATGTCGCTGCAACACGTTTAAACAAAAGACTGCTGTTTGAAATCTGCGCAGTCGTAGCCTATTCCAGTTCGTTCACATCAGAAAGGAATTCGTGATTGAGCGAAGTTCATGTGCACATCAATTCGGTAATTCAAATTAACCAACACAAATTAAAAAAATCATGACAATTCAGTTTACCTAGGAAATTTGTACACTGTGTCTACAGATAATCCAGTGATAATGTTCATTTTTCTCATTTATTCCCTGGTTTTATGCTGGGGAAACGTTTCCAACAGCAAAGTAACATGAAATTTGCACAGCTGCATTACGTTTTATCACAAAATGTTGGGATGGACAAAAGATATTATGTCCCCCCTGTCCAAAAGTTGAGGGGGACATGTCCCCCCATAAACTCGGTCCCTGGCAGTGTAGTCCAGCGGAGACATTTCTGCCGAACCTGTAAGAGGACGGAAAATCGAAGAACATGTTGGCATAGACTTAAATCTACGTAACGATAAGAATAGCTTAGTTCAACCAGCGGTGCAGTAGCAGAAGAACGTCAAGAAGTATCATCGAAAAATACGATAGACGAAATGGCTGACGCTATCAGAGGCAACGATATCGGTCTCTGGTCAGCTAATATATCGGAAAAAATGCAGGAATTTGGTTGAAAAATTAAACAGGTTCTCTTTGACATGGTGATGAAATGTTATTTTTAAACCATGATGTTCCACAACACAAAAATGACAGGAACTCATCACGGAACTGCACCACAAGAACCACAACGACGAATTAGTTGACTGAAGCTGGCTTTGTTTTGCTCCTTCACAAACTTGTATTTATTGTTTCACTTATAGACTGATGTGGGCGGATACGACTAAATGTGCGCATTTCCTTAATAGAAAAGGATCTTCGACTGAAAGCACGCTCTTGAGAGCCTGAGGTGCCACGAGCAATCAATGGAACATATAAATGAAAAGACGTTTGGTGGTACAGAACTTGAAGATGGCGTGAAGTAGGAGATTCATCCCAAAGCTTGTCTGACACTCTTCAAGGGATATCGTCAGAATTAAGTGGAGATACTACCGAGCTGGTTTATATACAGAAAAGAAGAGATCTCTTTGGTTGAAACAGTGGCCAATAAGAAAGGGTTTAGGAGATAAGAATAGGTGAAGCTGTCATTGGTTGAAGATGTAATTTGGACCTCGTCGAAACGTTGGAACGGTCACCCAATGGAAAGTTTAAGAGTTTAGGAGATCTTTAAGGAGTAAACGAATTCTTTTTGTTTGCAGAAAAGAGGATTCAAAGATTTGATGAAAATCGCTTCCAGGGCGGAGAGATGAAATGAAGTGCGAGCTCGAGCGAGGACGGAGAATTTGTCTGTATTGTAATGTAAGGCACATTGGGCGTTGTCAAGAAGATGTTGACCGATGGCGGATTCGTGAAATTGTCGGCGACTGGTGTCCTTACCAGGGCGGGGA
>Ga0210059_1017179_pt1 | contig 10347 bp, 5 predicted proteins | sample Ectturendosymbi2_FD_188042 | JGI IMG/M metagenome (GOLD analysis project Ga0210059, IMG submission 188042) | Ecteinascidia turbinata endosymbiont from Florida, USA - Sample 2 (SPAdes) (version 2) | ecosystem: Host-associated > Tunicates > Ascidians > Unclassified | place: Key West, Florida...
TTAGGTGGTAGTATTTCGCTGAAGTTTTTACTGGAAACTAGGCTACAATACAGTCTTTTGATACTTTGGATGACCTGCTGGGGGTTCGGGTTCAAAAGTTATGTTAGTTAGTAAAAATATTAGACTAATTAGATAATTAATTAATTTGTTTATTTTAGATCATAACTTTTGAACCAGAAACGCTAGAAAGTCGATCAAAGGCTCAAAGGACTCGGACTCGAGTTTAGATTCCAATGAAAACTTCAGCGAAACACTTTGGCCTAGCGGTTGGGCCCCAGGCCGGGCAACATGTGCCAAAATAACCCTAAAACTACTTCACTTATGACGTCAGTCACAAAAAATCCGCACCCCTCAACCAAAAAATTTATTTTCGAGTGTAATCTACTAGACTGGCCGATTCTTTTGAGCCATTCAACAGCTCTCTAGCGCAATCGGCGGAGGAGCTAGGGCGTTAGTAAGGCAACCGAAAACTGCTGTTTTTTAGGCAATTAAGTACAAATATATCGTACCCTGGCTCTCAAAGTGTTAAGCCTTTGTCTTTCTAGCGTTTCTGGTTCAAAAGTTATGATCTAAAGTAAACAAATTAATTAATTAGCTAATTAGTCAAATATTTTTACTAACTTACATCACAACTTTTAAACCCAACACCCCAGCAGATCATCCAAAGTATCAAAAGACTTGGATTGTAGCCTAGTTTCCAGTAAAAACTTCAGCTATATACTATCGCCTGACGGTTGGCGCCCAGGGCCAGGCAAAGTGGGCCAAGGTGGCCTAAAAGTCCTCCACTTATGACATCACTCACAAAAAAAACGCACCCCCCAAGCAAAAAATTGTTTTTCGAGTGCAGACTAGAAGACTTGCTACATCTTGAGATTTTTACCGGGTCTGTAGAGCATACCAGACCGGAGAAATTCCCGCGCAAAGCCACGTGCGTTTACACGTTTTTTTTCAAATCCCCGAAAGCAGCCGGATGCCAAAAAGTTAAGCGTTGAACAAAATGACATGAAAGTGATTTTAAATGTACAGCAGGCACAAAATGGGAACAACAATCCAAGGAACCAAATGCTTTCATCATTTAGAAAAATCATTTGGAAAAAATTTCCTCAAATGCTATACAATTTAAACAAATAAGTAAAGATCCTAAGAATTTTGGGAGCACATGTTCAAAGAACATCTCCAACAGTCTGCAGTCAAAGTAAAAAATAATGGCTATACAGCATGCATATATGATACAGTGCAGTGGATTGTCAGGATCATGTAAGTGGATAAACTACAAAGTGAAGTCAAAGTTAATTTAGGTCCCCGAGTAAACTCTTTCAATGGCCATAATGAGAAAACTCATGTTGGAACTTGGCGAGTCGTGGAACAAAATACATCATTAATGAAAATGACATAAGTGATTTTGAATGTTATTCATTGAAACTGTTTCATTTGTAAAACTGAATGTGATCTAAATGGAAAAGGAGGAAAAACCTAACATAAACACCCCTATGGTACAGGCTACAACATTTTTTGTTAGACAGTAATGTGGGATCTATGTATGCAATTGTTCATCCCCCTCACTTGTCAGAAAATGTTCAATAGTTTCACTATGGTGAACATTTGAGATAATATTGAAATGTACGTTTTTAGCAAAATGTTGTTTTTTTGTATAAAATGTATAAAACTTCAATCTCAATTTTTTCAAAAACCTTAAAACATAATTATCGAACCTATATCAGTGGAAAATACAAGCATAGTGCTACAAAATTAAAAAATAAATTTGTTTGCGATGTTGCGTCAACAGCTCGCAATTTGAGGTCAAAGTTCGGAACTAAAAATTTGTTATAAAATTTTCAACCTCTGTTTTCTCAATGAAAATGTTGTTTTGAGTGCAGATTTGGATTCCTTGACCGTTAAAAAACACCCAGAACATCTATGTAGAGTATTTATGAAGATACCAGGAAATTTCCATAGGTCTATGAGCAAAAAAAGAGTGCTCGCATGGTAAATCTCCACCTACTGGTGAAAATTTCAACAGGCCGCAACTCGAACCGTATGAGATATAGAAAAAATACTTTTTTCTTTGGTCGTCATTTTCAAAAAGCAATAAAATATACGAAAACAAGGAAATTCTGACACATAGGGTTCCACCTCCCATTCAGTTTGATATAGAATGACCCCTATGCCTGGTGGATGACCTACTTGGTCCTTGCAGGCAACCTGGTGCCCGTTGACACCACATTGGTGACTCCTGATTTTTAGCGTTTTTTTCTACAGATTATTTGGTATGGTCCAAAATCAAAGAAAGTTGATAGATGCACATAAGGCAGAAAATTTGGTTAAAATATACTGATTGTGCAGACTTGAGAAAGATGACCATTGCAAACTGTTTAACCCCTAATGACCGCGATTGGCCAGCCCTTTTTTGGCCATAAATTGCCAGCTGCTAGAGCTAGAGAGCTGTTCAAACCCTCTACGGATTTAGCAAATCTTCTAGTTGACATCGAAAAAAAACATTTTTCGTTTTTGATGGGGGTTTTCTGGAGGTGACGTCACAATAAGGGCATGTTTTGGAAATTTTGGTCACCTTTGGCTGGTCCTGGGCCCCAACCCATTGACCCATTCTTTTGGCTTTTTGTTGAAAACTAGGTCAAAATCTGCGTCTATAGAGCCCTGAATTGACTTGCTAGCATATCTGTAGCCAAAATTGTGGGTCAAAAAACAGTTTTTGGCCTAATTCAAAACTTTTCAGAAAAGGCATAATTTGCCCTTTAAGGGCAAACTTTGACCAGCCATAACTCAGCAGCAGATTGAGCTAGAGAGCTGTTCAAACCCTGCAATGGCTAGTGGCGTCGTGCAGTTTAGATTTAATTTGGCTGGGGAGTTTTGGGCCAATGGGATCATGACATGGGCATGTTTTTTGGTTAATTATATGACGTCATCATCCGATCCCATGCGCCAATATTATGGCTCGCAGTATTTTAGGATTCTAGGCGAGAATATGCATTTTTAGAGCCTTTGATTGAGTTTCTAACGTTTCTGGTTCAAAAGTTAGGCCAAAAAACAGCTAATTGGTAAGGGGCATTTCTCAATACATTTTGGGGATTTCCCTAATTTATTTTAATGTTTTTTGGCTCTAATCTTGGAACCAGGAATGCTAAAAACCCATTCGGACCCTTCAAAGTCCCGAAATGTAACCAAAAAAACAGCTAAACTGAAAAAAATGTCATTTAAATGGCTCCTGCGGGTCTCAAAGGGAGGTCGGGAAAAATGCTGACGTCAGCAAAAAATAACATAAACATCCTATCATCATATAAGCATTAAAAAAAACAGACATCCTAAACTGAAAAGCTTTTTTCATTGCAAACTACATACCAGGGTTTGAACAGCTCTCTAGCTCAATCTGATGGAGAGTTATTACCTGGCGAGAAATGCCCCTCAGAGTGGCTTTCAAGGGAGCAAAATTTTGGTCAATTTTTGGTTTATGAGTCATAATTTTCGCTCCCGATATGCTAGGAGGTCAATCAAGAACTCTATAGATGCAGATTTTGACCTAGTTTTCAACTAAACTTTGAGTCCCAAAAATGGCCCTTTGGGACAGCGCCTAGGGCCAGGCAAAGATGGCCAAAATAACACAAACACCCCTACTTGTGACGTTCCCCCCAGAAAACCTCAATCCCAAAACAAAAACGTTTTTTTCGATGTTAACTAGAAGACTTGCTGAATCCGTAGAGGGTTTGAACAGCTCTCTAGCGGCTGGTGATTTATGGCCAAAAAAGGGCCATTTTTTAAAGGTTAATCTATTATGTTTTCAAATCCTACAAATTTCATCGCTGTTCGTTTTGTTTGATTAAAAAAAGTTATTAAGGTTAACTGCACAAGTGTACTGCCTATTTTATTTTTTACTTAGTAGGTTTTTTCCAAGAGAAAGTAAGGAGTGAGTTTTTTTGGTCGTTTTTTTATAACAACCCTGGTTGTCATAAGAACTATCTGCCCTCTTCAATAATTAAGTGAAACCGATTAGAATGCCAATTAAATGTGTCATACAAATCACAGAGTGCTCAACTGCATATGATTTTTTCATATTTTATCACTGATTAAAATAAATGATCTAAGTCAATCAACCCTGATTGGAAATAGCTGAACGTGTATTCAAACTTTTTTGCGGCTATGCAATATCCCTTAATGCAGGGGTTCCCAGCCTGGGGTACATTTAAGGTTGGCGATGGAAGAGAAAAATATATTTACATATTGTTTATTTCCAAGTATTTATACGTATATCAGCGAATTTTTCTTTCAAAAATCATTATATACTTATTTTTAAATATACAAAATATTTTGTCATAAGAAATTGTAGGGGTACATGTTCATCTGCCAAAATGCTGAAGGGGTACATGCTTATCTGGTGAAATGCTGAAGGGGTACATGCTTATCTGTTGAAATGCTGAAGGGGTACATGCTTATCTGGTGAAATGCTGAAGGGGTACATGCTTATCTGTTGAAATGCTGAAGGGGTACATGGTAAGAGAAAGGTTGGGAACCCCTGCCTTAGTGCAAGGAATTTAATAACACCAGTACTAGTGTACGAAATGAAATATTTATTGAAATGCCAATACTCAAAACTCCAGTTTAGTGATTTCATTGACACTCATGAAAACCAATGAGATTGCTAATTAAGAGTATCATAAAAATCACACAAAGCTCTAAAATAACATGATTTTTTGCTGAATTTTTTTATTGCTTGAATTAAATTCATCAACCCTGATTGAAGCCAATCTTAAAAGCAGGGCTGTGGAGCTAATCTGGAACCTGAGTAATTTTGGATGATTGAGCCAGAGCTGTACCTAAAAACATGCAGTGGATGCTGGAACCAAAACACTTCCAATGTCTGGAAATTGGGTTCCAGATCCACATCCCTGATTGGTATACTTTGTGTATTTAGTAGCTCAGCCTTAAAAGTACTAAAGGTGGTTAGCACTAAAATTATATCAAAATGTCTGGAAGAGGAAAAGGAAAAACTGTGTCAGCCAAGTCTCCAGGAACAAAGTCCAAGTCAAGATCATCTCGAGCTGGCTTGCAGTTTCCTGTAGGAAGAGTTCACAGAATGCTGCGACGTGGGCATTATTCCGAAAGAGTTGGTGAGAAACTTCTCATCATTTTTTAAAATAATTGTGTGACAGTTGATAATGCAAATGTTCAATGCACAGGTGCAGGTGCTCCAGTATACTTGGCAAGTGTTCTGGAATATCTTACTGCTGAAATTTTAGAACTTGCTGGCAATGCTGCACGAGACAACAAAAAGGCACGTATAATTCCTCGACACATGCAGTTGGCAATCCGCAATGATGAAGAACTAAACGCTTTATTAGGTAAGCAGTTGTGTTAAAGTACAGTATTGTCACAATATGCTAGCGTCAAACGTCACTGACCATTGCATAAAAAATCTACTCATGTCCTGAGATTGATAAATTGTTTACATGTGTTTTTAACATGCAGCTGAATGTTTGAAGCTGAAGAAATCGTCTTCAGCTGGTTTGTTTGGCAGTGTCATCGGTTTTTCTGCATTCCGTTGAAATGCGAGTTGAGAAAAGAGTGAATTGGGACATTTTTGTGGGTTTTGCATGCAATTTAGCTAAACGGCTAAAGCAGGGATGGGGAACCTATTTACTATTACGGGCCACATGACTAGCTCAATATCGCTGGCGAGCCGCAAATTAATTAATTTTATCTTGAAATTTTTTATCATTAAAAGGACGATATATGTCAGGACGCGAGACAGACTTCTCTTGACTGTCTACGTGTCTTCTTGTCACGGAGTTTCGTTTTGAAATGATGTTGTACTGTAACTTGGGCAATGAAATTTTTGATGCGGGCCATACTGAATTTTTCATGCAGGCCGCATTTGACCCGCGGGCCGCAGGTTCCCAACCCCTGGGCTAAAGGACAGTGTTGGCGCTACCTCTTTAACATTCTTCTACCCATGAATCAGTTTAATGGTATCAATCCAGTTGCAGTAGGTAATTTTTAAAGCAAGTCCATTTGTTCAAATTATTTATTTTTTGTTATGCACTTGTTCAAATTTTCGGAACCAATTATATGCCCATAGAATTTTACAAAACATTCCGCTTTTCTGTGTCAGATCATTAACCGAAAACAAGGTTCGAACAGGTTGCTGACTCGTATTGGGACAAAAAACGTAAGTTCAAGCCGTTCAGTAGACGACAGGTGCACCTGAACAGATTCTTTGCTATTTATGACGGTTAAGGCAAAAAAGTGTTTGCCAGTAACATCAATTGCCATTTGTGTGGTTGCTATCCTGAGTGGTTCCACCACGGATACATTAAAGTAATAAACGAGAACAGAAAATTTATTGAATACAGAGAGCCCGTTCTGGCGTTTAACCGAGAGTTATTGCAAACACGTCCAAGATTTTTTTTACACACACGTGGACAAATTTTGGTAGTGCGCGACGAACGTTCATTAAGCCACACGTTTTTAAAGCACGAATTTCCACAAACTGACATCATCAGTCTTAGCCTTTTGTGAAACAAGATCACTTTGTCAATTTAATGTTGTTAAATTTAGGTTGTTTCTTAAATGTTTGCAATTAAGTCTTTTAATTGCAGCACAGAAGGTTACATAGGAAAGTTTACAAGAACCCATTGTTAAAAAATCTTGGCAGCACAGATTTAAGCAAAGAAAAACCCTATTCACAAAAAATAAAAATTTTATTTTACTACAAAAAAGTGACGGCAACAAGCTGTGTGAATTACCATTTTGAAACTGAAAGATTTCCGAAACGAACTTTTAAAAAAATGGTATAGAAAGCCATGTATTTGAAAGTCCATTCATAATTTTTTGAATTTTTCTAGAGCAGGGGTCATCAACATGGTGTCTGCGGGCACCAGGTCGCCCGCATGGACCTCGTGGGTTGCCCGCGAGCTTGATCTGACAATACCATAAACATGATCAGTGTCGTCACATGAATATCTTTAATTTTCATTAATGATGACATAATTGAAGACAAATTGAGCAAACTTTTATAACAGAAGTGTGTGTATCAAATTGGTTCGCATGAGTCTGTACCAAGAAACAGCTCTCAGTTTCAAAAAGGTTGGTGACCCAGGCTCTAAAGCAACTTTTTCAATCACTGGTGTAAGATTTCAACATTTTTGCATTACCGACTCAAGATTTGGGCTGGGCGATATTTATCATCACATACTCTGAAAATGTATTCTTTCGGTGCGTATGCTTGATGTTTCTGTAGTTTTGCGCTAGTCTTTATGGGGACTCTTCGCTGCATAGGTGGTGCGGCTGCCAAACTAATTAAGAACCGGTTTTCAGCTCAGCCTTGTCCTAAGCCGATATAGTCACGTAGCTCACGACCTAAGTGATGAAATGCAGTACCAAAAAAGAACTTGCATATAGGCAAAGTAAAGTTTCTCTGGGTAGGCTTTACTCTCATGCAGTGTGCGAGAATCAGCAAAAATATCCCTGCAAGTTGATTTATTTACATCTGTTTGAAATCATAGTGGCACAGAAACGTGCCCGGCAATTTTTGTAAGGTTTATTTTCCAGCATGTTTTTATGCGACATTGGCACCAACAAAAATCAATAGCACCTTGTGGTTTACAAGAAAAGCAACAAAATGTAGCCAAACCGTGCTGCTTAGTCGACATCAACGCCTATTCTCAAAGTCACATCACACTCCACTGGAATTAGTAGAAAAACGTAACTAAAGAAAGGTTGTGCTATTTTTTTGCCTTTTCGCAACCAAATAGCGCGAATAATTTCGCTATAATAAAGAAGGAAACCTGCACGACAAAGCGAAAAATAGCTCAGCGTGCTTATGGACGTCAAGAATAAAATGTGTGCAGCACAACTGACGAACTGTAAGCCTGTCGCGCACGACCGTACTCAGCCCCGGCACATCCTACAATTCGGAAAAAATGTTTCAAATTCCTCGTACCGCAATCAGTTTCACCATGCGGTAATGAAGCCTTAACACTGATTAAGTTTGGTACGTGACGTAAAACAACAAAAATGTGCCCAAGGACCCACAAAAAACAAATTCCAGTTTCCTGTTTGTGTCCAACACCGCTAGCCTACACTGTGTAGGTTTTGTTTCGGTCATAGACTGAAACGTTTTTGAAATGACCGAAAAAAGTTCAGTCATTCCGGTCAGAATGTTTGAAAATATAGGCTAAAAACCACTGTTATGGCAAGTTTTAATGCAGCTGTGAGACATGACCAAAATGTCTCAGCGAAAAAAACAGCAGTGACGTCATCTCGGCATGACGTGAACCTTAAAAAGTGGTGTCTTTCCATAAATTTTCATTGAACCTGAGTCTCCAATACATTCGGTGGTGTGCTTGTATTGCAGGTAACGTAACCATTGCCCAGGGAGGAGTTCTTCCGAACATACAGTCCGCGTTGCTGCCGAAACATTCGAGCAAAAAATCAACAGCTCCACCTTCGCAGTCACAGAACTACTAGGAAGTTCTTCCTGTGTTGACTCTGCCTCTGATGTACACTTCTCTCGGTTTATTTCTGCGTTTAGCGCTCTCTCCCTTTTTCTTCGACTGTTATTGCTGGTTTGCAAAAAATTTTTTCTGGTGCCCCGTCTAAATAAAGAACTCTCTTCGCCGTTTGCAAGTTTGGCTGCGATGACAGGCGTAGATAAAAAATGTGGGAACATGCCGGATAGTTTGCATTACACTTTCCGGCACTTCAGTGTTATCCTAGTAATTTTGTGTTTCTCGGCATCTGAACAGATTTTTCGCGATTTCAGAAAACTCGTTTGTATTCAATTTCTCTTCGCTTTAGAAACAGTACAAGTTTCTGCAGTAAATACGATAAATTGCCTGCATTTGTATACGTGTCCCGCAAGTATGTTAGAAGCGTGAGGTAAAAACAATTATAAAATGGAAACAATTTTATTGGGTATTCGGAAAAATGCTTTCGAGGAATCTGCCTGACACGTTTCAGTGTCAATTCACAACTAAGCAAAAGCGGCTGAACCTTCACGCAGTGTTTTACTAGGAAATCGGTTTCGCATTAAATGCGCATCTTCAGTCCTTACTAGAACGAGGAGGGGATTTTGGAAAAAGAGATAGCGTACGTTATCCAGTACGGTCTTTCCATTGCCCAGCCGGCGATATTCGTAAGAGTGGATTGCAAATGCAGTCGTTATGCTCATTCTGCTCGTCATATTTTCGAGCGCTCAAATCAGGGCTGTGGAGCCGGACTCAAATTTCAGGCTCCAGCTCCGGGCATTCAACACCTTTTGGCTGCGGCTCCAGAACGATTTTGTCCATTAAAAACGACAAAACCTGTATTATTTGTACAGTTGATGTGCTATGCAAAATATGTGTGTTGAACGGAACTCAAATTTCCGGCTCCACCATTCAAAAATTTATGGGTCCAACGTCAGCCAACCAAAATTGTCTGCCTCCGGCTCCACAGCCCTGGCTCAGGTCAATGGTTTATTGTTTCATATGACTCAAGCCAACAAGCAGAAGCATCATAAAAGCCATCGCATGCAGTAAGCCAACCATTAGCGAACATTGGAGCAAATGAAAACACGATGGCACAATAGTTGATAAGTGTAAACAAAGATGGGCGCTGTGTCATATAGGATTGGCGAAAGACCGTGGCGGTCATCTAGTCAACCAACCTCGAGGTGAAAGAACTCACAGCCCAAACACCTTAAAGCCTGGTTCACACGTGAAGCGGCGCGGCACTTGCGACTCGAGCGTTTGAGTATTCACACGTGAGGGGGCTGCAAAGGCACGAATCACTGGTCGCGACGACAAAACGATACTCAGCAGAGCGTTTGAAATCCTCGCTAAACAGCGAAATAGGCTTCTCCTGCATGTGTCATCTGAAATTTTGTTGAATACGATGACCAACACATTCACACCGCAGTAACAATGAAATGAATTCAGCTGTTTGCAGCAAATGCAAAGGTGCAGGGAGAGTCACCGCTCCAAGTTAGGATATCGGAGAAAAATATAGTCAATGCTACGACACAGCAATTTATAACTGCAAAAATATCAAGCTGCGCGTTAAAACGGGAGTAAAACGCGCTCATCACTACGTCAAACCAGTTTACAACCACAAAATTCAGGCTGCCCTAATAATGATAATGATATTTTATTGCGGACTCATGGTCCATATCACAGACACAAGAACACAAAAAGTGGTTAGCTATATTACAGAAACGGTGTTAGCACATGACCAACACTGGGAGGAACATAGCAGTTTATCCCCTCCACAGCTGTATCGTCATTCGCAAAAGCACAGAAAATGGATAACCATACAGTAGGGCATTACACAACCGGTGTTAGTACGTGTCCAGCCTTG
>Ga0210059_1017180_pt1 | contig 10347 bp, 9 predicted proteins | sample Ectturendosymbi2_FD_188042 | JGI IMG/M metagenome (GOLD analysis project Ga0210059, IMG submission 188042) | Ecteinascidia turbinata endosymbiont from Florida, USA - Sample 2 (SPAdes) (version 2) | ecosystem: Host-associated > Tunicates > Ascidians > Unclassified | place: Key West, Florida...
AAACAAAGATCGGGAATACCTCACGTATGTGCCTGATTAGTCGAAATGCCTAAAGAATCACGTTTTCTATCCTCAGAAGCGCCAGACAATGTAATTTTGAAATGAAAAACAATCACGAAAACTAATTAGTTATATGTTTTTGGAGTTAAAATACACTGTTATAAAACATAATTGAAGTTTATATTGTCTATAACGAAAAAATAATTGCTAAGTTTTGAAACTAATAGAAAATTTATTTTTGGTTGTGAAGTAGACTGAATCCTTCAAACAAACGTGTGTTATGTTGCAAATCTGTTGGCAGAACACGAAACTAGGAAAATGCCAAAACTATAAGTTTTCTCAAGCTTGTTTCATTTTCGCGCAAGAGCATGATAACAACTTCAATATTTTCAATTTCTCAACTATGCTCACAACAATCAAAGTAAGTTTGGTATTTGATACTTTATTCCACACTGTTGGTAACTTAATTAAAGCCTTTGCATTTAGTTGTGCATGTGATCCATATGAATTCTCTGTCTAACATTTCTAAGGAAATGTGCTTATCTGTCCGTTTTCTAAATATTAACCAAGCAATCAAAACGAAGCAAGCTTGAAATCATGGTACATCTACAAACAGCCTTGCTGCACAAGTAGTAAAGGCGGCTAAAGAACCATGCAAATCAACGTGGTTTCGACATGAGCATTATTTAACAATCCTTGAAAGTGTTGATTCCTTTCTTTTGAATTACCTTCAATTCAGTAACGTTTACATTTTTTATCATTTTATTGGCAGGTGTGACAAGCACAACGATGCCTGAGAAAATTTCAGGAACTACAGGTGCGCACACTTTTCCAGTTTAGCACGATTTGCATTATACCTCTGCACGTGAAAAACAGGGTTTTATCTGCAAGTTCTACTATTTAGTATAAAAAGAGTAGAACCGAAGCTTTCAGCGAAAATGGAGGACAAATCTTCTCATCAAACAATTTCCACAACAGTTGTAATAATTGAAATGTATGCGATTAGACATGGTAGTACACATTAGCATACGTCCGTTACGATGTGTAGTAAAAACTTTGCTGGTAATGTTGTCGGATTGTTTTTGAAAACATTTTTCCAACCGATTTTCTATCTCATTGACCAAACAGATCAAATCAAACGTATATCTGAATAAAATACTATTGAACGTCTTTGGTGCAACAAATTTGCTCTGTTATAAAATTACAGTATTTATTTTCCCATGCATTTAGTTATAAAATTCCAAGGTAAAAAAATTTCATACTTACATGAATCACGTTTTCGTCTTTAGAAGTGTGGGATAGCGCAATTTTAAAATAGAAAGCAATCCGGAAAAGTAAATAACGAAATGTTTCTCTGTTTAAACAACGCTTTAAGAAACATTGTTGTAAATTATATGGTGAATAGTAAAAAAGATATAATTGAGAAACGTTCAAACCAGTAGAAAACGTTCCTATCTTTATGTAGTACGCCCAATACCTTAAAGCTTGCTAAATTAAAATTCTGCTTGACTCCCAACCAAACCAGTCACAATCCCAGTGGTCTTGGAAATTTGGTTCAGTGAAGCGTTTCACAGAACCATGTTACAGTAGTTTGACTGATTCGTGACCAGTCCGATATGCTTTATAAGCTTTTTTACGAATTGTGAAGTTGAACGTGCATCGAATGCTTTGATTCCAAAGTAACAAATAGTGTTTTTTTGGAATCAATTCAACATTTTAGTACGTTTTTAACCTGTAGAAATAGCCCCCTGGAAACTGAAATGGCCCCCCAAAATGTCGTATATCATAAACTCGCCCCCTGGGGGGCGATTTCGCCTACGTTGAAGACCACTCCCCTAGTCAGAAGTTGAAAGCAACACCAAATCGTCTGCAAAAAGCAAACAGCTGATCTTGCAGCTTACCAACAGTCCAACAGTGACACCCTTGTCGACTCAGATATTACTACTTATCCAATTCATATCAAGCGTGAAGGGGACCAGTCACAGTACATGCTTTTGTCAGAGTTTAAACCCACAACGAACGTTTTTGTCTTAACACTGCTGGAACGGAAGAATCTTTATAACAGAAATATAATGAATTAATTACCCGGAGCAGGTGGCCATCCACTCCACACACCAACAATTTCCCAAAGCATTTCTAGGGAGACATGGCCATATGTGTTTGAGAGGTCGACAAAACAAGCGTAGGCATCTTTTGCACATTTCCAAGATTTCTTGAATATTTGTTGGGAGTGAGCATGTCGTTATTTTTCTGGGGCCAGAACGGAAACAGCACTAGGTATCCCCCTTGCAGAAGGTTCATTGTTCTGTGGTATTTTTCAAGGAACTTGGCATACACGTTTCCAAGAAGGCTAAGATGGGATGTGCCCCAGTAGTTAACTGTTCCCTCCCGTTTTTCACTCGTGTGTGCGGAGATCATTGCCCAGTTTAACAACAATTTGAGGTCATTCAAATTTCCAGGCAACTTCATCAGTGGCATACCTAGGGTTTCCCGCGCCCTGGGACAGCGCCTCCACCCAGCCCGTTCGTGGCAGCATAGATGCGAGGAGTATATACTGCAGTTGTTTGACCTGTCTGAAAACTTCTTGTGACTATGACGTCACAGAATCGACGCCAGGACCTTTGAATCTTGGAAATCATAATAATTGGAGAGTTAAAAAGCTATCTCCACTTTGAAATTTCGGTCACGATTGAACTTTCAAACCGTTGTACTGAGACATTCCAGATTGCGGTATTACATTCCAATTGTAGCAGTTAGTGATAAAATGCAAAAACTAGGCAAAAATTTCCCTGATCATCTGCTAAAATCGGCATGAATTTTAATAACATAATTTGGGGCACAAAAATTTTCTGATAACCCAGGATAAAACTGGCCAAATTTGTACCTTGTTGTCTAAAGCACTGGTTTGTCAGAGCCTTTCGAAGATGCTGAATGTAGGTATCCACTTGCTCCCCTACCTCGTCAGGTCTGGTTGCAATCGTTGCTGATACGAGCTGTAGGGGCTAGGGATTTCTGGAGCATGCACTCCCATTCAGTATTGAAAACAACATAGGAACGACTGAGAGACACTCACGAATACATTCTCCTTTCGTATGAGCAGCGACCCTCAAGCGATCCCTACAAACACGAATACGTAAAAGAAAAGGACAGACAGAAGAATGCATATGAAAAATTGAAGGCAAATGATTTTGTACAGAGCTGCTCGAAAATATGAATCGCAAAATCCCAAAGCATTTTCTCGGATATAACACCCTGAAACGTTGACAGAAAATGAACGAAATACTGCCATTTAAGGCTTTGCTTGTAATTATCTAACTTCAAAGCCAACGTTTTTTGCCTTTGCGGTAAATTTATCGATAATCTCTTCAAAAAACGATATTTTGTCACATCCATCAATCTAGGAAATATCTAAGGCCAGTGACGCTCCGTGAGAAGTTCTATGTCAGCAATTTTGTGACCTGAATTTGGAAGATCATGTCCGGGGAAATACTCAGGTTGTAGATGAAAGCAATAAAAAGCACATGTAGCAGTAACTGAAAAGTTAACGATAATTACGATACTCAACGCTGTTACAATTATAATCTTGCAAAATTAGCCAGCATTTATAACATCAAAAAATATAATCATCATATGTACATCCAGAACCACATAAAATCCATTTCAACGTGACGTTTGTCAAACCCTCAATGCTAAAAAAATTTCTTAAACATCCTATCTGTTGTCGTAACAACCAGAGGCGTGCAAATAGGTCTGGTATTGCCAGGGGAAGCACTTGATTGTATACACCCCTACCAAATTCTAGTTTTGAGAAATGTGAAAAAGACAGGCATTTGAAATACGTAAAGACCATAGTTTTGACAAAAAAACAAGTTTAGAAAATTTGAATTAAAAATAATTCAAACAGTAGGTTTTTTTTAATGTGTTTATTTGTAATACGTTGTTTCATTTTGTGGGCCTGAGGCATATGTTTATAGTCTCTTCCAATCATGGATATGTATTGAGGAATTAGATATTGCATTTATTCATACAAATACGTATCAGATAGGCCCACTGAAGGAAGATAGCATTGAGATAGATAGAGTTTTTGTCTATTGTTTAGACTTGTTTTCGGTTGTTTCTATTATAAATAGTATCTGAAATTGCACAAACATGCAGTTTGATACATTGCTGATCTTTATATTTATCTGAACTATGAACAAATTGCTAACGATATTGTTTAGTAAAAAAAAGCAAAAAACGATGAAGGGAACGATGGCAGTACTTCAACTTTCTCAGATCACTTAACATACATCTGCATGCCCATTCAGGCAAGTTGCCATCAGATTCATGCAGCATTTGTTTGTAGCCAATCAGAAGCGTCTATTTCAGGGGTGCAAAAATGCGGGTGCGCACTCGTCCCGCGTCACCAAAAAGTTTGAGTGCGCGAACTTTTTTGTTTATTTTTTATACTTTATGCATATGAAAGCGGCAAAGCATATATGTGTGCGCTACCAGAAATTTCTGCGCCCTACTAATATTCACAGAAAAATGTGCACCCCTGGTCTGGTTACAAGATTTCAATAAAATGTGCTTTTTGCAATTTCACTCTTTGGATGCCCGGGGCCGTCGCCTAATTTTCAACCTCTCTGCACATTCCTGGTAACAACATACTGTAAGTTTTATCGCTGCCCTAAAAGCATGCGCAATACAGCGCACTGCATGCACTGTGAACGCTGGATTCCCGTCCAATTATGACGCCACACTATAGAATACGAGCGAAGTCCGAGAGTTCGCAACCCTGGCTATCTGAAAGCATTGTAACGCAACCGTCAGTCAAACCACATGAGAACGCTGATTGCTGGAGACTGAAACGTCACTAAGTTTCATAATTGCTCGCTTGACGAACCATGGTGATCTTGATGAGATTTCGCAACTGGGTAGCATCCGCTGGCTTTCGACATTTTCTAAATGGTAATTATTAGTATCAGCTGACATTGGACATTTCGCAATTAGTGCGTAACATTCCGACCTCAATTTGGCGCCCCAAAGTGCTGCGCCCGGGGGCAGATGTCTTCCTTTCCCCCCAAGTTACGCCACTGAACTTGACACATATGAGTAGCGAGAGAACTCTCTTCTAAGTTCAAAGCTCTTAATCTTTTCATGTCGAATTTCATCATAACCTACAGCTTTTCCAGTTTTCAATGTCTAAACATCTTATTGGAGACTTTTTGGCAGTGACAAGATTTCCTTTCCACAAATGAATCTCCTATTTTCTGATGGTGTTGATGAGACTGGGTTAAAAAATTTTTTGAAATCCCGCAAATTCGAAGGATGTCTTGTTATAGCTGATTAAGACACAGCTTTGATCTTTTTATGATAATGCACAATAAGATATTCAGCCGCGGAGATGCCAAATGTTTGGCAAGATCACTTCATTGACTTTCCAGTAACTGTATTCCACTTTATCTCAATATCTTCCGCAATTGGATTTTTAAAATTTTGCTACTTTGGCTATTGACTTCATTGACTTCTGCGGATTAAGCGTAATGCAAACGCAAAAGTTTGTCCAAGACCTTGTAAATTGGTACTGTAGCCTTCTTACTAGGCACACAGCGTGCGGAAAAGCTGAAGGGACTATCCAGAACGCAAAACAAACGGAATCAAATGATACAAGACCTTGTACAAACTTAGTCGTGGCGCCACAGGACCATTTCTCTATGGTGTGCCTGATGAGTCGACCTCTGTTTCAGATTCTGCATATAACACTGTTGATGAGCTTCTGAAATGCTGTATTAGATTCTAATGATTCAGTGTATTCGTTTTTGCATATCCGTTTGGTTTTTAGAGTTCTTCTTGCGTTGTATTTTTGAAAACTCGACGTGACACGACAAGATTACACCAGTCAGGCTACCGCCTGTAGTATAATTGTCGTTAAATAAATTAATTAATTAATTTACAAAACCATTGCAGTTATTAAGCGCCATCAAAACATCATATAAAATCAAAAACAGAAAAGGCGTCAATGAACCTAAGTGAAAGATTTCAGAAAGCGACATCAGCGCAATTATGCATGAAAAGCATATACAAGAAAACTTTTTACAGTACCTGCTTTTTAAATTTTTAGACATCACAAGCTCAGCGACAAGCAAAGGAAATGAGACATCAACAGGTATGTCTTGATTTTGTGAAGTAAACATTTCCAGCATTGTCAGAATATAAAGAAAAAATAATGAGTCAATTCTTGCACAAGGAAATGGTAAAGAAATATTTAGAAAACCTTTGCGGCACATTTAAAAGTTGGTTTGATATCTTTTTTCGTGGGAAAGGTGAGACCATCAAGACATCAAAATTCACGGCCTTATCCCGAAGATACTTTTTAAAGTAACTGGTGAAACACAATTCGTGGAATCGTTCGCTTTGAACAAGCACAGTTAGATCGCTTGCTGGTCAAATGTAAACTTTTGCTGTTTTCTTCTGTAAACAAGTGCATTTCCTCTAAATCCGTTTATAATTTTGCAATTAAGGCTGAGAGGGCTAATTATCTTCACGCCCTCAACGCAATGTTTCTTTTTAAGCGTGTTCTAAAATTGTTGGCACAACATTGTGCTAAGCGAATGCAAACACCCTAAAGGTTTAAAAGATTTTACGCATTATAGATTTGAAAGGTTTAAAAGGTAAAAAAGGTTAAACTTAATGCTTCGCTACTGCAACGTTTTTTCATTCGTTTACTGCTTTTACATTTGAGCAAATATTTTATTACTTTGAAATATTAGAAATCGTTTGCTTTGGAAATTCACATGCAATGTACGTGGGTATCCACAAGAAATATGCCAGAAATATCTAGTAACCACATGTAAATCATCACATATGACACATTACAACATCAAGACACTACAGGGGTGACACAGCTGAATTTGATCGCAAATTGTGTTGCTAGGAAATCAATTTCGCGTCAGCGACGCATCTACATTAGGGTATTGTTATGTAGGCAAAAAAGGACCAAACGTATTTCTTTCGCAGAAAGAAAAGCTCTTGTAACTGTTCAAGGAAACGTCGCTACAAAAGGTATTTATACTGCACGTATTTGATTACCTCTCAAGTTGGAAGATTATATGATGACTTGTAGACCACTAAATGATTGAAATTAGGATATTGGCCCAAGACCATTATTATTCAATCTGACAGATCTGTGTTATTAAAGTGATAGACAAATGCCAATCTCCATGAATCGTTAACAATATATTTTCAAAACTACAGTTTTTCCATAAATTTGTCCTGGGAACAACATTAAAATATATTTCCAGTGGTTACTCAAGCAGGAGATTTCCGGATCAAACTAGTTAGTCTGTGTGTTTACGGTAAGATTTGCTCCCAGCTTTGTGATCATTTTCAGTTAGTAGTCTTTGTGTAAAATTACTCTCTATTAGAAGCGAGCAATGTGGCATGTCAGAATTTAAAACAGAAAGCATGTAACAACTTGTTCGTGAATATCAATACTCGTCTCAAATAACACATTTTTACACTTCTGGTTGAATGAGAATTTTAGAAAACGGCTGACCAAAATATTTAAAAAATAGCAGTTTTTTTTCTGTTTCAAGTTTTCTAGCAACATTACTGATTCTCCAGCACAGATTTAAGATTTTATGCAAATGCAATTTGAGCAAATTGTAGTGATCGTAGTTTTCACAAACTAAACTACCACGCTGTACACGACCGTAATAGACAGTTTGTGCTTTTCAACGAAAATCAAAATATATCAACTCTAACCTAAGAAACTTCAGGCATACGTTCAGCAAATTGTTTTTGTTCCACTAACCGTAGACATGGTACTGCTGTGAATAGACGAGTACCCCACAAGCTGCACCAGCACAGTTAAGAAACGTTCGACGTTCTCTGAAATTACGTCTGAATTATTCCGAAAGACATTGTGAAAGACCTCAAAATTAAGTGCAGAACTGAAATCACCTTCATTACATGTGGTTTGTCGATTGTCCCTCTATTGTAAGCAGTGTCGTTCATTTCGATTTCTTTAACGATCAGCAGGTGACTTTTGCCGCCGTGATTTGAAATAAGAATATTTGTTTTTTATTCTGAAGCTACTTAACGTTTGCATGTTTTTCAGCCACATCAGGATCGTCTTCAGATTTTTCCGTGAATCGCTTACCTCTACTGGTTGTTCTTATTAGTTCTCTATGGCTTTCTAGTGGATCAATTACGTTGACGTTCCGACTGATTTGATGTAAAGATTTCACTTTGGAAAACACTTATGTTATAGAGATTTCGCATGGTTTTGCAGTAATTAAACGTTTTGAGTCCATGGCAGTACGGTCCTTGCACACGATCACAGAAAGGCCTTCTGGAAAGAGGCCTCTCTTTTTTCCGTGCATAACCTACGTTTATATCTTCTTACTTGTTGGGTATTTCGATTTTAATTATTGATAGCATGCAATCATTACTGGCGCCTTTCTGCTTTTCGTTTTTGGACGGAAATTGCATGCTGCATGCTTCGCAAGTATTGCCTTATGAAGACCGAGAATGTATAAAATCAAAAACAATCGCTGTGCTTGCAAGCCTGAGAAGCATGATGTCATGCGGTAATTGCCACAATCACTTGCGTTCGTGCAAAAATGGTTTGTGCAAATAAAACCTTTCGAAAATTGCGTTGCAGTAACCATGTCTGCAATTTCGCTTGCATTTTCACAATATTCTTAGAGTGGATTTCATAATCGAGAAGGCAAGACCTGAATAATTTTATCTGCATGTTCGAGAATTGCCACTGAATATGAGTAGGCAGCAAGTCAGAATCATTATGTGCCTTTATTACATTCACTTCATTGCTTGTTCACTTCCCATTTTCCCATTCTACTACCACTACTAAAGGTGTGGATTCCAAATTCACTGATGGCGTTAAAACGCTTTGCTTAACTCTCCAGAATACATTAACTGATGGGCCACAAATCTTAAGCTTGCTTTCATGGCGTGTGTTGTCCAAGGTAACGGTCGGTTTTGCGTAGAAGTACGTAGAGAAGCTTATTAGCGAGCACAAAAGAAAAGCTTGCGAGCATGCTGAAGTGTTTAGCTCCTGGGTTTTACTGCAGCACTGCTACGGAAAGGGGGAAGATGCTGCTTAGCTGCGCTTCAAGCTAGTTTCACCGATAGTTTATTAAGCCAAATGAAGGCACTCAGTCATAACAAGAACTACAATACCCATAAACTGTGCACTCTTTTTTGAAAAATTGATGGCGCTTTTGCTGATTTCAACTTTTACCCTAACGTTGTAACAACTGACTTATTGGTCGTGGTATCCAGGGAAGAAAAACCTATTCCTTGGTTGTGTCAGGATAGCACAACATCGCAAGGTGCAGTACTTTGCCACAAGAGAAACGTTTGGTTAATAAGACCAAAACCTACAATACATCCAATGTTTCATCGCATCGAGCATCTGTTGTGTAATTAGAGCCAGCCAGGATTTTCCATGCATTAATAAAAAAAAATGTTTCTTGTTGATCGCAACTATCTTTTGACCAACAAGTTTTTCAAAAACTTTACCGACAGCATGGATGAATAAACACACCACATACGCTTGAGTGTTTTCCCTGTCGTACGACCAGAAGTGAAAACAGCAAGTGCTGATTCAGTGCTGATTTTCATTCCGGTTTGGTCGCACGCAGCAGAAAACCGATCGAGTGCATGTTGAAGAGCCTGATGGGAAAATGCAAGCAATACCAAATCGTCTGCAAAAAGGCAAAGGGTTGATCCTGCAGCTTCCAACTGTGGCACCCTTGTCGACTCGGCTGTGAATGTCTATCCAAATCATATAGAAAAACGAGAGAAATGGTAACAGCACACACGCTTGTCGGAGTCCAACATCTAGGGTGAACGTCCATGATTTAACTCCGTCGACATAGACACCACCTTCTGAGCGGGAAAAGATTGACCTAACGGCCATTAACGGGCGGCTGTCACTACTGTATTACCGCAACACTCGCCAAAGCGTTTCTTGAAGAACCTGGTCGTATCCTTTCTCGAGTTCGACAAAACATGGGTAGACGTCTTTGGCATACAGCTAAGTTCAACATCCCCATACGCTGTGCACTCCGCGATCTCTCGGAACAAGAAATAGATGTTGTCTGGCAAGGTCTTATAACTTTGTTCACCAGAGCTTCCCACTTTATTCTGTATAACCGTCTAGTCTTGCAAACTTGTGTAGGCTCATTGGTTTTCGAAGCATAAATTGCAGAACACCAGGTGGTGATCGGATTCAGGGCATATTTTAGTGCATTTATTTCAGCCGCAAGGAGTAGCACGCAAAGAAAACAAAATAGAACCACATACGAAACGTCAGCACACCCGCCCCAACACACACAA
>Ga0210059_1017181_pt1 | contig 10347 bp, 9 predicted proteins | sample Ectturendosymbi2_FD_188042 | JGI IMG/M metagenome (GOLD analysis project Ga0210059, IMG submission 188042) | Ecteinascidia turbinata endosymbiont from Florida, USA - Sample 2 (SPAdes) (version 2) | ecosystem: Host-associated > Tunicates > Ascidians > Unclassified | place: Key West, Florida...
GAAAAGCGGAATGTATGCAAAAGATATGCCACATAGCACGACGCAGCACATACTGTATAAACAACTGGACCTTACACTGCACGGGACCGAAGTATGTTGCCAATAGAACTTAACACATACGCAATGGCCACGCCAAAAATGGTTTTGTTTGTTTATCAAGTTCATGTTTGCTCACTGCTACGTTGCGTTTAGGCCCGTAGGCACGGGGGCATTCGGAGGCAGTGCCTCCCAAACTTTTTTGTTCATCCCAAATCTTGTTGTGCCCAGAAAATATTCATATTGTTTGTTTCAAGTATCTACTCTCCACATGTGAGATAAGCAAGAAATCAATCAGCAAATTTTTAATAGGAAATCGATTTCACGTAATACTACGCATCGTCAGTCCTCAAATCTGCATGCATTGCTAACAGGTGAAACGTTGAAAGGCTAAATCAAGAGCAGAGTAAGCATACTAACTCAAGACTAAAGTGAATAAATCACAGTTCGTTTTAAACATACGAATATAATAAAAATATATTGCCGCCCAAGGTTGCGTTGTCGAAACGGTGCTATGTGTTTTTCTGTGATGGTTGCGGCAAATCAGCGCCAACCGCCCAGGAGAAGACTGAAGGACGATAGTTAAGATTTGCTTTTCAGAAGTTGTTTGAAAATCATGAGAAGGGCAACAGCGTCCGTTTCGAACATTAGCCGGAAAACAACGGGTGGGGGCGCCCGAGGCAAGCCTGCAATGCTGTAGTAGGGTGTCGAACTGATCACGTGCAGGCAGCATTTGACATATTCGCAACGCTATTCGCACGTGATGAAAGAAAACGATAAAAAAAACATGGACTGCTACTTGCGCCTCGATATACGCAAAAACACAAAACTGGTGCTGTTCAGGAAAACTGCAACTTGTCCCCTTGGCAACAGTACGGCTGTTTGTTAGCTCACAATAGCTTTTTGTTAGCTTTGTTAGCTCACAATAGCTTGACAATATCTATCACTTACAAGTTTCTGTGGATCATGTGCGGCTGGAGCCAGTGATCCGACAACGTGCATTTTTTAAAGTGTAGAACAGCACAAGCGAAAAGGAACTGGTTAGCTGACGATGACGTAGTTGGATCGATCAGCGAATCAGTTTAAAAGGGAATCGATATCACGTGACTGTACACGTCCGCAGTCCTTATTCGCCCGAAGAGATTCTGCTTCTGCAAGAACTGAGCATGCGTACAGTTCTCGTGATATCGGTTTCCTATTAGAACAATCTGCTGATATCTTTGTGAAGACTGATTAAATATATGAAAAGAGATAAGCGGCAAGTCTGAATCGTCGCAAAGTCGTGGGAACAGAGCGCTGCTCTTTCGATTCCTCGAAAGCTTGCAACAAACCCGGATTGTTGGTTTAAGAGTTTGACAGACATAAAATATCAGCTGAAACAGGTGACAACCACAACATAACCACTTACCCTCATGCTTCTCCGCACCGCCCGCTTCATCAGCATCGTTCAGGTCTTCAACAGCGGTCAAATTCACATTTTCCATTTCCAACGTAGAACAAGGTGCGGCTGATGGATTTTCATCTGTTGGCGCAATTTCCTCCGTAACTACAGCGTCATTCTGTCCAGCAACCAACGAGGCCTGAGGGCCTTGTTCTGCGGCTGCAATCGCAGTCGTCACTGATGTTTCAGTATCCAGACTTAGATCAACATCGTCTGTTGAACAGGATGTTGGTTCTTGACCAGTGCCTGCAAACTCCAGGTCGATCTGCTCCTCGGGAGTTTGTTCGCCCGATGCGGACGTCGTAGACTCACATACCGGCAGCGGGCTGCTGGTCTCGGCAGCAGTTGATGACGGCGTTGCAGTATCATCCGCAGCTGAAGCAGCCACGAGGATGAGCTCATCTGCGGTTTGGCAAACTTCTCGTGCGTTGGTTGCGTCGGCTGAACCACTCGCTGGCTGACCCGCGACTGTAGCACCAGGCGTGGACTTGCCATCTTTTATTTGATCTTCGAAACCTGCAATTCAACAACAAAGCAACGTGACTTGCCTTGAAGTTCGCCAGAAAGGCTCAAAATGTTGTTGACCACCGACAAAAAAACACATTGCTGCGCCGGGTGGAGGGTTGGTTTAGAACAGATTAAAACCCGTACAGGCGAAGTGATAAGTCCGACGAAAACCGCCCGGACGTTTACTCAGTCCCCGCAGACTGTCGGCCTTAAAAAGACCACCCAGAAGTCGAAAACTGCTCAAGGAGAGTCATCCCCAGTGGACCAGTACTTTACTTCTTTGAGCGTCACCTGGTAAGCGAGCAAGGCACTGCACTATCCTGACCTTTCCGCAGGGATGACCTTGCGGATATCCTTGGATTCTACAGGTAATACTGGTGAGAGAGGACCTCAGTTTGCATTTCACTTCAGTGCAACCGCCGTTTGTCTGTAAAGCGAGAAACTTTCGCCCCTCAGCGCGAAACACGCGACCCTCGGTGGACTTCTGACATGGGTGGGTGCATGTGTGCGGCGGTGAGGTTGACAAAAAGCGATTCCGTAGACTCGCAGCAGCCATGATCACAAGGCACTTGCAATCGTTCATTTCTACACCCGCTTCTCCTGTGAGAAGGGTCCCGTGAGTCGGTAGGCCTAGGAGGACTTGAAATATTACATGGTTTTCACCAATCCTTGATAGCTCTACTGGTTCCACACGAAGATGGGGCCCAAGCAAGGTCGGAGATGTGAATACGCCACCTGGTCCTTGGACGACTTCTGTGCAGCTTTCTCGTGGGTGTAGCCAACAGTTGCAATCTTTATTTAAAAGCAACCGTCTACAACAGAGCATTCAATTTAAGTTTTGTCTGCAACCTTCTGAATTTGAATCTTGACATTATTAAATGAGAGTTTGCGGCCGGCTTTTCAGTGAAGCGTGACGTGATCGCCACTTATTTAAAAACAACCACGAGGAAAACAAACGCACACTTACTGCAACTTTCAATAACGTCACCAAAGTCAGCCACGTCATCGCGTTTTTCAGGTGCGTCCGGGTTTGTCCGATCGTCTGGCATGAACATCGCACAGCTCTTGTCATCGTCAGTTTGAATGTTTACGTTTGAATTATTCTGCTGTTCAGGTTGTGAAGTTGCATTCTGAAGCTGGGGAGGCTCCACACGGACCTGGGCAGCTGTTGTCGGGTTTCGAACATCGTCTCCTGGCAACGAAGTCGGGTCAATGTCTTCTTCGGCTGGTTCGCACCTGTCATTGGTGCTGTACGCTTCTGCGGATGTTAGACTCGGAGCAGACCAGTCCGGTGTGAGTGCAAGGTCGTTTTTCAGCTGGGCTTCTGATTCTTTGCCAGTCTCTGAAGCAGTTTCCACCACTTCGTGTTCGATAGACGACGCATCTAGAAAATCAATATCTGCTGAAAAGCGAAAATTGCATGTGGTTTCGTTGAAAAAGAAGCTGTTTTCTTCAGATTACGATATTGAGCTTGAGTTTTGAAGCGCAGCGGATTCGAGTCCCACCATTTAAGCACCACAAACAGGAAGTTGGAACGGAAAATCATTCAAAATTAGCGAAACGCATACCGCCTTTACAATGAAACTGCTGATTTGATCGACGCGCAAACGCTTTGCAAGCAATTAGTAGATACCTTCCAGCTGAAGACTCTATTGAAGCTTACTATGTAGGGAGGGTAGACTTTTGGGAAAACTCTCACAAATGAACACACAAAGATCAGGGGTCGGCAATGTGCATACCAACATGTTCGCTTACTCTGATGTGTCTCTGTATCCTCAGTCGAGTCCGTTTGTCCATCCGCCGTGACGGCAAGATTCTCAAATGCAGGCAGAGAGCAGGTTCCAGCAGGTTTCTCACTGTCTGCTCCTGAAGGTATATCGTAGTCGGCAGGCTGTTGCAAGGCAAAGTCGACAAACTGACCATGCAAGTTCGCACCAGCCGTTGAATTGTCAGCAATTCCGATATCTATCGGTGCTTGGCCGTACCTTTCGGCTGCGAATGAATCATCGACTTTTCTTTCGTAGTCTTGAACAGCAGCGGGGTCCTGAACTTCACTGTCATCAGCAGGTGACAGATTCAAAATGGCTGATTCGACGCCATCTTGCCCGTCGCCTGCGTCCGGTGCAGAAGTCGCGGCTGCAACTTGGAACGGCGACTCGTTGTCCGGGCCATGAGAAACCTCAGGCAGGCCTTCGAATGCTCCGTCGGTCGGTTCTTTTGCCGTTGGCTCCGCGCTTGCGTCGAGGCCACCAACTTTTTGAATGACTTTCTTCTTTCGCCTGCTGCTTCCAGCGCGCTTCACCACCCGGACTTTCTTCACGGAGGGCGCAGCTATATAAGAGATCGTTCAATGCAGGCAAATTACTGAGATTGAAGCTAACCAATAAGAAAACCGGCGAAAGCTTTAAATTTTCGTCAATACCATAGCAGCCATCAAAAAGCTATTCATGGTTAATATACAAACGTTTCGGATTCCACTTAAAATACATTTTCAATCGAATGAAACGGGATTGAAAACAAACCATGAACACGTTTTGGAAAGTGATGGAGTTGGTAAGTTCGTCACGATTTTATTGAACTCCTGACTTTAAAAATGTTCTTATCATTTTAATTTTTTACCACCGCTGATCGCGCCATACCAACTCACCGGCACGTGCCGCGTAATTTCCTCCCACAAATGATTCCGTTTGCACGTCATTTCCGGTAATATCCGTTTCAGAATGCTGACTGACGGCAGATGATTCATCAGGACAAGCTGTCCCCCCAACTACGCTTTCGTGCTGATCGGATTCCGGCGATACGGAAACGACACCGCTGTAGACAGAACAGAGACCCGCGTGTACATCGCGACTATCTTCAAGAGGCTGCTTGTCGTTGGCCGTGACGTCTTCATCGGATCGCTCGTCGCGCGAGGAGGCGGCTGGCGTGCTCTTGTCGACGACTTTCCTGATTATCTTCTTCTTCTTCTGTCGTGAGCTTCCAGCTCGCTTCACCACCCGCACTTTTCCGGTCGGGTCTGAAAAGAAAGAAACAAACAAAATGTTTAACTTATTTGACAAACCTGGTTCGAAAATCCTACGGAGGGCCTTAAAACATTTTTGCTAATGGTCTCTATGAAAGGTGATATTTTCACAACGGTGTCGGCGACAACGTATGACAGACTTGCCAGGCACTGAGATGTTGTATTTTATGGTCTGTTTCGCCGTTCTGACTGCGGCAAAATGTTGCGTTTCTAGTTTTTTTGCTGTCGTTTTTAGGTCAAAGGCCGATTTTTTTGAAACGAGAGAAAAAATATGTCAATTCTGTTACAATGTCCATACATATAGGCTACAGATACTGTAGAATATCTGAAAATGCGAGTTTTACTGCAAACTGTGAGACAAATGACCGCAATGTCTCAGAGAAAAAAAACAGGTTGTGACAAACCGAAACAAGAGAGAAACTAGGGACAGGGCTTGGCTGCCTTCATCTTAAGCTTAACATCAGGTACGACAAAGTCAAATTCTACAGTTGAGTTTAAAGTCTGGTGCTATTCATAATCGCATCCATCTTTTTAACGAAATAGGTAGATACGGCTGTTGAGGCCGTGCTGAAGCGGAGAAGTCCAGACAAACAAAAGGTCTGTGTTTGCTCGAGGGTATCACTGCAACATTTCAAAGCACTGCTTGCGCGCCACTCGTGCGAAACGCACGCGCTCGCCCACTCGCAGTCAACGCGCTTCCGCACACACGCGCGAACCAACCCGGAAGGAAAAAGGGATTAGCGTGACGAACGTATTGTCTGAAGCAAACTTCCTCACCAGTGCCTTTTTCTTGCTGATCTTCGCCACTGCGTGTCTCATCGTCGTTTGGGCGACGACACGCGTCAGTGGTTCCGCGATCGACTTCGTCATGGTTCGCTGAACCGCTTTGGGGGGGCTCATCGTCTGCGGGGGGTTGTATCAGTATAAGGGGGATTATCTCGTTGTCCTTGGTCGCCCTGGCCGGAGCCTGGTCATCAAAGCTGGAAACCGGAAGGTCCACATTCGGTCCTGAAAAGCCCGCGTTCGGCCCTGGAAGGTCCGCGTTCGAAGAAAGTGGTGGGCCATCAAGGGCCAATCGGACGTGGCCAAAATCATCCGTAGCTTGTGTGTCAGCTGCGCTGTCCAGGCCAGGGTCTCGTTCCAGCTGGTCTGACGCATCGACCGGGCCAAGGAGCTCAGCTGGGGACGGTTCCTTTGTATCCTCGGAGCTTCCGCTTCGATTTATCGCCGGCACTGCTTCGTCGCCAGGTGGCGCACGTGCGCCTGCGAATAAACACCGTGAAGGAGCCTTTCGCGGCAAAACGTGCGCTTGTCAGAAAAAATGTCAGACGAGAAGCTTTTCTGCCAAATTGTCAACGACATCCGCCGCCAACAGCTACGGCTTTAACAGATAATCATTAAATCGGCCGTGGCGGAGTCGTTAAGTGCTAGGAATCGATAATGGCTGGCACCGAATTCTAACTGACTGTTTTTGTTCAAGGTCACGGGAAACGTTTCCACGGATTGAGCAACAACGTCGATGATGTAGTTGGAAATGGTTGCAGCGCGGAGCTTTTCTCCTTACGCGAGCCAAGCCAGCGCCATATTTCAGAAGCATGACCTGATTGAGCAAGCACTTGCCAAAGATCGATCAGTATTTATCAGAAACAACAAAGCAGTTTTGCGCCAACGACCGATCGTCGTCATTATCTGCAGACATTCGTTCGGTTACCAAGGCAACGCAAAGAATGTCGTTTGAAGAAAGAAGCAATCAATAGTTACCTGCGTCTTCGTCACTGTCTCCTTTTCCACCTAATTCTTTTTTTCCATCAGTTGCAAGATTAATAGTTCCAATCTCGTGCAGGCTGCTGTCTCCTGAAAATAACTCGGGGTCAACCGGGTCGGTTCGTTGGGGTTCTGTTGCGTCACAAAGAACAGCGTCACCGGTAGTTGGTGACGATGCAGCAACGTCGTCAAGGTGTGAGGAGTTCTTGTCCTCGTCTGCGACGAATTCAGGCGTTGGACTGAGAGGGGTGGGTGCTGCTTCCTGAGACAGGCTGTCTGTTCCCAGATGCCCATCACCGGAGGGTGTAAGCCCCTCGTCGAACCCAGCACAAGGCCCAATGTCACCATCATTTGCAGACGGCGTGAGTAAAGTAGCATCCTCAGAAGCCTGCCTTTTCTGTGCCACGTTATTTGCCTCCGTTGACGGGCTGTCTGCGGCAGTAACGGCATCACTATTGCACTGAACGTGAATGTCGTCTTCCGGCTGCTCTTCCACCTTCGTGCCTTCAACATGACAGTTTTTCGTCACCTGTCCTTGTGGCGTTGCATCGGATTTTTTAATAACAATCTTCTTCCTCCTCGAACTTCCAGCCCGTTTTCCCACGCGCACTTTCTTCACCGAGGGTACATCTGCAGCAGACAAGCGGCATTACGTGGCACCATTCAATAATCCGAAAAGGTTTTTGAACAACTCGGCTGACAAGCAAAGCAATTATTCAGTAAGCAAGGAAAGTCAACTTCAGATTATTGGGAGTGAAGACATTGCACAATAGAATACAATTGATGTCCACTGACCGGTTATCATAACTCGTGCATTAGACGGTACATCAACAAGACTTAGAATGAGACAGAGTATATGCAGTATAATAATCAACACAATGTAATAAGCAACAGAAAACTGAATCCAGAAAATAGATTAATAATAAGAAATTACAACCATCAAATTACACTTCAGCAGCCAATCACAAGTTTCAGGAGAAATAACAACAATATTACAATGCGGCAACAATTCGCATTCAAAAAGCATGGCATTATTGCCACGCAAACAAATATGGCTGCTGTGTGCATCAGCAGTGGCAGAACCACATACTGGATGCTAAGCTATTGAATGGAAACAAATAAAAATTTATGTCAACCTACCAGACGTTTTCTCGGTATCGGCTGCTTCACATATTTCCGGATGGTTGATCACGAATCCAACACTCTGTGGTTTTGAAGACGCAGAATCTAATCCAACAAAATCAGATGTCACTGGTTTTTCCGCTTCAGTGGGTTCAAGGTCAAGCAGGGTCACTGTCGGGGTTATCACGTCATAGACGGGCGAAGATTCAGTGACGACATCCACCACTGTTTGGTCACTTAAACTTGGAAGCAGAGGTTCACTTTGATCGTCAACTATGCTGGACTTTGACATTTCCTGCTCGAGTTGGAAGCTTACATCCTTCACTGATTGATCTGAAGGTGTTTCAGAGGGTTCCTGACTCGAAACTTCACCCCCATCCAGTTGGGATTCGTCACTCGTTACTTTCTTGTCAAGGTCACAAGCAACAGTCACAGCTGCATCTTCTCCATGAACTTCCTCGCCTCCTCCTCCTCCGGTCACAGGAGGAATATCTGTGGCTGGTTCCTGTGACTCTTCATCACAGCCGGGTTGAACAACAGGAGATGATTCGTCGGATCTTTTGACAACTATCTTCTTCTTCTTCCTCCTCGAACTTCCTGCACGTTTCACCACGCGCACTTTCTTCACTGAGGGAGCGTCTTGAAATCAACACAAGCAATGGCGCGTCACAAAATGACAAGATCGTAAAAAAATTTTAAACAAAAACTCATTTATGTCCCGGATGATGGCTTACGACTAAGTTGAAATGTTGAAAAAAAATAATGTTTTCAACATTCGTGGCTGTATTGTTCGTAATAAACAACAGCTCTTTTTCTCGTGCACAGAATTTCACGTCCAACAGAAACATTGATTCACTTATGTGGTAAATGGAACATTTCTTTCGTTTTAACTTCGGGACAAGTCACAAAATCGGAATGCTTACTCAGCAAATCAGATAGAACCAATGAAACGATGACATCATTCACTAAAAGCAAAAGGTGCTAAGTTGAAACCCTCAGAAACTTACCGGGAATCCCCTCAGCGTCCAGTGTCTCACGTATCTTCAGGTCAGTGGTCACGAGTCCAGCATTCTCTGGTTTTGAAGACGCAGAATCTAATCCAACAAAATCAGATGTCACTGGTTTTTCCGCTTCAGTGGGTTCAGGGTCAAGCGGGGTCACTGTTGGGGTTGCCACGTCACAGACGGGAGAAGATTCAGTGACGACATCCACCATTGTTTGGTCACTTGAACTTGGAAGTAGAGGTTCACTTTGATCGTCAATTACGCTGGACTTTGATAGTTCCTGCTCGTGCGGAAAGGAAACATCCTTCACTGATTGATCTGAAGGTGTTTCAGGGGGTTCCTGACTCGAACCTTTCCCCCCATCCAGTTGGAATTCGTCACTCGTTACTTTCCTGTTAACGTCACAATCAACTTTCACAGCTGCATCTTCTCCACGAACTTCACCACTTTCTTGAAGGTTGGATGCGTCAACGTCGTTTGAAGCGAGTTCATGAACATCCGATTTGTCTTCTTCCTTCCCAACAACTTCAGGAAGGATTTCAGACGAACTTTTTTCTTCTGCTTGACCACCGGTTTGTTTTGACTGCGGGGACAGGTCCGTGATTTTTTTGATGACTTTCTTTTTTTGTCTTGTACTTCCAGCTCGCCTCACCACTCGAACTTTCTTGACAGAAGCGGAACCTTTAAATATTAGTAACAAAATAAGACTAAATTTTATCAGGAAACAGCCAAACTGCTTTTACAACATTATCACGTATTTTGACGCTTGGCACTGCAAATCAGTTTCCAGCATTTGCTGCTTTGTATCCTGGTGAGAAGTTACGCGAAGCAGATCTGTGTGCTGTGATGCAATAATTGATGAATTATCTCGGACAAGTGCTTGTGAACTTTCAGAAGGTACTTTTTTCTGACAGTCAAGGGTAACGCAAAATCTCACAGCATCGCAGAATATTGCAAGCGCGCAAAATTTGTGATGTGCTCAAAACACAATCAATGGTTTTCACATGACATGGGTGACTTAGACTTGAACAGAAACATGCGCAATTACTACGACACAATCAAAACAACAACTGAAAACAGATCACGAGCACGACACTTGAGACTGAGTGGAGTGACATCTTACTAATGTAGGTGATGCTTTATTCGAACAGAGCAGAATACATTCAACCACAAACAACACGCAAGCACAGCTCAACGGACTTGCACAAGCACGTCGACCAAACAATTCCACACATCTATCACTTGCCACAATTTCAAAACACGATACCTCATCGAAGCGATGCAACTGCTATCGGTTTAGAAGCATTATCCGCAGTGAGGAAAAAGATGAACACACGGTACAAACCTTCACGTTGTCCGACGTTTCCATCCAGCACTTGCTTATCGTCAGTCGTTGTGAAAATACTACTTTCGAGCTCCGATTCCGCGGCAGTCTCAACATACGTGCCACT
>Ga0210059_1017182_pt1 | contig 10346 bp, 6 predicted proteins | sample Ectturendosymbi2_FD_188042 | JGI IMG/M metagenome (GOLD analysis project Ga0210059, IMG submission 188042) | Ecteinascidia turbinata endosymbiont from Florida, USA - Sample 2 (SPAdes) (version 2) | ecosystem: Host-associated > Tunicates > Ascidians > Unclassified | place: Key West, Florida...
AGATCACCCGACGAGATCACTCTATTATTGCTTGTTCGCGCCACATACATATATTTTTGTTCTTCGCGCACATCCCGTTCGTGGTGAATCACACAATCAACGCAACACCACCGGAGAGGTTGCAACAATTCCTTGCTTTCACTTATGGAGTGAAGTTACTTCAACATGTTTGAGTTGTGTTGGACGTGATCGGATTTCAAGCGTGGAAAAGTGTTTAGCAGTTCTATGTGTCACCCCAGGTCGAACTCCGAAACGACTGTGCAAACCACTGTAACGAAAGGCTGCAAGAGGATCGCACATACCGGCAAAGCCAAAGGAGGCGACAGTGTGAACGGCATTGAACGACCGAAAATATTACCGGATCGTTTTTCGAAGGTAAAGCTGCCAACTACTGAGCAGTTGCGATCTTGTTAGAAGAATTGCAACTCATTGACTAATCGATGATCCGTTTATCAGGTACCGACTAATATTAGACAGAGGTACCTGACGGTCTTCATTGATGAGTGCCTATCAATTTGCGGAGACGACAAAGTCAAAGCTTATAAAATGGTAAGAAGTAAGGAAAACTCTGCATTTGAGATTCTGTAGAGGTTTTTCATACAATTTACGACGTTCCCTTCAGGCGCAAGCGGAAGAAATGAAGTGCAAAGAGCGGAGCAATACGAAAACGATTTACCTCAGTTTAGCTGCAAGCGCATTGAAAAAACTGCGTTCTGCAAAGTCAGCGGACAGTAACTGTCAAACTCGACAGGAAGGCGAAAAATTACGTGGTCACGAAACACCGATGAAAGTAGCGTTCAAGACGAATCGCGTCCGTGTTGCGAAAGGAGCCCGTGCGGATGTCTCCATTAAATCAACAAGCTCAACTAAGAAAAGGGAGAGAAGATGTCAGGGTGGCTTTTCGGTCCTTCCCAAAGATAAAGCGTCTAACGTATCGCGTAAGTTCTTTTTCGTTGTGGACGATCGGTAACGTAAAAGAATGGTGTGCTGAAAAAAACGTGATGCGTTCAGACTTTGTTGGAATGTTCTCTTGGCTAACTAGTTTGAGAAATGTATGCAAACAATCTTTCTTTGCAACCGTTTGAGTTTTTCACAGGCGAGGAGCTGTACGAAAAATTGTGCAAATATATTCTGACGGAGGAGCAGCTTCAAGAAAACGGATATCCGCGACCGTCCGCCATCCCAGGCACTTGCATTTTTATGGTCGACAGGCCCAAACTTAACCACGACTCGAGCAAGTGCGTTGAAAATTCGCTGTGGTGGTCGCTTTCCGGTCGCATTTTCACCATTGTGCTGCTACTTGCAGAAAAGTCTGCGCAAGATGTGGAAAAGAGTTCGTTCTTTACAAAACCGGTCACTTTGCTCGGAAGGACGACGAATGCGTGCATCACTGGGGTCGCGCGTATTTCACGAAGGTGCGATGGTGCGTTCATTACGGATTTTCAAAACAACGAATGAAAATTGCTTTACTTAAGTTTCATCTGTGCTGTGGTAATGCTGTCGGCCAAGCTCCCGTTTCGTTCGCAGGTTGGGTCGACTTGGGAAAAGCGCTACACCTGCTGTCAAAATCCCGTCGGATCGGAAGGTTGTTCAGTGGCAGAGGTGCGTATCAGAATAGTGTAAAAACAAGCCGTGCGTCAAGCTGTTCCTCACAAATGTCTTTCGCTTTCGTGCAGACGCACGTCCATCAGGACAACAAACTGGATTGTGGTGGATATGTTCAAACGTTGGCCAAGACCCCTCCAGCAAACAGCGATCCTGGAATATACTCTATCGATTGCGAAATGGTAATTTACGTCAACTTGCAGAACTAAAAAATGGGTTGAAATGAAAGGTTATCTTAAGGTCACTCGAAAGTTAATCGTTTGTCAAAGCTAGGTGTATTGGTTTTCAAAACGTATTGCGAGAGGTAATGTGTTGTAAAAAGGCCTGTCGTTGGCTGCGTAGTTTCGTCGATAACTGGGTGGTGTAGTCAAAGAAAGCTGGTACTTATCAAGAGTTGACCGCAATGGTCCGTTCGTCACAAATCGAAAGCACTACTTGGTTTTGACAAAGCTTCATAGGTCTACAAAACATATAAGCAACTCACGGTTGTTTAGCATGTAGGGACTCCGGTACAAACCTAGTTGTTGTAGGAGCACGGTCAGTTTCCCAACTAGGCGACCTTACGAAACGAACCTAAAATCTTCACTTCAGCTTATGATGAACGTTCACGTTCCAAGGAAAGCCAGGAAACTTCCGCAGCGTTTGGTTTGGTGCTGAAGCTGCGCGTTTCTCTATGCGAAAGAACTGTTGTAACTGGCTGCTTGAAAGACACTGAAATGAAGATTTCCCGCGGTTTTTACTTTAAGTTCTGAGAGGAAAACCTTCCCAACACCCGCACCTCAAGTTATTTCCCGTGATGTTCTTCATGCAGGCATATACCGTTGTCGGTTTGGAGCTTACGCGCGTCAGTGTCATCGATTTTGACTGTAACGTTGTATACGACACGTTCGTAAAGCCCAGAGGAAGGGTTCTGGATTACAACACCAAGTAAGCAGAAAAGTTTGATGGGAATCGTTTTGAAACATGATTGATTTGAGCGTGTACTTCGGCATGAGCAGGGGTTCTGTTTCTATTGGTATCTGCGGTAGATTAAACAGTGCTTTTACTGTTTGAAGCATGGCTACCGCTGGAACTAGTTGAGCGGTTGTTTGCGCGTTGTTGCACCAGATGGCTGTTGCAGCTTCAATAGTTGCTTTAATTTTGTCAGCAAGTAAAACGTTTATGATGTATCACAGTCTTGTCTGCAAAGCTGTTTGACAACATTGTCTCCTGTTACTATTCAGGTGGAGCGGTGTGACTGAGGAAGATTTAAATGGCGTAACAACTACTCTTCGTGATGTTCAGGCGGCTTTTCTCACAAAGTTCTCATCAGATAGCATCCTGATGGGTCACAGCCTCGAAAGCGACCTTATGGCCTTAAGGGTTTGCTCTAAACTCTTTCTTGGATTGTGGATAACTTGTGGCATTTGATGCTTTTGTGCCATTGCCTCGGAATGTTCTGGTGTTTAAAATGAATCAGAATATGACATAAGATAAACAAAAAAGGAAGTAAAATTTTGTTGTTACGGTTCACTGGCAGTGAAAAGTCGCAATCAAGTTTAAAGCAAGAGAAAGAAAATAAGTGCGCGGAGCGCAAAACCTGCGGATATAAAAGAGAGTAAAAATTTATCCCAAAACTTGGTGGGTGCGCCTGCTTGTTTTACCTCTTACGGTGCGTAACTGTGGAATCCTTTGCAAACCCGTTGATTTGATGAAGTTTGTGCTCAAAACTCATATGTATTGATCAGTGGACCGTACTTGTTTAGTTTAGTGGTGACTGGCTGCATGGGGCTTGTTTCTGCAAGATAAAGATTTCAAATGGCCTGGGTTGTGAGGATAATCGTCTGCGCGAAAACTTTTTTCTGAATGATGATTACTAAACGTAATGTTAGCAATTAATTGTGGGAAATATTAAAAAAAATGCTGTCTGTTTCACGGATGGGCGCCAGGGAACAGTTCACGCGTGGTGCTGCCATTGACTCGCCACCAATGCAGCATTCACTGCGAAAGTAGCCGCGCGGCCCACGGCGCAAGCAAGCGGAAATGGGCGCCGCAGACAACTCGCGACACCTCGAAAGGAGCAGAAAAACCAAGTATAAGCGAAACTGTCTGTGTGCTGGGAATAAAGTTGTAAACGTCGAAAGGCGAGTGGTTCCATGCCACAGTGTGGTTGCTTGAAATGATAAAACATTATTTTGAAAGTGTAACTGTCTTCAGCCTTCTTTCAGTAAACATGTCTGTTGCCCACGATAACAAACATTTTAGAAAACTCAGGTTCAGCCTTGAAGAGACCCGATCATTAATGTGCACTTGCTTTTTCAAAGTTTTGTCACGAAATATTGAAAACATAGATTATTCCGATTGACACAACGCTTCCTGTTGTTTACGTTAGTGCAACACCTTCGGTATCCATCACATCGAAAGTTTTATGTTTGATGGTTCATATCTGTAAAAACGTGGTAACCGGCTATTACGTCGGTTTGCTGAACATCAGCTGTTATTGTAAGTACTTTTTTTGAAACCTAAACATGAATTTTGTTTTGATGGTTTCTCTCTGCGTGCTGAGCATTGCGCTCTAAACACCTGTGCGTCAATTGCAGCTCATGCACAGCGCCGTCATCGATACTTCGGTTGTGTTCCCACATCGGCTTGGCCCTCCCTACAAACGAGCTTTGCGCAACTTGATGGCCGACTATCTGGGTATTCTGATACAAAATGCAGGTGAGAACTAGTATTTGCACCATCTTCGATGATCCGTTTCAGAGATGAGAATAGGCTATTTTATTTGACGTCAGCGCTTCTGTTTCTGTGGTGCCGAATGAATACAACCGCTGGTTTGAAGTGTTGCTTTTAGGTTAAAACTTTTTACGGAAGTCTTGTCCGTACTCCACGCGGTCCTTCTGAATGTATTTTACCCAGGTATTGCCGAGCAAACTTCTAACCTCTGTGTCATGATTATCAAATGAAGAACTGAAGTGTTGAAGCCGCTTTTAAACCTTACTGAATAGATCACACTCAACCAAACCTGAATTCAAGCTTTTTTTTTATCTTGGGTGATAAGAATTCAGCCAGAACAAATTAATATTTAGCGCGAACTCTTTCCAATATAGTAATGTTGGCTTCCATTTCAAATAACCTTGTTTCATTCGCATTTTGTATGATTCCCTTGGTCCGCTAACAAGCACTTCAGGTTAAATCAATCAGTCTGTTGTATACAAATAAGGTATGTTTAGAAAGACGGAAATATGTGCAGTATTTTGTGAAAAATCAGTTTGATTGAAACTTTTTTTCACAGTCCTTAATACATGTTCAATTTTGAAATGTGACGAATGGAGCAGCCAGTGCTAACTTCCATTGTCGTGATAAGTAATTGAGACTAAAATTTAACCCAGAGTCCATCGAACTGGCAGTGATGGAAACCAGGCCGGAAGGTGAACTGTCGGCTGTCGGGGAAACATGAGAAGGGTTTCAGCAACAAAAGTGCCTTGTGGCAACGACTTCAATGCACGCGATCCTTGCAGTGGCGCGCGCTGCTGCTGTGATAGTGAGTAGTAATCTGAGCCAATTGCCGGCAACGGTGCTTTTCTCGCACAGATGACGAGGGCCACGATAGCGCTGAAGATGCGACCGCTTGTATCAAGCTAATGCGCTGGAAACTCGAAGAAGACATGAAGCTGTCCAAGTAGCAAACACGACAGTGCTACCGTTCTAATTTATACGCCAATCAAACCCTTCCGTCGTCTCAGTCGGTTTTATCGATCGGTTCTCAATTTCGTCAGTTGTCATGTGAACGTTGTTCTTTCGCGCATCCTGACAGCTTCTTGACATCGTGTTTCAGACCTTTTCAGTTGCAGCGCTGTTGCGCTCTAATGCCAAGTACATTCGATGCAATAATCTATTCACCTTTCGCTTTCCTGTTACGATTCTTGATGATTTCCTGATTAGGAGCTGCGGTCTCCAACGCCAATTTGTTTTAAAAAGCTGGTGGTTTAATTCATGTGATGTGACCCCACTGCTGTTTAAGCTTTCCTTCGAATCTGTGTCAGGAAACAAGAGGCTTTTTAGCTGAAATTTCAATAAGTTACTGTTTTAAATTTTTTTTCGTTGAACTTTCCGTTGCAATAAATGCATGTGTCATAACGGCATCGAGTAGGCTTCGATCACGCGAACGGAGCTTCAGCTAATAGCTGCCTGCAATGTGTGGTAATGCTTTGTAACTTCTTTGTCGTAATGTGTGAGTTTATCAGCGAAGCAACATTACACTGCTGACTGGAGCCAAATCTAGTGGGGAAAACAAGTAATTGCGAACCTGTACCGTTTTTCCCAGTGTTGTCTCTGCATGTATTTTCTATTTTTCTCGCACCTCTACCTGCTGGATATCAGCAAATCTTCCTTTTCAAACGTCTTGCTTTCTACTTACTGAGCTGCACGTTTCGCGTCGTTGTTTTCATTCGCTCGTTCGCTGCATACGAGCTGCGAAGTTTTTTTTGTCGTGAATACACTGAGAAGACAGTTTTTGTCAAGACTTCAGAACACTGAAAATCATGCGTCATGAATAGCCATTGTACGTCAGTGATTCATATTCGGCGCAGTTCATAAATATTCGAACAGCCCTTAAAGCGAAGTTCGTTGAAAAGAATCGAACTTTTAAAAGAACGGGTTTTTCTCATTCATATGTTCGAACCCTAGCTCCGGGGGTCTGCAGCATCTTCAATAAAGGGCTTTACGTTTGTGCAGGGGGGGTTGGCATTAAAAAATTGCCAAAACTCCACCAATTCTGGTGTTTCATATTTCAATTTGGGGGGCTTGGAGCTTTGTTTGGGGAGCTAAGCAGGGGTATATTGCTAAAAAAGAGGTGTGGGAACACCGTTCCCACGAGTATCCACCCCACTTCAGCCCTGATTGAGGTTAGAGCCGAACTCTAAAACGAAATATGTTCTCCTCACACGCAAAAAGCTCCCTTAGTTCACGCAATCCAGTCAGGCAAACTGCAACCTACTCCGCAACGGCCTGAAATCTTCAAGACTTATTACTCCTCTGAAACGAAGATACAGAATTATAAATGCAAACAATCATGCGAAGCGTGGAGTACGCAAATGCCATTATTGATGTCACAAACAGTAATTACAAAACCATGCTACAGTGCTATACCAGTGTTGCCACTGCTGATTTTTTTCACTAGGTCTGGAGTTTTTCTGTTTTATCTGAGATTCTGTTTTTTTTTTCACTCTGGTCAAATTTTAGAAATATTTGTTGTATTACTGTATTTTCCATTCACGAACACAGTAGTTTCAAAAGCGTGATGCGCAGAGTCAGTAGCCAGTACAGTTGAGTAGGGTTAGGCTTAATCAAATTGTTTGAAATCTAATGTTTTGCACATTAAGCTCTGACTTGACATAGGTCAGCACTCTAATCCAGAGGTGGGCAATTAATTTGGCTCAGGGGCCACTTTCGGAAGGCCGCGTTTGGCAGAGGGCCGTACCTTCTAGTGGAAATAGAAGCAAGTCTCTGATACATTAGCCTCAGCACTAAGCTGGAGGAAATTTCAGAGTTTAAGATTCTTTCTGAATGCATTCGCGGGCCAATGAAAATGCTGTGGCGGGCCACATGTGGCCCGCGGGCTGCTAATTGCCCACCACTGCTCTATCGCTGATACGTCAAGGGGTGTTTGTGCATGATTTTGGAATGCTTTTTTTGGTTTTGAAGATGCTGTGGTTGAAAATATGTTCTTTGAGTTACAGGCGCATTGTGATAGGTACACGAATGTAAGTAAGACCATTTGAATGTTAAATTAGTAGTCAAATATTGCAATGATTAGGGTGAAAAACTGTAAGACCTTGAATGTATCATGCACATGTTTCAATTTGTGCATTTAAGTGAAGGCAAAATAAAACATTAAACGTTTTTTATAAAAGATCTAACTACTTATATTACTGCATACATTTGATTTGCTGCTAGCCTACATGTAATTGTCAGTATATTTGAAAATAGACTTGAACTTGTTAAAAAATTGATGCAAATAATGTATATTACTTAATTTTTAATGTGCAAGTACCGGTAGCATACATTTCACGTTTGGTTTTACTTTTTTTTAACATTTTGTATGTCTGGGGTTTTTTACTATTTTCTGTTTTTTTTCAAGGTCAATTCTGGGGTTTTTCTTCATAACGGAGTGGCAACACTGTGCTATACACGAGATAACTTGTCTTTTATTCATTTATGCTGCTCCAGGCGCTACACGTAGAAATTGCAATGAAAAATCTAAATCTTCAAACAACGTTGCAAGTGTAAAAGGTGTGGGAACTCCGTTCCCACCCCACTTCAACCCGTGGGGCTGAGCCCCCCATGGCGAAGGGACTGGAAAAAGTCCAACACTAAATGAAAAGAAGTCATGCGGTGGGAGTGCGACCATACAACCACACTTCACGAGTTTGCAAATGTCGGGCAAATTTTTTTGAAGAATTTTAAAAATTCTGCAAATCTGAGGGAGTGACATATTAAATTTTTGAAAAAACATTCTTCAGTGGTTCTATTTTTGGAATCCAGCACTGTCGTCATACAAAGTTTATTACAAACCCTTTTTGTTGCTGGCGACTGAACAAATGTCCAACCCGATCTTGTGTATATTCTTGAAGCACGAAATCAAGGAGAAGCTATTTGAATTAAATGGTACTTCGTATTTTCATAAGATTTTGCACTTATTCTAAAAATTCATACAGTTTGTAATTCATTTAAAACTCTGCTAACTCAGTCTCAAAATATTCATGCTCACTAAAACAAACATTACTCATTGTAAAGTTTTCTTACAAGGAAAACACTATATGCAACTGTTGCCGTAGCATTGGTCATTTTATTTTTGTGTACGTCCATTTGCGTTGCATCGCCAACAAACTGAAAAAGATAAGCAAAGTGTCGACTTTGCCGCCCTGGAAAAAATTCTGCGGACACCCCTGGCTGTGCAGAGAGCACGGAAATATTGCAAGGTAGAATTGGAATGCCTCAAAAGATTCGTTATAAATGACAAGCACTGCAGTATCGTACGATCTTTATTTGTCGCGTTAAGCTTGCATCTTTACCAAGTCTGTCAGTGTGACGCGGGCCTATCCCCTGCCATGGGCCTGACTTAAGACATACTGTACGGTTGGAGAGAAACATTTCAATTTTTTCGACAAGAATCAGGTATATTTGAATTCACTAACATGACAACCGCGTGATGGCAACGATGCAGTAAATCAAAACGGTTAAAGTGACAACTATTCCTCAAGAGTTTTCCGGAGTCACACTTCCGAATGTTTAAACATTCACCAACTGGAACTAAACATGAAAGTTGCTTGCAAAATACTGTTTGTTGGACTTTTTGATTCATATATTTCTATTTAATTGTTAAGTTCAGACGCATGGTCCATATCACAGGGTTTGATTGAAGAACACGAAGATACAAAAATGTTTAGACGCAACGCATCAATGAGTAGGTGGTAGCTGGTACACACAGTCAATATGCTAAAGAGGAGCAAATAATGCAACAAAGCACCAGCAACTTCTGCATTCGATCATCGTCGTACAGAAGCATATTGCGACTATACCAATCGTCATAATGTTTTCGTAGCAACAGGGCTGGCTGAGCAGTCGACCAATATGGTTTTTCGCCAACCCTTTGTGATTCAAATATGTTAGAACACATCAATTTGTTAAACGTGAAAATTTTGATGTTTTAATAATCTCATGAGCATGCAATTAATTTCTGCACTTTGATGTTGTTCTTTTCCTCACATTGCATTTGTGTTACTTCGTGATTTGAGTCAGAAACATGCATGATTATTTAAAAGATTCGTATGGTCTTATCGCTATATTGAAACTATACGGCAACATTTGGATTCAACTTCAAAGTCTCACTTAGTTGCGGTGCTTTCGGTTTCTTTTCTGAAAATACAAACATTTTTCCAAATTATTCAATATTAGGATTTCCATCACGCGAAGTAGTTGAATAACGATATCGTGCCAAGGCATTCATGCTGCGCTCTTTGCAGAAGAGCATACTGGAATGTAATGTTCAGTGGTCACTGCAAACAGCAAATGGCTTATTCATTGTACGTGGTGGCTACAATCGTACAGTAATTGCCTAAAAAGTGCGATGGTCTAGAAACTGCATTAGTCATTATGTTAGTGAAAGCATTCAGAACGTTTGAGCGAATTTATTGCACGAATAGCTAAGAGAGTGTTTTAAAAAACGTTAAAATGTTAATCTGCATTCTGGCGTTACGAATGTTTCTACCTAATTTAGGATTTGCGAAGCACAAGGTTCTATGTTCTAAGTATTCAGGCAGCTTTTACTTGCAACTAAGACGGTGGATCGAAAATACCAAACGACGCAAAACGACTTTGTTTCTTGTTTACTGACGAACAAGGATCTAGTGGGGCGGGAACGCATTCCCACACTTTTTTAACCTGACTTGAAGATGTGCATTTCTACCAAGCCCGCAGCCATAGGCAGGAACCGAGTTTATGGGGGGACAGGGAGGACATGTCCCACCCAACTTTTGGACAGGGGGGGACATAATATATTTTGTTCCCCCCAACATTTTGTCATAAAAAATAATGTTGTGCAAATTTCATGGTTACATTGCTCTTGGAAACGTTTCCCCAGCATAAAGTCAGGGAATAAATAAGTATAACGAACATTATCACTGGACTATCTGTGGACACAGTATACAGATTTCTATGTAAACTGAATAGTCATGATTGTTGATAATTGTGTTGGTTAA
>Ga0210059_1017183_pt1 | contig 10346 bp, 8 predicted proteins | sample Ectturendosymbi2_FD_188042 | JGI IMG/M metagenome (GOLD analysis project Ga0210059, IMG submission 188042) | Ecteinascidia turbinata endosymbiont from Florida, USA - Sample 2 (SPAdes) (version 2) | ecosystem: Host-associated > Tunicates > Ascidians > Unclassified | place: Key West, Florida...
TACTGCGAACGGAATGCGCAGTGTCGCCTCAAACCGGTTCAAACCAGTTTATTTGTTCCCGTTCGTGCAGAAAGCTGACGATCGCACTGACATTTGTGGCGCGCAAGAAGTTCGTGCGGATGATGAGCCGGAGTGGATTAGGATTTTCGAAGAAGCTCAATCTGTGGCCGCGCGTGACTTGAAAGCGAAAACGCTGCGTGAGAAACGCATAGCGTGGAATGAAAAGCTGAGAAAAATGAAACAGAGACCTGTTGGTGAAGCCAGAGTGAAGATTTACAAACGCAAGGCAAGTCGTGCGTGCGCTTGTGACTGAGGCAAAACGGGTGTTTCCCATTTTTTGCGATTTTAATCGCTGTGTGATTTCAATCGTTGTTGGGATAATTGTGCGAAATTCGCAGAAGGGAGTTTAACGACTGAAGAACAAAGCTTGCAGTTCAAAGCTGTGTTTAATGAACGCGTTTCGAGGACAAAACCACGAATTGTTTCGATCGTGCGTTTTTTAAACAAAAGAATCGCTTTTAAAAAAATAACTTTCAGCTTACTGTGTACACTTTCCGTCTTCTACGACAAAAATGCTGAAGCTGTAGTTCATTGTCTTTTTTCTATACCTGTTAAATGTAATCCACTTTGTAACCTGTCGACGTTTCGAAATCTTCGGTTCGTTGAAAAAAAGAACTCCAATTACCATAAGGCGCCTCACCTTTTGTGCCAGGCTGTACCTTTCAAGTCGGATTAAAATTTCCTTTAGAAAATGCACCGGTGGAACACCGGCTTATCTCAGCTACGGAGGGATTTGAAAATGGGCTCCGCTATTTCAGCACGAAACTTCGAATCGTGATATAAATCGGAACATGAAATTTCTTTGAGGGTTTGTTGCATATCACAAGCGCCCCGTTTGGCGATTGTCCTCCGCCCTCTATTACGCCGTTTCCGGAAGCTGTAATCTTTTTGCCTGAAGCTGTAAATTTGGAGCTGGACCATACGACCCGCGGTACTAGATATTGCGATTAAGAATTAACTTCCATGAAATATTCCATCTCGGTTCCTGCCAACTGCAATGATACTCGGATGTGGGGTAAATGGAAAGCGGGAGGGGGGTGTAATATGTGCCAATCTGGCCTTAATCGGGAGGTAGCTTAAAGTTTAGTCCGGAATAAGGCCAAAACAGTTTGCAAACTAGCTTGGTCTTATCCACAGTTTTGAGAGTTTGAGCGACGTCATGATCAAAATTCCACGTTTTTGGAACTTCCGGATTGCATCAGTGTTGCAAGACGTTTGTCATTTCCTAAAACGCCAAATATTTGCAGTCTTTCTGAGGTTAGTTTATGCTCTCCGACATTCAGACTGGCACAGTGCGCTTAAGTTTCCGTCTCCGTTAACCAGTTTAACAACTTAATTCCGCAGCCTGTCATCAGCCAGCGCGGGAAATGAAACATTAAAGTGCACGCGCAACTATGCTAGTAAGTCACATGTCGCCGAAGCCTTTGCATATACCTACGTTCCTACCTGGTATCTTTTTGCATAGTATGACATATATCGCACTCCGCCTTAATCAAGTCTATTTCTTGCGGTAAGTGCTGCCGGGCAAAGCGTATCGGCTGTTGACCTCTTGGTGACACTCTTCCCTAGCTTCTGATTGGATTTTCGGTGTGCGTCACTTGCGTGCTGTCACTTGCCACGTGCGTTTGCAGCATTTGCTGTATGTTCAACCGTAAAGAGAAACGTTAAAAATTACAACAAAGAAAAACACAGAGAAAATGAGTTGCATGATCGGGTAAACCCCTTGCTCGTAACAGTATAAGTATCAAAAGATCCCAGAAATCATCAGCATGCTACGATTGGTCGGGGCGAAAGAAACGATCGTTATTATTAGTAATGTTTTTTTTTTTTAGCAAGCTAGTGATGGACGTCGACGACGAGCAGTTTGTCGAGATATTGTCATTCGATGTTTTCAGCATTCTTAGTGGTTTTTCTGCAGCTGCTAGGTGGCATTTTTTGTTCAAGCAAAGAAACACGACTGTCTGTCAACACACTGGAGCTATAGTTTTTTTGCGACCATACACTGAATTTTTTCAAAATGACCGACAAAAATTACGTCAATTCGGTCACAATGTCCGAAATCATATGAATACTGTTACTGCAAGTTGTAATAATATTAACAAACGACCGAAATGTCTCCGCGAAAAAAAAACACACTGGAATTGTATCTGGAATTAATCACGTGTCCCTTTTTCGAGCTTGAAAATATGCTCGTAAGCGTTGTTCAGTTTTTCTCAAGTCACACTGGAGCCAGTTTGACCACTGGTCAGGCCATCGAGTGATCCTTCTGCTGTTGGTTCTTCCATCAGAAACATGCCGACGAAACGCTGGCGTTAATGGAACGGGCAAGAAAAGAAATCGAAAGCCACGAGAAGGGACTGAGCGCTGACCAAACGGGTGAGTCTTGTTGAATTTGGACGAATCCACCGATTGTGAAACCAAAGGGATTTTCCCGGTTGTGAAACCGAGAAAATTTTATCATAGTTAGTTTGATGTGTATTGAACTGGTGATAGCAAAACTGGACAAGATTGCAGCTTGTGCTTGTTCACCGCGTGGGAAGATCATCTGCTTTGGATATATCTTGCCGGTGGTTTTTGCAGTGTCCTGCCAGCGTGATGCGTTTTTGTGCTTCGTCCTTACACCTTTCTGTTTTCAAAGAACTTGACGAGCTCGTTCCCGAAGATTACGATAGCGGCAATGAAGATGACAAAGCACGAAGTGAAGATCACAAAGCAGAAAATGAAGACGAGGAAGGCATAACGAGGGTGACTAGCTTTTCCTCGCAAGCGCGATGAAAAAGATTAGTAACAAAGATTTGAAAAATATAAATCGTGCATCAGCTTAATTTACTTTTGCAGTGACATTATATACCTGACAATGGAAGGTTATTTTTTGTCAGTTTCGGAAATAAATGATTCGGATTTCCTTGAGCATACTATCATTTGATGAAAAAAAACAGCTATCTTCGATATGAGCTTGAATTAAAGCATTGGACCAACTTGGCCCCGTGTTTTGAAAAATACCCGGCCCGTTTTCTGCCCCAAAATAGAGGACTTGCGGGTACGCAAATTTATGAGTTATGCAGGCTTTTTTTAAGGTGTTTTAGGGAACCGATTCGGGTCCCTGGAATCAGAAAATTATCATCGGGTCCCTAGAATCAGAGAAAATCGGTTCCCTAAAATCAGAGAAATCGGGTCCCTACAGGTCCATACCGGGTACGTAACATTTTCCTTAAAAAAAACCTGGGTTATGTGAAAACAAAACATCGAAGGTTAGATCGCATCAAAGACCACAAGAAACTGATGGATGGAGAGAACGGTCTTGCCTCTACTTCCGATGTAACAGAAGCCGAAGCAGTGTTGCTGCCTCATTATGTTGCATTTAAATTTTTTTAATCAGATGCGCTTTTTTGAGTAACCTTGTTTTTTTGCTTGGCTACCTTATATGTAATCGTAGACTTGCTTGTCTGGTACTTAAGTGCTTTCTGAACTGCTCTGTTTACTCTGAACAGTAAGCTAGCTACGCAGTGAGCTAAAATGGTCTTGGTTAATAAGTTCACTTACGATGCTCTCTACGAGACGAGCAGAACATTGGCTTGTAAACAGCAGAAGGACTTACGTTATTTGCGGTGTTTACCATTTTAGCAACACGCAGTTGACCTTTCTTCAGAATATTTTATGGTGCATCTACATCTGCATTCCCATCAATACAAAATTTTTCTTCGAGATCGATTAAAATATTCTTTACTTTTTTTAATGAAAAACTTTTAAACTTTTTACGGGGTCAGGCAAAAATTTGAAGTTATAAAATGTCTAATTTGTCTGCCAAATTTTGTAATTCGTTCAATTTTTAATTGAAAAAAACTCTTATGATTGAATTTTTCGAAATCGGGATTGGTGTTCCAGGTTTTCTTCTGCAGTCGCACCCACTCGCAACTGTCCCAGTTCGTTCACGAGCTTCGAAAATCCCCGTTCGCTCTCGGTCACGCTTCGACGGACAACTCCTTCCAAGTGACCGCAACTTCGCTCGGATCCAGGAACTCGCTTTGCATAAACGAGTCGGTCCGGAAGCTGCGTTCGTTGCATCTGGTGAGTTTTGTTGTTGGTCGCAAGCGCTGAGTCGTGGAAAGCTAAAAGTGGTTCGTGCGTGTTGTTTCATATTCTGCCGTTGTTTTATTAAAAACATAAGTCTTTCATTAAAAACGTCAGTGTTTTGTTGAAATCTTAGTTCAGGGGCGGGAACATGGCGGCCCGCGAGCCAAATGTGGCCCGCGGAAGCATTCAGGAAATACGTTCAATTCTGAAATTTCCTTCAACTTACCACAGTAAATGTCATTGCTTGCTGCTGAGGCTAACTTCACCACGACTTGCTTCTATTTCCATTAGAAGGTACGGCCCTCCGCTAAATGCGGCCTTCGCGAAGTGGCCCCCGAGCCCAATTAATTACCCACCCCTGTCTTAGTGTTTTATTAAAAACAGAAAAAAATCGAAAATGCTCCCTCTGGACCCATAGTTCTAAGCCATTATTTAGAATTATTGTCATGTGATAAATTTGTATTAAAGAACGATGGTTGTTCTTATTCAGCAATCGGCAAAGATGCACTGTTACTCCATGTACAATTTTTTGAAACTAGTCATTAAATTACACAAAAAAATATATTTTAGCTCCTGGTGGACATTCCAGAGTTCGGCCATAACTATCTAAGTGTCAAAGTCTGCTGATGTTATCTCCAGTCAGTGAAAAATTAGTGAACAAATGCATCTTGTGGTTTAGACTTCAGAGATTCTTTGCTGCCAAACAAAGGGTTTTGAAAATAGTGCATTGTTTTCGAGTCACCATACTGGCCAGTGCAAATCAATATCCTTTTGATCAACACTCGACGCTCATTTTGCTTCTCGGACGAGCGCTCTCTTAACATGAGACCACAAGGTCGGATTCGAATTATTTTACACTTGCCTGATTACTTTGTTTGCAAAAGCAGTTAAATGGAGTGTGAGTAAAAAATTTTTGATGTTGAGCTCTTTTCGCTCCCAAACAGAGTTTGCTCATTTGGCTTCAAATCACGGCAATCAAAAGCACTAGGTTCGCTGAAAGCTTTCGAGGAATCAGCCGACCGGGCTCTGCTTTCACGACTTTGCGCTTGTTCAAATAAAATGAAATCCTATTGAAATGATTCTGGTTGCTTGCGTCACAGAGCTTCGTTGTGCGACAAATTGTTGATCCTGCTTTTGTGGTTTGACGTCATATTTAGCGATTGTTTGTTGTGCTGATCATCTGCAAACAATTCATGCCTCGACACACATGGATCGCCATCACGTGCCCTGACTCCCCCTTTTTTCTTCGTCAGATCAACGAGCGTTGTTTGGAAATGCAAAAGAATGCAAAACGTGAAAGCAAGGAGGAGGACTCGGGTACATACGTCATCCTATGCCGATATTGAGGGTTTCTTGTGCAATTCGCCTTTATCGTCGTAGCTGGGAACGAGATTAAATTATGTTTTTCAATTACGACAAATTATATTGATGGCATTAACTTCTGGATAGGCCCATAGCCAGGTTTTAAGGTTTGTAGGGGCAAAATACCTTTTCAGGAATGCAAGATTTTCGTTTTCATCACATGTTTAAAACAAATTTTTCTGGGCACGAAAAAATTTGGCGGGTACAAAATTTTGGGGCGGCACTGCCGCGGCTGCGGGTCTGCTCTTGAACGATATTCATCTTAGCTCGTCGTTTGTGAAAAGTCACCATCGGCGCTTCATTTCATTCTCAGTCAAAAGCATCTGTCAAAACACCAGCACAACTGCTTGACACACTGCTGTCACATTTTTATCTCACTGTAGAACAGCCACGTAAAAAGCGGCGGCGCTCTTCGGCAGCAGCGACGTGCTGTTACTACAGCAACCACGACGGCATGTCACGCTTGACCAAGTCGATCCTGAACAAAGTTCTCGATATCGAGGACGTCGTAAGGGAAGGAAAGTCCGTGGAAGCTTGTCCGTATTACGCTACGAGGTTAGGGTTTGATGAGCAATGATTCGTGGAATGTTTATTTGACAAGCATTTTCGTCTCAAAATATGTTATATAAGCTGCAGCTCATTTAACCTGAGGCAGCAAGGAATGCGATCCCTAAATTTTTCGCATGCATAGTTCCTACGGAGTCTGGAAAAGTATGGAAAAAAATTATTTTGGTCTGTCAGTTTTTTTCGGAAAAAGAAAATAATTGCGCAGAATTTGTCTTTTTATGTACACTTTCACAATATTTTTTCAAGATTGGTAATTACTTACATCGTATTAAATATTATAGTGACTGTATTTAACCTGGGTAGGTCATTCGGAAAAGTTAAGACTAAAAAAAGTCTGGAAATATGTACAACATTCAAAACTGCTGCGTAGGAACCCTGCAAATGTCTAATCAAGGAAGCGTCTCGAAAATTCCATGTCTATGCGGAAAAACTCCTTTAAATAGCCTTTGTTACTGATCAGTGATTCTCAACAGGTTAACCGCGAAACAGACCAAAATGTCCCGGAAGCATATTTACAAAATGTAACCTTTTTCGCGCAATAACAGCGGCTGCAGATATGACTCGCATGGCGCGGTTCAAATAGAATGCTCAGTTTGTCACTCAATCGTCACCAACCTTCCAACCTACCGGAAATGTTTAAGGTCTACTATGCCAAAGGTTTTGGGTTCGACTCTCACCGTCATGACTTTCGTTTTGGTAGTAGTGGTTTCACGTTTCAATTCATGGGACCGCTGTTTCTTTCCAAACTTCAGGTTCAGGAGTTAGGTTTTAGGTTTAGGTTTACCTGAAAAACCTGTTATTGCGTGAACAAGGTTACACTTTGTAAATATGCGTCCCGGCATATAATCAATCGCTTGCTTTTGTCAACACATGAAAGTATTGTTGAGCAGCATTCTAAGCTTGAGCAGTTTGTTAACACTTTACCTGCACGATTCAGAAACAAGCTGTTTCATGGTTTAAAACCTACAAATTTTGTCTTGTTTATTTTTGTATTGTTTACTAAACAGCGCAACAATCGACTGGTTGTTGACGCGTTACTGACTGTATCTGTGACTAAATGTTAAGTGGATGAATTTAAACTTTCTTATCTTTGTTTGAAACTTTTTGTTGAACTCAGGAAAGACTGTCAATAAAAGTTAGCCGCGAGTTGAAAATATCTGAGAAGCACTGTTGTTCATAAAGCATTTTCCACCGGCTCTGTCATGTCGTGCATTATATCAGTTGAGAAAAGCGCCCTGCAATTTGCTAGTAACAAGCATAAGTACTAATTTTTTGTACTTCTGGAAGAATATTGTACATCATTTTTTGACCAAAAACAAAACTCCCGTAATCCCTGCTATTTTATTGTGGCTGGACATGCTCACGTCCTCAAACACTTTGTCAGCGAATCTTGGCCGGCGATATTCATTTTTTTCTTTAACTGACCTAGCGAGCCGGAACCCCAGTCAACCAGCGTAGTTGTCTCTTTTGAAAGTTTACTTTGTTCTCCGGGTTTTTCTTGTCATTCAGCGTCAATATTGCGCTTCTGTCTTGCGTAAATTTGCGAGGTTTAACTAAAACAGCCAAAAAGATTCATCCAAGCGCGCGCTGCGAAAAATTATCCGCTTTTTTTCTACTGCTTCGTGCAGGCGTGCTGTTTCGTTCTGCCAGCTGGTCGTCCTGCCTTACCAAACGCTGTTGCACCGCAGCACCAGAGAAAGCACAGGACTTCGTCTCAAAGACTCTGTCGTCATCATCGACGAAGCCCACAACCTGGTGGAGGCGATGAACAGCATGTACAGCGTAAAGGTACCAAGCACTGTTGTTAAGATCTGTCCACTCGCCCTCCGTATATCGCAGCGGTTTACACTAACTTGGGTCCACCTTTCAGAGGAATCGCCCTATGCGGTCGTTAGAAGTAATTTGCATTGTCAATTTGGTTATTATGCAGGAAGCATTATCGGGGCCCGTAGCTTGTTGTTTGATTTTTTATTTAAAGCTTTCTTTCGTTAAATATACAATACCTTTTTTTAATTACCTCTTTCAAGGCTGACTCGTGTGTGTCAAGCTAGGTGTTTTTCAGTCGTACACCGAAATGTTTTTGAAATGACCGAAAAAAATTAAGTCAGTTCGAAAGCACATGGCCGGGTTCCTCGTGGAAAGCTTTTGCTGGTATTGCGGGAGTACGGTATTGGCGGAGTTAAATCAACCGTCCATCGTGGGTGTTGAAAGGGTGTGTGGTGCTGTTACCACTCCCCTACATTGTCTATATGAATTGAATAGACAGTTATAGCCGAGTCGACGAGGTTGTCGCCGTTGGAAGCTGCAGAATCAAGCGTTTGCTTTTTGCGAACTATTTTGGTGTTAATTGCATCCTCTGATCAGGGCCTTCAACGCGCACTTGCCCGGTCTGCAGATGTGTCAGGCTGTAATCGATACCTTTGCGTTTTTTTTCCACACCTTTTCGTCCCAAAGCTCAGTCTGCACTTGTAAAATTAAACATTGCAAAACAAACTGTCGTAGGCAAAGTTCGTTTTTTTTAACTTGCCAAGGTGTGAACGAGAGAATGAAGGTTAAAAACCCCTGTTCCGGATTAAACCATTACCAGTTTTTTAAGGTGTTTTAGGGACCCGATTCGGGGCCCTAGAATTGAAAATCGGGTCCCTAGAATCAGAGAAAATTATCGTCGGGTCTTTATAATCAGAGAAAATCGGGTCCCTACAGGTCCATACCGGGTGCCTAACATTTTCCTTAAAAAAACCTGCCATTACCCACCCAGAAGGAAATTCTTTCTAAATCATTTCACGCACCAACTGTCTCTAATGATGGCGAATAGTTACGCTCTGTTCGATGTGGTCGATCTCATACTTCGCAGATAACTCGGAAGCAAACAAGCCAAGCTTTGCAGCAACTGAGCAGCTATCGCGAGAAGTTCAACAAGCGCTTGAAGGCGAAGAACTTGTACTACGTGAAGCAGCTCATGTTCGTGCTCGGTCGTTTCTTGGAAGTTTTGAATCGAAACGCGGGCAAGTCGCACATTTCTAAAATTCAGCCGTGCACGCACAGCTGGTTGGGCGAACCGCAAAGTTTCGTGTTTTTTCTTTGCTAAACAGGCGTTGAAGCAAAAGACGAAAAGCTGGTAACGGTCAGCGACTTCCTTTTCGACGCGAATTTGGACAACATCAATTTTTTCAAGGTATTGGTTCGTTTGGTAGTGTTAACGGTCTTAAAAAAACACCTGGCTAATTGTTTTGTGCCGAATCGTCTCGTTGTGTAACCTGTGGGCACCTAACATGAGAGTGTTGCAAATAATACCCTTGCTTTGCAGTTTTCATTAATTGCTCTCCACTGGCACTATCGTAACGAGATGTTAAAACAGGTTCTCTACTCGCGGCTCTCGCACAGATTTGAGGTGACGTCATTCTGCTCATGCAAATTTTGTGCTTGCTCCCTCATTACCTCTAAAACAGTGGTTCCCAACCTTTTTTGGGCCGTGGACCATCTTTTCAAAAAATATACCCTGTGGACCACTTTGCATAACACGTGACAGTCGTAGAACTACAAACACAAAAGCCAAAGACAGCGTGGTCCAACTACTTTTGAACTACGGAACAATTTACAAAAACGTGACAACTCGTGGGCCACTTCCAATAAAATGATGTATAAAACAACAGATTCGCAAGATTCAACATTGCAAAGGGACAGTTAAATGAGTGCGTCATCGAAATCATTACACAATATCAATAAACAATTTATTACAAATCTCTATCAGTGCGATGCCTGTGGCTGAGGCTTCTCTGACACTATCGTTCCTTTATCAATACCAGTATGTTAGAGATAGCAAGTCGGAGATTATGCTCTGGTGTTGCGTCTGCCATTCGGTTTTTGTTTTTAGGTTTGACTTGCTTCATCGTAGAAAAAGTTCTCCAAACATCGAGTGCATTTTTAGCGCGAAATCTTTCAGTTTGTGAAATCTGTCGCAGTTGACTAATTTGTAGAATCCCTCTACAGTTTATATAGTCTAACGCCGTTGATGTTGTACATTATTATCAAAAGATGGTATGTTGTTCTAATTAAAATTACCTACCATAACATGCGCACAAGTATCAATACTGAGAAGGCTCGCGGTCCTTAAAAATTCTGTCTGCGGGCCGCTGTAGTGGGACCACGCTGGCCTAAGAAATGGTCTTACGTAAGTTGTTGTGCAGTAAAGGTTACACTTTTCAGGAACGTTTTATCAAGGATTTGTGGAACTCTCCGTGGGCCAGTAACGTTGGGAGGTGTCAAATATTTTGACTTTTAGG
>Ga0210059_1017184_pt1 | contig 10345 bp, 5 predicted proteins | sample Ectturendosymbi2_FD_188042 | JGI IMG/M metagenome (GOLD analysis project Ga0210059, IMG submission 188042) | Ecteinascidia turbinata endosymbiont from Florida, USA - Sample 2 (SPAdes) (version 2) | ecosystem: Host-associated > Tunicates > Ascidians > Unclassified | place: Key West, Florida...
ACATTTGGGGGTGCGCTTTCACTCCCTGCACCACCGTCTCCTGTAGGAGTGGTGTAGACACCACTGGAAAAGATCAATCACTCACGCGATTCTTGGCTTGTTTTGAGAAGCCTACAAGCCAGCTTTTCATATCTATAGAGCTGTCCTAGAAAGTTTCTTTTATGTCCATAGCGCCACCGTAGATAGTGTCGTGATGTAGTTTGTTTTTTTCTTGAGAAAGATTATATTCCACACTCCACAGTATTATCGTTGACTAACATGCTACGTTTGTGCCAGATTATGCCAATGTTTTGGTCAAGGTGGTTGCTTTTTTCGGTGTGATGAACCGTGTACCTGCCATTACACCAGCACACAACGTTTTTTGTTACTCCGCAGTTGCGCATATCTTAACTCCCTCGGTAAATTTGGCTTTCAGGCCTAAATCGGACTTCAAAGATAAATGTCGGTCCCAAGCCGGGAGCGGGCTTGTGATTTCGGACTCGGGCCGGGTTCAGGCTTCCAAATAAGGCCCTTCAACAACTCTGTGTAGGTATGCAGGCAGGGGCCAACAAAGGGAGATTGAAATGATACATCCTCCACCCACTAACAGTAAAAATAGATTGAAAGCATTTTGCGAAGTAGGCTACGCTCATTTTAGGCCAAATGTTTTTGCTGCTGGTAAGAGGACATCAGTAAAGGTTTTGGTAAGGGTGGGGCTGCATCAGAGCCGTGTGAAAGGCTGTTGGGGACCCTCAAAAAATCTAGATTGGGCCCTTTAATATCAGCAACCATTTAGGCAGATGCGTGCTTTTTCGAGCCAGTTGCAAATTAGTCCGCAATACAACAAAGTGGATTTTTATGCCGGTCACTAGTACTAGACAGCCTGTGTGAAACGAAGGTGCGGCCCGCGGTCTAATCTGTTTAATTGCGTTCGACCCTTCAGTAATATAGGTTGCACACCCCTGGTATACAAAAATATGTGAAACTGGCAGCCTCATTAAAGCTTGTGATTTGCATGCCGACGATCACAGAGCACCCGGTGGTCGCTGTACAGCCCCATCATTTCAATAGCCAGTCTCAATGTAATCAACTTGGTGCTTTCACCAAAAGCTCATAGGTGGCAGCAGTGCGTAGAACTAACTGCTTCCCAACACTCCCTCTGCCTTCACTTCTAATAAGAACGAATTTATTGGAATCTGACACCATCCATCTTCATCATGACATATATGCAGGTGAGATCAAATCTGAAGAGGCTTTTTAAGATCGAGCAAGCGAGCGTTAAACTTACCGAGATTATCCCCGGTTTTTCTGGTCGAAACTTTAAATTAGACTGTCTTAACACAGTCTGCACAGACATATGTATAATAAACTGACACAACAGCCTTCCTTCGTTTCAACTTTACATAACCTGTCTTAAGTAGATTTACGAAAACGTTTTTAACGTTGAACTAGAAACCTAGTCTATTTGTATGCAACTACAAAGCGATTGCAGAACACTCCACCGCACGTTCATTATGACGTAACATTCCCCGAGAATTTCAACGCACAAGGGCTAGGCCAGCGAGGTTAAGTGGGGAAGGTCAAGACTTTATTAACAATTAACAGTTGGCCTTGTTTTGACGTAACCACAACTTTACAAAAACTGCTATAGTGTCCGAACGTCCGTAATTCTTTTTCGAAATTAACGAATCATGATAATATATGCTTAATCTACCGGCTCTGCATTGAGGGCAAGAAACAGAAGAGAAAAAGTCAAGGGTAGAGAGACGGCTCTAACTTACTAATACAATATATATTGTGGGGACCCTACGAATGGTCGACCCCCGACCGGGGAGTACGGGGCTGCCTTTCCACGGCACTGCGTGCGACCAACGAGATTCAGCATTTTGTGCACTCCAACCGACAGCTCTGATAAAACCCAAACGATGTGTTCTACTATATTGCTGTGCTTGTTTACATCCAAATACTATATTAATGCAAGCAGGATGAACTACAGTACCGTATCCAACAACAGATTTAAGTGTATTAATATGTAAATCATCTGCAAGAACAAAACAAACCGTGATGAGTGTTGCTCTCAAAATACATCTAGAAATAAGATTGGGAATCTGTATTTATAAAACCACTTCTGGATCGACCCAATGGCTATATTGGGTTCACACCGAGCTGTCCCCCCACATTTTGCAACAAAATTGCGCCCTTGTGCGGGAGTACGTTATTAACAGTTCACACCAACTTGTTACCGGTGAGGGTATGTGCTGTCACCACTCATCTTCATATTCTATGTGGATTGGATAAATCAGGCGTTCCCAACCTGGGGTACATGTATCCCCAGGGGTGCATTTGCCTATCCGAAGGGGTACATTTAAGAATATCAATAGACCAGCAAAATATATTTGCATATATTTTATTTCAAAATATTTGCACATGTCAATGAATATTATTTTAAAAAATTACTATATGCTTATTGTTAAATATATCTATGAATAATCATGATGAAATGTATTGTCATAGGAAATTTTAGGGGTACCTGTGGATCTGTCGACATGCTGAAGGGGTACATATTTACCTGTTGAAATGCTGAAGGGGTACATGCTCATCTTTCGGAATGCTGAAGGGGTGCATGGTAAGAGAAAGGTTAGGAACCCCTGGGATAGATAGACAGTAACAGCTGCGTAGACGAGGATGTCACTGTTGGAAGCTGCAAGATCAACCGTTTGTTTTTTGTCGACGATTCAGTGCACATTGCATCCTTTGAACATGCCTTTTAAGATTTACTTGATCATAAACCCCTGAATATCGAGCCACTTCTGACAGAGAGTTTTCAGCTACGATGTTTCGGTCACATCACCAGAATGCACCAGGAAGGATTGGCGAGGCGAGTCCTGGCAACAACTGCCCCTGCCACCCTCCTAAGAGGAAAAGCGGGTATGAAAAAAAGAGAACATGTCATCACAGACCAAAGGTTTTGCAAACATTATGCTAAACATGACCGCATGAAACTGTCAATTAGATGGAGCTGTGCTTCATGGTGTCACAACTGATGCGAGATTGCATCAAGTTTTGACACGTATTTCTAAATGTTTTTTTGCTTGTTGCTCGAATGCGGAGAAAAATTACTACTTTTCAAAACGTAAAATTTACTTTGCCAATGTTTTCAATGCCTGAGATACCAATAGGCTTTTATTTGAATACTTAAACCAGGGTTCCTAACCGGGATACGTGAAGCTTTTGGTGAAGCCCGAGTCCACACCAGGAGGTTCGTGACATGTTTATAAAAGTCAACACTATGGCACGTTTGTTGACATAAACATACGCGTCGTATTAAGCCTGATCGAGCGCAGGTCTTTCATGTGGGGCGGCTTGGTCATATATTTCTTCCCGCGCAATGCAACAATGCACTGGTGTAGGAGGCGGGGGTGCAACGACACCCCCAAAACTTGTGGTTTGGTGAAAATCCGGGCAACATCACTTAAAATCCGGGCAAAATCTGTGGAAATTAGGGCAAAATTTGTGAAAAGGTTCGCAAAATCGTTGTATGTGCTTTGATTTTATAAAATTTTATTTGGATGTCATGTTATTTTGTTCTTTTCGGGCGAGTTAGGGGAAATTTGGGCAAGTTTGGGATAATTTTGGCAAAATGGTTCTTGAAGTGTGCTTTGATTTAAAAAAATGCAACCAACATGAGAAGAAACGCAGTTGTTTTTTTGTTTTTTTTGAGGTCATTTTCTTTGGAGCTTTTTTCGGGCAAGTTTAAGGAAATTTGGGCAAAAATCCTTCGCACCCCCGAAAATTTGCCTGCTCCTACACCTATGCAACAATGTCTGTGACATCATAATGCCTCTGAGATCATAACGCATTTGGCTGATAACGGTTTGTGGTAATATGCAGGCACTGACATTTTTTTCTATAAGGTTGCCAGGCAGGCATTCCTATGTCAAATTCATGGAATTCTGTAGTTTGGGATGGCAAAACGCTGTTTTGCATGTACGTCATAATTTGGCATGTTTTTGTCCTTCTTCAATGAATTGGAAGAAAACGATTCCTGCTTTCTTCGTCTTTCGTAAATTTGAAACTGCAACTTCAATTCGTCAACCTATGAAAGAACACGTTTCTGCATAAAGAAGTTACTTTTCAATCTAAAAACTTCAAAGCCAGAACAACTTTAGAAATGTCTACTCCTTTACATTGAACACGCAGCACAATAATGCATATACAAGATGTGGCACAAAGGCAGCATACAGTTTTGATGCTGCGAATTTCTTCAAAACTTTCGTCTTGCTGGAGACTACAACAAAGTTTACAGTGTATTGCCGCTATATGCAGGTTGTGTGAAGAAAAACAAACGATGGAAGAAAAGAATCAATATTTGCATGAACAATTCCAAACCAGATCAAAAAGAGATTCTGAAGAAGTTGCTGCACTGACAGCAGAACTGGAAAGCTGCAAGCACACTCTAATTGAAATGAGCTTTTACAATGAAGGGTTATCTCAGCAAGTGAAGAAGTTGACATTAAAGGTTGGTTACCTTTGATTTGTGAATCTGAAAAAGCATTTAACTCGAATTGAAGAGCTTGCTTATCGTTTGTTTTTGGTTCTTATGTATGGAAAAGAGAACTGAAGCGAAATGCCAGGGGCTTCCAACCTGTCGTAGTGCTGAAGGAAAACTTTCCATGTGGCTCACAAATGTCTAGAGGTTTATATGCAGTGGTGGGATTTAACCGTTTCCCACAAACCTATGCCTTGGAATTTCATGCCCTTGCATAAAAGTAGTTAGTTGCCTTATGAACACCAAATAACCTTTTTTTAATCGCACGTGCTACCATTGTACGGAAATTTCAATCGAATCTTTCTCTACATATCTGTTAACGGCCTGAACTACAATTATAACTTTTTCTCACCAACATGCTCAGAGCAAAAGTATGCCATGTATCAATCAACTGGTGATTTGAATTAAGTTGTAGTTTTTGCAGTTTTGTTGATAAAATATTTGTTTGTGTTGTTTGCTGTGGCTAGATTTTTTGTTGAATTGAATTTTTCTGTAAATATGAGCGGAACTCGGCGACGCAGTAAATAATATTCAAGTGGCACTTCACAAGAAAATTGTTGAGCATCACTGGTAGAGAATATTATGATGTAGGACAATAAATCCCAAGATATGAACTTATTTACGAAAAGTATAAAGAAACAAGTGTTAATCAGTTTTCTTATTTAAATTAACATATGGAGATCAATTTCACTTCAAGAAAAATTATTGCACTCCCATTTAATAAGTTGCGTTCCCTTTCATAACGCGAATCAATCCCGTCGCCAGGTGGGGGATTTGGTGGGATTAATCCCCAACGAGGCTCCAAGACCCCCAAATTGAAATATGAAACACTATAACTCAGGAAAATTTTGTCAAATTTTAGAATGTCAAGCCAACAGGCACGAACGTAAAGCCACCTTTTGAAGACTTTCTGGCGACAGTTCTGATGCGAGTCAAATTATTGCAACAGATCAAGTGAAAACTATTGCCTATTTTAAGTTTGCCACAACTTAAACAAACTGATATTAATCGTTAAATGTGCCCTTCACGGTGAAGCCATACAGCAATCTTTCTCAGTATTGTTTATTTTGTTCACTTCAAAAATAAGTTTTCAAGCAGCTAGGATTATTTCTCTTATGCATTGTGCTGTATAACGTTTTCACTCCCAAACGCAACGCACTAGACTTAATCATATACCGCAGTAACAAGGAACATACAAGTACATCAAAGAACACGAGGATACATACATGGCGGTGGTACAACTTATACACTTGATGGCGCTAATACATTTACTTTGATGAAATACAAGCATAAAGGGCACACGCATGAATGACGCCGTCATGATTATTATAATGTAGTGCTGTTATAACTTCCAAGTACAGCGATTTATAAAATGCATGAGGGAGTGAGAGGCTGCGAAAGACCAGGGGATATTTAGGTTGCAGACCTCTACGCAGCTTACCTAGATTAACTTAGACGCCTAAATGGGGCACCTGGCTAGATAACCTCTGTGTTTTTCCGGTGCCCTGGCGTTTGTTGATTTAGCGAGTACAGCTAGCGCAATTCACTCAGTACAGCCAAACAAATCTCTATCTGAATACGTTTCCAGAGTAAATTTATGTTACATTTTAAACGCCAGAATGATGAATACTGGGTAGTTTTGTTTTAGTTGAAACAAAAAGAATTGGATGGAACTGTGCAACTTGCAACCTCAACCTCATATGACCAGCAAAAGTAAGTGAAGTGTTACAAATGTTTTTGAATTAAGCTTTTAATTTTTAGAACTACTGAATAGTGCAATAGTGTGACCAACACCAACTGGTGCAGAAGCGCCACGTAGTAAAAGCTCTTTTACGCATCTGTTTTTACGCAAGGATACAGTCAATGTTATTTTCTTCCGCAGAAAAACGTCAAAGGTTCCGCTACCATATGTAGTGAAGCCTGAATCGTATAACACTGAAGCCCATAATTCAAAAGAGCTCCAGGATTTGAACAACCTGCTTTTGAAGCTCAAGTACCGTTCTTTTTTATTTTAACGTTTTTATATTTCTGTTTCTTATTGTCAGGTTTTGTCACGTTGGTTTATCACGAGATTTTGGAGCCGCACTAAACAATTTGACGCATGCCCGGAAATAAATCTGGAGTAGCAACTTTTCCTCAGTCTCTTCAGGATATTTTACCTACAGCATATTTTTGAAAAGGGTTAAATGTGTTCTCTTTCTTTCAAATTTAAAACTGACCTCGTATATATGCAAACAACGGAGGCGATGCGGATTTCCCTATGGAGTTGCAGATTTCGATACAGACAGAAGTGGGAGTCAATAAAAATTAAGCTCCACCCATTTCCACTATACTAAAATCAAGTTTGCAGAACACTTTAGGATAGTTTCTCCTACCTGCTGAGTGGATGCATGGCTATAGCTAACTATGTTTATTAATCAGATCGAAACAGCAAGAAGTATTTTGCACCGACATCGAAAACGTTGCATTTCTGAATCAATGTATATTCTCTGCTTCAGTGAACTAAACTGTTGAAACCTCCTGAAAACCATTTAGTGTTTTTAATGACATTTAACTGTTCATTGATTTAAATGTGGATTGTGCGATTTTGTACATATTGATTGCTTTTTTGTTTTCGCAAATATCGCAAAAATTGTTCCTTCTACAGAACAGCGGAACAAAAACTTCTGGAACTGCAGACTGAATGTGATTGGCTGCGCAAGAAAGTTGAACTGAATGAAAATGGCTTAACGGAAGCTCTGGAACAAAAGAAACAGCTTATCGATGAAACAACAAGTCAGAAGGAAACCATTTCAAGGCTGCGGTTGGAAAATGATAATGTTACCCGAGAATACGAGAAATCTGTACAAGATCGTGGGACATTACTTGTTGCTATTGAAGACCTGAAGGTATGCCTGTTTTCAAGAATAAATGTTGAAAATACATCAATAAGTGTTTTCAATAGAAACATCCAATGACGCCATCCAATTTGATGATTAAAATGATATCACCGAGATCAACTTAGATCAGTTAATAACCACATAGTTGGGAAACATTACAGAAATCTAAAATCGTTGTTGTTCTTCCGAACTGATGGTGTCTGCATGTTGAAATTTTTACCTGAAACAGTGGTTCTCAACTTTTTTGGTTCATATCGCCGCAGGTCATTTGTGATATACTCCAAAAGGTGTACATAACCGAGTATAAACGGAACTGACAGTAAATCGGGACCCTCCTTTGTAATAGAACATGCAGCATCAAAACTCTACTGAAAATTGCATTCGCTTCCTGCGAATTCTGATATGTCTAGAAACCAGTGAATATGTCCTGCTTCAAGACTCCCATTACTCCTGTAGCAACTAAACTAACTTCAGAATCACAAAGAAGCTGATTTTTTGAACGACTGGTGCCACTGAGAACACTAAACAATCTCAGAGGGAAATCGTATTGCCGGCATGTTTGAAAGTAAAGTTAAGGATACGTTGCTATCAACAGCAAAGAAGCCAAAAATTTATTAAAATACTTTCAAACACTTAATTGTTTCCAACAATTTGAACGAGTATCACAGTAAATCTAATCTATGTGGTGGAAAATTTTAACATGGAAATTACAGGCTCGTAGAAAATAACAGTTCTTTCGCATAATTTAGTAAGAATGTGACAGTGAACCTCTTTTCGTCACTCTCTGCAGCATAAAATGATATCACGGGTGCACACTGCACATCGCAGGTATGCGTCATATATATTTTTCATATTTTGACTACAATACCATATTCGTTCCTAAAATTACGAGTGTTCTCATTAACGAATACCCATCTAGTTAATGTGTGGAACCACGGCTCCACTTGTGCGTATACCAACTCGAGAGTTCAATCTAACTTTCAGCTGATTTATTTTTAAGAATCAATATCTACTGTTTGGAGCCTTTTTTATGACTATTAGAGCATTCAGACAAGTAACAAGGGTTTGCTCGAGAGGAAATGCTTGGACATCTGATCTGACCAAACAAGCCAAGAGGCATTTCCCTGGGATTATATTTAAAGTAATGATTCCATGTCGGTGTCCGAAGGCTGGGCTCACCATTTTGGAAAAATCCGTTTTTTTTTCTTTCGCAGCTTCTATCAAGACTATTATTAAAACTCTTTCTGCGTATCTTTGTTAAACATAACAGCATTCACTTTCACACGAGATAGGCCATGAAATGACCGAGACATAAGCCGTTTCTTATGATTCGACTAGACGACACCTTCTTGTTGTCCGGAACCGTCGCCTCGTAGGCACCCGCTCTGCACACCCCTGATAATAGCATATTGTAAGTAAGTTTCATCGTTGCTCTAGATCAGGGGTTCCCAACCTTTCTCTTACCATGTACCCCTTCAGCATTCAGACAGATGAGAATGTACCCATACAGCATTTTAACAGATAAGCATGTACCCCTTCAGCATTTCGACAGATGAACATGTACCCCTAAAATTTCTTATGACAAAATATTTCATCATGGTTATTCATATATATATTCAACAATAAGCATACAATGACTTTTGAAAATGATATCAACTGACATATGTATAAATATTTGGAAACAAATAATATGTGAATATATTTTTATCTCCTACTGCTAACCTTAAATGTACCACCTCGGATAGGCAAATGTACCCCTGGGGGTACATGTACCCCAGGTTGGGAACCGCTGCTCTAGAGCAAGGGTGGGGAACCTATGTGCTATCACGGTCCGCATGAATTGTGTATTATCGCGGGAGGGGCGCAAAATCAATTACTTTTATCTTAAATTCGACCTCTATCTATGAGGAAAAGAGACTTGTATTGTTTCACTGTATGACTATCTAAGTACCTGCTTATCATGGAGCTTCGTTTGACGCAATTTGTACTCTAACTTGGGTAACGAAAATTATCATGCGGGCAATATCAAATGTTCACGCGTGCCGCAGGTTCCCCACCCCTGCTCTAGATGCATGCGCAGTATAGCACACTGCATGCACGCATTGTGAACGTTGGATTCCCATCCCACTGTGACCCAACTATAAGCTGATAGCGAAGTCTGAAAATTCGCTACCCTGCCTATCTATCTGAAAGCATTGTGACGCAGCCGTGAGTCAATCCACACGCCGGCGCTGGTTCCTGGGGGCAGAAAATCCGCGTTCAAACGTAACTGAGGTTCATAATTGCTCGCTTTGTGAAACTTGGATCTTGATGAGATTTCGCAACTGGGTAACAGCCGCCGGTGTTTGACAGTTTGTGAATCATATTTATTAGCATCCGCTGTTGTTTGACATTTCAAAATTATTACGTAGCATTCCGACTTCAATGTAGCGCCTCCAAAGTGCTGCGTCCGGGGCAGATGTCCCCCTATGCCCTCCCCCGCAGTTACGCCACTAGTCGAATGTGTTTGTTTTTATTTAATTTCAAAACACTAAATAAGGGTACGCAGGCTTGAAATTCATAAAGTTATCTGTGACCAGGAACATTTGACAAATACTGACTTGAGTTTTGTTTGAAGTTCAAGAATAACTGCTAGAACCACGTAGGATTTAAATTTTGAGTCTAACCAAGGTTTTGCGCGCAAGCACGTCCATCATACACTAACAATTTAGAGAACCAGCCGAGTATAAAGAACATTTATGCATTTCTCGTGTCATTAGGGACTCTAAATGAAAGTATTATAGCAAATGATTTTTATTTGCAGAACCAACTATCTTCTTTAAATGATGAACATATTTCACTGCAGCAGGAAAAAGACGCTGTTCGCGCCAGCAATATATCCATGCTGAGTGAAACAGAAAGGCTTAAGAAAGAGATTTGGTTGATTGCTGATGAAAAA
>Ga0210059_1017185_pt1 | contig 10345 bp, 5 predicted proteins | sample Ectturendosymbi2_FD_188042 | JGI IMG/M metagenome (GOLD analysis project Ga0210059, IMG submission 188042) | Ecteinascidia turbinata endosymbiont from Florida, USA - Sample 2 (SPAdes) (version 2) | ecosystem: Host-associated > Tunicates > Ascidians > Unclassified | place: Key West, Florida...
GCCAATGAAATAAAAAAAAAAAAATTCTGATGCGTTGTTTAAAATCAAGATGTTGTTTTCGTACCAGCACAAATATTTTCTAAAAAAATTCTCACGCCGTTTTCAAAAATTTTTGCGGTAATTTTTTGTCCTAACGTTGAAACAACGTTGTAAATGTCATTCCAGTCAAGACGTTTTGAACCTGTTGAGTTCACCGCTTTGTCTTTCCTGCGTTTTCATTACGACTTTTTCAACAACTGGAACACGACAACACGCTACTTTCTGCAAAGTAAAACTGGGCACGCTACCAAAACAAAACTTCATATCTCTGTAACCACTACAGTAATTCTGTCGCATGGCGAAAAGCGTCTGTCAATTGAAATGACAAAGAGCTTTGTCTAAATCGGGGTAGTCCAACTTCTTTTGACCTGCAGGCCATTACACAAAAACGTGACAACTTGCGGGCCACTTCCAATAAATTGATGTATCAGAATTGTACACAGGCCTCATTTTGAAGCCGAAATGGCCCGAGCCCGAAATCACAAGCCCAAACCCGACCCGAATCCGACATTGATTTTTTAACCCGATTTAGGCCCGAAAACCAAATTTACCGAGTTAGTCAAGATTTGCGCAACTGTGGGTGTATCAAAAACCGTATTGTATGGGTATAGCTGCAGGTATACGGTTTTATCGTACCCAAAATAGCAACCACGTTGACAAAAAAATTGGCCTGAACAAACGCAACCTTAGTTGTTAAGCAACTATAATACTGCGGAATGAAATGTTTCTCAGTAAATAAGAAACTATCGCGAAACTATCCACGATGGCGCTATAGGCATAAAAGAAACTATCTGGGATAGCGTTATTGGCATGAAAAGCCGGTTTGTAGGACATTATTTATTAAAACCCTACAACACTGAAACGGGGTTGAGCAAACCCCCTTCAAGCGTCCCGTACTATTGTTCGTATGTAAACAAACGCAGCAGCGCCCTCCACGCTCTGGTAGCTGCCGATTTTTGTCTGACATCTCGACTGTTGCGCATAAACTCGTGCTCGTTGTCTGCACTTTTCCACTATGGAGAAAAGTTCGTGCTTCCTGGTTGGAAAAACCCCGTTTGTAGTTATTGTGAGTTTTTCTCCCATGGGATTTAGCGCTGCAATTGTGTCAATTAAGGGCTGTAACGCACTCAGGGGGTGCTTCACTCAGTGCGTGCTTCCTTACCAGCTTGGAGCAGGGGAGGTTCTTCAAATGCTGAGCTTAGATTTTGGACTCTTCTCTGGATACTGAACTGGGGTGAGGTCACTCCCACAGGTGTGAGTTCCACCCGCTCAGGTGTGGTTTTCCTTTTAATAAACAAAGCCTTAAGTTAAAATACAAAGTAAGTTTATTAACGCACAAACCACGGAAAAAGAGTTACTTTTCCAGTGTAGCTTGTGTAGTCAACATGATTTAAGGAAATTTTGATTTTTATTTGTTATTAATTGGTTGAATTAACCCCGTTTGTGGTTTTAGTGACAAAAATGGAGGTTTTGTGCTTTAGGGTAACAAGCCAAGAATCATGTAAGTGATTGATATTTTCGAAGCAACGCCGTCGCGTGCTAATTTCCTCACTGAGGTTACCTGTTCAGAAAGAGTGTGAGACTAATCCGAGCGGAGAACAAAAGACTGCAGCTGTGCTTACAAATAGAAATAGCTGAAGAAAAATCACAATCACTTCAACCGTGGTGGAGCACAACAAATATATGTCACAAAAGAAAATCACCGCTACTCTAAATGTTATAAAAAGTTTTGAATGCAGGTTTGAAATCGCCCCGAAACATTTTGACAAAGTTAAGCCCGAACCCGGCCGACCCGAAAAGCCCGGCCAGACTTACAACTCTGTGATGTATAAAACAACAAATTAACAAGATTTAAATCTAAAAAGGGAAGGTAAGTGAGTACGTCATTGAAATTATTGCACAATAGCAAAAAGCGATTTACTAGAAATCTCTGTTACTGGCATGGCCGTGGTCAAGGCTTCTCTAACATACCATTCCTTTATTGATACCAGTGTTAGAGATAGCAAGTCGGAGGCTATCGTCAAGTATTTTGTCTGCCATTCGATTTCACACTTAACTTGCTTGATAGTATAGAAAATGTGCTCTCAGGCACATGTGTGCTTCCAAACATCGAGTGCATTTTTTGCGCGAAATCTTTTAGCTTGGAAATTCTGTTTTTTCTGTCGAATTTCCAGAAGCTCTCTAGAGTTTGCAGGAATGGGCAATTAATTTGGTTGGGGGCCACTTTGAGGAGGTCGTGTTTAGCGGATAGGTAGATGGATTTACATGGCGGTACTGAGTTCACTGCGCCAGATGTACTCTTGAAGATAACGAACGCCGAGGCACCGAAGAAACACCGAGGTTATCCATACAGGTACCCCAGCGGAGAGTTAGGGTGGGCCGTATATTCTAATCTGATCTTAAAATAAATAAATATAACAAAAACAATAACAGTAAACAGAAGTAGTATTATTCATTGTTCTTGTGCAAATGCACTTAATCTAGTGCAAACAATTCAGTGAGACAAATGCGACCTCACATGCTCTACAATGCAATTCAGATTCGAAGATTTCTCCTGAATGCTTCCATGGGCCACTGAAAACGCTGTGGCGGGCCACATGCGGCTCGCGGGCCTGTAGTTGGACCACACTGCTCTAAATTTTTCCTTAGACTGCGAATTTGCTCTACAACCTGAATAATTTCACACTGATTTCACTGAAACTCTTTGCATTACTCACATATTTTTCATGTCTGAGTAGTCGCATTTCGTTTCGTTCAAACCAGTACGAAAAAATTCTTGTAACTAACTTTGGTAATGAAATGCCGCTATTTTGCCACATCACATGTTTTTTATAGGCGCCACAACGTGTCTTTCACACAGACAATTAATTTGGGGAAACACTATCTTTGGAAGCGTGGTCGCAGTGAGCTATACTTTGAGTTTCGTGGCTCGGATTGTGCCAACTAACCTAAAAACAACTACATAGTTTGTTTTTTTCCAATGTAACGAATTTAGTCTTGTGAAAAAAATATGTTTGAGCCAGTCCCGTCGCTACGGGGGGCTTTGGTAGGCTTAACCCCCTAAATGAAACGCCAAGACCCCCGAAATTGAAATATGAAACATTATATATCAGTGGAGGTTTCGTTAAATTTAGGATGTCAAGTCCCCCTTCACAAACGCAAAGCTCCCCCGTTGAAAACTTTCTTGCAACGGTTGTGGCTTGAGAATCGTACATGAAAAATATTATCACTTCAGTTAATAGCGTTGTTGCTTTCATTAACATTTGTATCTTTCGTAGGTACTTACAATGGTCACAAGCCCAGCAACAAAAAATTGCACCCGTGCAAAATCAAGGTTGTCGCTGAACGAAAAATGCACAGCAACGTTGAATAAAAATCGCGAGTTTGACTAAGCGATGTCATTCACAACCAACACAATCTTTGCGATTACAGATTCCACTGTTGTTTCTCAGGTAGCACAATGAGTGGTTGCGCTAAGTGTTTTGCACAAATCGAAATGTTTTTTATATAACGTTACACTTCAACGGTCTCGTTGGGCTACCCTTCTACTTGCAACGAAGCTATTCTTTAGTTTTATTCGCAAAGAACCTGTCAAAAGGTTGTTCAAAACTGATCAGGTTGAAAATTTAAGTTTTTCACGAGTTAGCATCAACATGCATCGTCAACAAAACTTTGTATGAAAGTATTCTCTTTGAGATGTTGGATAAAGCACTTCGCGTTAAACTTGTTATCGTGAATTTGCTTGAACAAAATTAAAATCAACAAATCTCACAGCTAATGTTCGTTCTTTTAACGCTACACGCAGATTTAGCGTTGAAGAAAATTTTGTTTCATCTGTTTTCAATCCTGACACAGCCCTTCCATGGGCGCCCGCAGATATTTTTCCAGGGGGGCAACGTTGGCTCTTTGCTTATCATTTTCAAGTTGCATATGGGTGTTCACAAAACGCTTTAACCTTGCTACATCGCAACAAATGTCCCATGTTACGGCAGCATTCACAAAAATTGCGCTTCGTTGGCAGTAACAACTAGGCAGGGATTCTAAGAGAAATCTTTTCAGACGGAACAATACCCCTTTGGGACCCCTAAGACTTGCAAATTCAATTTGAAATAAATAAAAATTGAGACTAATTAATGTACATGAAATTTCAACAAGAAGTGTTCGTTTATTGATCATATGAAACATTATGTCAAAGCATTCTCGTATTCAAGTAATGTGACAATATTACGATTTTTTAACCTGATTTTTAAATGTTCATAGTGAAACATTATCAACAAACAAATGAGAAAAAAATCATTTAACTATTATATAAGCGCTTTTCTGGATTTGTAATTCGCAAAATTCCTTGTAACAGATATAATGTAACTACTTGCAATAAGACAATGTTTAGGCTGAATGCCAAATACTTGACTGTTTTTTAATCGAGTCTGCAAACATAATTCTCATAATTTTCTGCTCAAGTTACTGGACAGCGCTACCTCAGTAATCAATGAGACACCATTCAAACAATATAAATAGATTAGAAATATCTTGCAAGATATGTTATGCAGGCTCCTGGATGGTATCACTTTCCTCCTGTCTTCTCAACTGAACCTTCACGCATTGAAACTTTACACAGTTAGCGACAGCAATACTGCCATTGTTGCTCCCATATATTTCTACAAACTACATCATACGTAGGCGAAAACATCAGTGCATTACTTGTCCCACATGCGAAATTGAATTAATTTCACCAGCCCGCTATTGCCCAACTGGCAGATAGTATTTTACACGTATAACACGATCATGGTTATTATAATAATTCTGACATTATAGGCGAGACTGCAACGTCATGGCGCAGTCTCAGCATAAATGGATTCGATCGAGGTTGAATAAAACGCTGCTAATGAAATGAGAATGCGTCCTCATTCAATAACTGTATCCTTGGAATGAGCTTTCTTATTATAACAACAATGAAAGGAGAAAACGAAACATTTTGTCAACCGACCATTGCTTCTAATTTTGACCACGAGCCACAATAAATACCAACACGGGAAACAGCCTCACAAGCCAGCGGCCAATCCTTTAAAGCATTCTGTCGGAATACTGTAAGTCAGGTTTTTTTTCAAGGAACATGTTAGGTACTCGGTATAGGGACCTGTGGGGAACCCGAAAAATTTTGGACTAAATTTCACATAATTAGAGGCGTTTTGAGCGCCATCGATGATTTTCTCTGATTCAAGGGACCCGATTGTCAGTTCAAGGGTTCATAAAACTTCTTAAAACACACTGCTATAAGGGGTTAGCTTCTTCCCTAATTTTTATCGTGAGTGTGCACCAGAAACTGATGACTAAGCAAAGAGCTCATCCCAAAGCGGAGAAACTTGCAGTGATGATTGGCTGATTGAAACTGCTTATGTTCTATGGATCATACAGGAAAAACGTCAGTATTAAAAAGAAATGCAACAAAAGAACGCAAGCGCGACTCAGCTCAAAACGCTCGCAAAGTGCTTTACTAAGAAATCAATTCACGTCATTTGCCCATTATTGCAAAGAAGATTTCCCTGGTGAAATGATGGGGAAATGAGGCGAGAAATACAACATGATCAATAGTTTTTTGGTTTTGAAAACCAAATTGAGTTTCAACTTCGATATATCTGTGACTTGCCCAAAAATCTGAAAAAGGTTCAATAATTTCGCACATTCTATGTCATTTTGATAGGTGCGCAAAAGTCAACATTGCAGTCATGTATTAGCTGATTACAACTGCTAATGTATTACACATTATACTGGAATAATTGCAGTGAAGTGAGATTTGCATCGATTCAAAACTTGCTGTTAGGCGTTGAAACAGCTAATCAATTTTTCAATCATGCAATGTAGGTTTCAGTGTTGACCAAATGTTTACCACGATCACTCATAAATTTTGTTCTTTTTTCATCAGATATCGATGACTGCAAAACGAACCCGTGCCAAAACGGACCAACTTGCAAAGACTTATTGGTTGATTACAACTGCTCCTGTTCTTCAGGCTATACAGGAAAGAACTGCAATGTGGGTAAGAAATATAGGATTTGGAATGTTGTGTTGCTTTTCCGATGAACAACCAATCTAACTTTTTCAGTCTACGTTACAAATATGAAATGCAGAATGGTCTAATTTTTCATCCTGAGCTTGTGTGATATGAGTGGAATGGTGCAACAAATAAGTCAAGCCTTAAGCTGTCGTTTGCAGATTTCGCCAACCATACCAAATTAGTCTATTCGTGGTTGGCGTGAGCTGTCTACGGATTTACAGGTGCAATGAAAGGATCGTAACCACATAGCCATCAGTCGCTGTTGCCACTCGCGTAGCCACAGGGGGAATTCGTGGTACGTGTACACAAATTTTTTGTGATCTCCAAAATTATGCTGTTTCGAACACAGAAAAACAAAAATATTGCCCCCTGAAAATGATTTTTTTCCCCAACCCTTAAAACCTGGTTACGGGTGCGGGCGAAGGGCACCGTGACCGCTCATCTCTTGGACTGCAAATATTGAACCGTTCAGCAGACATTGCCATGAACGCGTAAAGCCAATTATTCATTACACCATGCTGTAGAATGTCGATAGCTGGAATTTTGTCCGAAGTTTCTGCATTGCAGCTAACTGCTGAGTGAGTACCACGGTTTGTTGAGACGCGTCTTGCTACTACGTAGTAATTCAATGCTGCGCTGCGTTGTCCTAGATGAGGAAGTGAGTTTTATCACATTTGCATCATAAGGTCGAAATACCTTGACCTAGGTTTAATAATTTCGCTCATTTTATGTCATTTTGATAGCTGCACAAAATTCAACATGGTAGTGATGTATTGGCGAATTACAACTGCTAATGTATTACACGTCGTACTGGAAAATTGCAGTGAAGAGAGGAAGTGCTTGGTTTTAAAACTAGATGTTTGGCATTGGAACAGCTAATCTATTTTCCGATCATGCAATGTAGGTTTCAGTGTTGGCCAAATGTTTACCACGATCACTCATAAATTTTGTTCTTTTTTCATCAGATATCGATGACTGCAAAACGAACCCGTGCCAAAACGGAGCAACTTGCAAAGACTTATTGGCTGATTACAACTGCTACTGTTCTTTAGGCTATACAGGAAAAAACTGCAATGTGGGTAAGAAATATAGGATTTGAAATGTTGTGTTGCTTTTCCGATGAACAACCAATCTAACTTTTTCAGTCTACGGTGCAAATATGAAATGCAGAATCACCTAATTTTTTATCGTGAGTTTGTGTGATGTAAGTGGAATGGTCTAACAAATAAGTTAAGCCTTAAGCTGTCGTTTGCAGATTTCGATAAACGTATCAAATTTGTCTTTTCGTGGTTGGTGTGAGCTGTCTACGGATTTACAGGTGCAATGAAAGGATCGGAACCACATAGCCATCTGTCGCATTTGGCACAATTTTTTGTAATCCCCCAAATTTTGCTGTTTCAAACGCAGAATAAAAAGAATTATTGCCCCCTGAAAATGGATTTTTTTCCCAACCCTTGAAACCTGGCTACGGGCCTAGGCGAAGGGCATCATGCCCGCTCAACTTTTGGACTGCAGACATTGTCATGAACGCGTAAAGCCAGTTATTCATTACACCATGCTGTAGAATATAGATGGCTGGAGTTGTATCCGAAGTTTCTGTGTTGGAGCAAACTGCTGAGTGAGTGCCACAGTTTGTTGAGACGCTTCGTGCAACTAAGTAGTAATTCAATGCTACGCTGCGTTGTCCCTGTTGAGGAAGTAAGGTGTATCATAATTGCGTTATAAGGTGGTAATACCTTGAGCTACTGGAGCACGCTCAATGCAATTTTATCAGATAGCGGAAAGTTGTTTGCTAACGTACACATGTTGCTTCAGCTTTTCACACGATGCATTATGGTTCAATCAGCGGCAGTAATTTCGACAACAAACTGATCAACTTACCTTTATGTTACAAAACTACGATGCAAATCTACTGCTGACTCACGGACTGCACTGGCAGCAGACCTAATAACCATTTGCCGCTTTGCAAGTTTCAAAAATTTTGCGTCTGTTATAAGTTTACAATACTTATTCCATTCAGATTTTTACTACAGCTTTTCCTTTCAAGACTGCCAGCAGACATTGAAAAATGAACTTGTAGAAAAAACAGAGGAATTTTGCACAGCCCCCCAACAAGTCCAGAACTGTGCTAGTGAGAGCCAGTGTTGCCACTTTGTTGTTACGGAAAAGTACTAGATTTAATGACAAAGAAACAGTAGATTCACAAAAAAACACTAGACTGCAAAATAAAGTTATACACAGTGAAAATGCCACGAAAATCCGTTGTCACGCCAACAACAGACATTGTGCAACTCATTGGAAACCAGAGACAAAGAAGACGGGAGATAGCAGCAACCCTTGTGTTTATTTGTACAGGTCACTGAAACTTTCAACAGATGACCAAGTCACTTCGCTGCGGTTTAACTCAAAATATTAGATTGTTTTGTGTAATTTAAGATTTACTTAGGTAGAATTATTAACAAATTACAATTGCACTGATTCAAAAGATCTCAATTGCAGTTAGAATTAAACGAAATTTTGTGATTAATTACATTGAGCTCACTCATAAAAAAACACTAGATAGCCGTAACAAACACTAGAAAACTAGATGAAATGAAAAAACACTAGATCTGGTGGAAAAACATCAGCAGTGGCACCACTGGTGAAAGCAATCGCAATCGCGCTTGCGATTGCTGTACACTGGCACAGGCGTCTTCAAAAATTTTTCCAAGGAGAGAAACGTCGAAATTTGACTTATCATTTTCAGGTTGTTAGCGATGCAATGCAAGTGCATGTTCACAAACAGCTAACGCTTCACCCTTTTCACCCCATTTGTCTGTACTGGTTCAGCCTACAAATTAGTCATAATTTGAGAATAATCAACGGCCATGATTATTTTAGCGGTGAAAAAAAAGAAAGTTAGACACTCTCGCAAAACTGTTTCCAGCAACGAGAAGTAGAACTATATGCTGACAAGACTATCAGACAACTTACTAAACTTAGAATAGCACGCAGGCTTTAGAAAATTGAGCAGATGAATTACGAAAACTCGTCACAGCAAATATAGCTTTGCACTTGGTGCTTACCAAGAAGCCAGAACTTAACAACGATAAAGACGTATTCCCACAAGTCTGCATAGACGTATTCTAACAAGTCACGTATTTTCATACTATGTGAAAAGAAGCCTGCATTAGAGTCTTAGCTATTCAATCAAGCATGTTGTTCACATTCTCACACTAACAATGGATTTTTCAAACTTGTGGAAGCTGTGCTACAGATTTACTCATGCTTCTTTTCACATAGCATAAAACTATACGCGGCTTACCACTGTCAGCAGTGTCACCGTCACGCTGCATTACCTGCCAAGATGTTTGTGTTCAACAGTCTCATGCACTGCTCCAATTCAGTGATTGATTTCAAATAAACCCAGATTGCACACCAGAAAATCCATGTTCGTACAGTATAAACCGAGAGAGCTTTTGTTAGCGAACAAGAACATATGATAGTGCTATTTGATAAGAAACGATAATAATCGAATACTGATTTAATAGTTCCCAGGGTTGACGGAATCCGGGGGGATGGGCCTAGACCCACCCACTTTGTTCTGGGACGACCTGACTCCCCACTTTTCCATGTCCAATTTTGCTTAACAAAGTTTGAGCAACACAATTAGTATTTGGTCTATTGTTGAGGAAAATCACTTAATAAAAAAAATTTTCCATAGTTTCTTTGACGTGCACTTGTTCCGCCCCACATTGAAAAATGTTCCTCCAATACTGATTGTTCCTCTTTTAAAATTTCTTCTGCAGCGCAAACATTAACATTTGGACGACCTTTTTCTTGCTCAAGACGTTTTTCATAATGCTGCTAACATACTCCGTTGATGATATCTCTCACTAATTGTAGGAGTAATAAATAAAATAATATTAATTCATGCATTTATAAAGCGACGAAATCCAACATGTCGCTCTAAGGCGCTGAACAATGATGTTGCGAAAGTGACATGCAAAGCGAATTAAAAATACGTTAAAGTACACTAAGAACATGCTGAACGACAATTTTGAGGAAAGGCAGAATTAAAAAAGTGAGTTTTGAGCAGTCTTTTGAAAGAGGAGAGGTTCTCAGCATCTCGCACTTCCTGCGGCAGGTCGTTCCAGAGGTTTGCGGTTTCTACGGTGAACAACCTGTTGCCGTAAGTGGCTGTGCGGCAGGCTGGAACATAGAGAAGGTTTTTGCTTTCAGAACGCAATGAGCGTGTGGGGCGGTAAGGAC
>Ga0210059_1017186_pt1 | contig 10345 bp, 3 predicted proteins | sample Ectturendosymbi2_FD_188042 | JGI IMG/M metagenome (GOLD analysis project Ga0210059, IMG submission 188042) | Ecteinascidia turbinata endosymbiont from Florida, USA - Sample 2 (SPAdes) (version 2) | ecosystem: Host-associated > Tunicates > Ascidians > Unclassified | place: Key West, Florida...
GATGAAATGAATGCTGATGGATGGGGAAATGAATTTTTGTTGAACGAGATTGAAACTGAAAAATTTGTTTTGTAAAATAAGCACTGCCAATAATAAATAAATCGTTTTTTGCAACTGTGGTTATTTTTACATACTTAGATGAAATATTTGCGGTCTCTTAAAATTTCCTTGCGGTCACAAAAGCGAAACCTTAAAAAAAACTCTGTGCATCTTAATTGAATTTAACAATAACATACATTTTGATCGTAACAAAATCCTAGAAACGCGTTCAACCCAAGCATGGAAGAGTTACAAATACCAAATAACAAAGGTCGTTAGTGTCAGAAACATTCCATTTGTTTCACGATATATCTAAAAATTAAAACAAACGTATTTCTAAACAGAGCGAAGCTTTCAAATACTACAAACTGTTACAAGAAACAACAACACATAATTTACTGACTTCAACAACACTTTAATTAATTGATGTTTCTAAAAATAACTGTTTTCATTTTCAGCAACGACACGTCGATTGAGGCGCAGAGCGTTCCCACCATACTTCGCGTAGGAAACACGAAGGAAATGAAAAAACAACACATAAGATGTATAGAATAATTCCCACATATATGTTATTTGACATCAGATTAGTACACGTTCTATTAATCTGAAGTCAAATAACATGTATATTAGAAAAACAAGAGAAAACTTTAAAGTAAGACATGAAAGGGTTGCGAAATACCGAATAACGTATGTTGTTAGTGTCTCCCGTATTCCATTTCCTTCACGATACACTTTTATAAATGCCAACAAAATTTGCTTCTAAATAGAGTGAAACTTTCATATCCTGCAAACTCGTACAAGAAAAAACAGTACTATAATCTCGTGCTGTCCATGAGATCATGTTTGATGCTTTCAAACATAACTGTTTTTATTGTCAGCAACGATTCGTCGATTGAGACGCAAAGCGTTACCACCAGGGGTGCAGTTGGGCGGGAACGCGTGGGAACGGCGTTGCCACACCTTTTTAATGTTTTGCTTTAAAATGAGTTTGAATCTGTTTTAAAATGGCTATTTTTGGGTGTGTTCCCACACCTTTTTTCTTAGCACTACATCCCTGGTTACCACCACAATGAACGGAGGAGAAGAACATGTCGTAAAATATGGAACCAATGAAAAATAACACATATGCTATATAGAATAATTTACACATACATGTTGTTGACGATACATTCACATCAGTCCAAAATGACAGAAACATAACAGAAAACGTTGAATTGAAAAAATGGAAAGGTTCAAAAATACCTAATAATAAACATCTGACTCAATCTCGCAACAGATTTCACGATACCATGAAAAATATGCAAACATGAAAAACGTTTAACCCTGTTTTAAAGAAGTGAACTTTAAAATCCTGAAGCTTTGTATAAGATAAATAACAAAAAATGTAATCACTTTAAAGAAATCATATTCGATGTTTCGAAAAGTAACTTTTCTTTATCACCTGCAGGGATTAATTGGATGTAACACTAGCCTTCGCATCACAAAATGGAGTCCACGTTTAGCGCTGGCGCTTTTTCTTGATCAACAATGATCAGAGTAGCATTTAAGGTTTGCGGGGAGCTGCCGAGAACCAAAAAAACTGCCTCGTGGTAATTGACGACACACTCGAGATACTACTTGCTATATTCAAGTAGCTTTGCTCCTAGCGACTTGAATACTCCTCTGATCTGAGATCGTTTAAATCATCATGGAGTTGCGCCGGACTTACAAATATTCATTGAGCTGCAATAAATTGTCAATTCGTACAAAAACCGTGAGCGTTTCTTGCCATATAGGCCACCTTACGGCTCAGCCGGAAAACTGCTTTTGAGGAAGACAGCAGGATTGTCAGTGTTCATGCGAAGTATAATGCGGTTTTGGATCTTATGAAAAGATGAGGGTTGTTCCAAACCCAAGAGTCAATCCACCACAAACTAGCGGACTTTTGTCTCGAAGATCGTTTTCACTAAATTTGAGCAACTATCGATAGTTGTCAGATACATTCTGTTCTGCTGATTTCAATCATTCTTAAAACTTCGGCAATTATACTGGCGAAATTGTGTGCTTTCTTTGTTTTTTCGTATTTAGAAATTGTCTCGTTCGATCTATGCACAACAGGTTCGTGTATGGTTGTCCTGCGGTTTACTTCGTCGAGTACTGCCAATAAAGACATTGAAGTATACGCTTGGACAACCATTCAACAAAGTCTGGAAATCGTTCTTTGGCAGCGTTGCGTCGTTCTGGCGAAGACGTCAGGGAAGTTGAAGCCAGAGAAGTTGGAGTCACTCCCAGCTTTGCATCTTCTATAGTTGCATAACTCGGACGTAGTTTGTCGACATGGCGTCTCATCTTGGGGCACCACACGTACATGCGCGTTGCGTGATCCAACACGTGTCAACACAACTGCTTGCAACCAGCTGAGCGGGTCGCGATTATGTTTCCGTCCGAAGAATGGAACGTAACACGGGTCGCTGACAGAGTGCTTTTCAATGGCTTTGCTAACATCTTCACTCTATTGAGATTGGAATGGTTCTTTCGCAAACGTTGCTTGAGCAACATGGGCTGATGATGGTAGAAACGCATCAATTTGAATTTGAACTTTCCAGTTACCTAGCATTTCCATCGGAGAGGAACCGATGCTAAGCTGAGATCAACGATACTGTATCCATAACTTTTTCAGAGCTCCTTCTGTGGCAACGAAGTGTCGCGCATACCTTGCATTTCCATTAAACGTTGTGCGGATCCTTTAGTTGCAGGATGATAGGAAGATCCAGTAAAGAGAAGGATGTTACGTTCGTTGCAGTAATTTGAATGTAGTTGGGTTATGGGTGAAAATCTTGTGAGGATAACAAAAAATTAAGCTAAATCTTCCTTTACAATTTCCACTGCTCCCGTTGTCGACATTGATTCCGTTGGAATTATAAAAGGAAAATTTGTATAAGCATCAACACTTAGTGGTAGCCATTCCGAAACAAAGACATTGATTGCATGATCCACATGTGACATGCACACAAATTCATGGGTTCAGTGGCATCATTCCAAGATGAACAGCAGACTTTCTCGGTTGTTTTTTTATGTTGAGGACCCTTAGCTTAGTGCCCATCTTACAGAAGTCTATTGCATCCACGTTGATGGTGGGCCAGTATACCGTTGCTGTTCAAGCTAGCTGCTTCATTCTTTGCATCACAAAGTGATCCTGATGCAGTAGCCGAAGACTTGCAGGAATTACTACACGAGAAAGAACCGTATAAAAGACATCCATTATACAAACTGAGTGACTCAGCCACTTTGTGAAATTTCACAGATATATCTGTTGCATCTAAACGCGTGGGGCAGCACTCTCCTCTACGTTGCCGACAGTGGCTAGAACCGGATACTCGACACAGTGGCGTAGCAAGCCCAAAAATTTGGAAGGGGCAAAATGTTTGATTTTAGGCGAATAATACTTTTTTGTTTTGAAAAACGCCTCTCAAAGCACGAAATGACTATATTTTCTAACAATTTGGGGGTGTTTGGTCCCTTTGCCCCCCCCTGGCTAGGCATATGACTCCGCAGTCTCAGTCTCCTTCCGCAATGCAGTAGCATCGCCAGGGCCACATGGAGACAGAGCGTTTTCAATTGGCAAAGGACAAATTCGTCATCAACTGTCTCTTGATTGTCAAAATCAGGGTTGCATGATCAAGGATGTCGCCTTAACATATTTTGTGATCATCCGTTTCCTCATACTCAATTTCGTAATTCAACACACTCAGAAAAAAGCCCGAAGCATCAGTCAGTTTGCTGCAAGCAGAGGCGTAACATTTGCAGGACCGAATTTTGTTTATCTCCAAAAATGCTTTCACTGATTTGTGAAGTCGTTATTCAGAAATTTTATTCTTCCTTTTCACTGTAAATCAGTTGGCTCTATGTATTGTTTTGTTGCAAACCGGTAAACTTATATTAACAAGCAGGTTGTGCGAAATTATCGCTGTAAGAATTTCATACGAATAATATGTTCCCCGTAATTGTTTTTGGTGAGCGGAAAGACCAATGCCATTGCGAAATTGACTATAACAATGACCTTGAGCTTGTGTTTTTTCCATTTTATCTCGCCTTGCTTTGGATGCTTTGGAAATAGCATGCACGCACGTAATTTCACGTCAAGTTGTAACCTTTAGAGTCATAAATATGTACCTTTCATTGGATAAAACTTCATCTCAACACGCTTGACCTGCAAAAAGAACCATAAAGGTTTGACACAGTCTGTCATTCTAGAGTTTGACATCCACAAAAATTGAGCCGTTGATCATACTGTTAATTAGAGTTGTTTTAACTCCTGCGTTTTGTAAGATCTTAGTTGCGATCGTGGAATTCCATCAGCAATGACAGAAATCTCACAGCGATAACCTGTGAAACTACCATGCATACACGTTCGGGTTGTTAGGCTTGCGCAGAGGTAAGAGTTAATGGCAAAATGGAATCAGGAACTGGTGAGCTTCATCGACACGATCGCATATTTTCAAATACAGCCGTTGGGTATTCAAAACATGCTTCAGTTGCAGCAAAATATTTCATCTTCTAGAAACAACCCCCATGTGCTGAAAAAATAATTTTGAATATGAATGTTTTCTAACATCCTGAGATGTTTTGAGTTCATCAAATGCGAGTTTACTGTAAGGATACAGAGCTGATTCGATACCGCCAAGGTGGTAATGACAAGCTGCAATCCAAACATTTGCTTCAGCAATATATTCGCAAGTGCTTGATTTGTTTATATTTTTCAACATTTTCACTGAAATTTCGAAACAGTTTTTTGCCTTAGAATAAAGAGAAAGTCTATAAAAACAAAAACCAATTTTTATTTCTAGAAACGGTTCGTTTTCTGCCGGGACATCGGCGACCTTTTCTATGCTTGACCTGAACATTCCCCACTTGTAGTATGCTGCGGCTTCAGAATAATTGCTTAGTTTGCAGCAACAATCTCCAATCCAGATCAGTCTTTCTGCTTTTACCCAATGCAATTCTCTTTGGCTAGAGGATCCTGAAATTGCTTCCGATTTTTTAAAATACAACAGCGCTTCCGCGTACAGCCCAACTCTGTACGAACACGCACCCATTTTGTAATAAATTTGACCAATTATTTCATGTGAATGTGCTTTTTGCAACAAAGATAATACAATCGCAAGGGCTTCTGCATAGTATTTGAAACCCAGTTGATATTCTTCCAGCATGTATAAGCAATCACCAATCCCTAATGCAGTGTATGACACTTCCTTTTGCTGCAGTGATTTTGCATCAAAACTTTCTCTGATACGTTTTGAGCTTTCAAAGTACGAAAGTGAAAGCCTGTAATCTTTCATTCGGTACAAACAAACACCAATGTCATGATAATACAAGGCCAGTGATGCTGCTTCTGAGATGCCGTTTTGCGATTGATTCTGCTCATCAACTGCTTTTCCATACACAAACAAACATTTCTCGTATTCCCCATTCTCCAATAGGCAACGACCAATCATATGCAGTATCGACGATCGTTCAAATGGTGTTGCAATTTTGCTGTTGTTAGCACAGATTGCGTTTGCCTTCACAAAAAAGATTTTTGCATCCTCGAATTTTCTTCTTTTGTACAAACTTGCGCCTGTATTTTGATAAAAACGCCGCAAAATCACATTTGCTTCTTCTTGCTTTGTAACATTCATTCCCAGATCAATTGCTATTTTGTAGTACCTTTCACTTGATGCGTATTCCCGACTATCAAATACAGCATTTCCAATCCAGTTTGCAGTGTTTGCTAACTCAATTTTTATTGTATTTTTCGCTATTTCGTGACACATTATTGGGACATTTCTCAGAAGGCGTTTGGATGTTTTACCAATTGTGCTTGAATGCCCACGATTTCTAAAAGAGAAATGAAGCGCCTCATTGGCAAAATCTCTTTCTCCATGACGTCTTTCTTCCTCATTTTCTGCATTTACGTAATAAGCTAAAGATGCATCATCATATCCTACTTTATGTAAGCAGTTCTGAACCTGTAAATGTTCCTTTGTTTTGTTAACACCCGTGTCGTTTTTGATTAAAATTGTTTGGGGTTCATTCAACCATTTCAAGGTTGCCTGAATCTCTTGGGAATTTTCCGTTCGATCCAAACATTCTTCAATATAATTGAAAAATAATTTCAGCTTGCCAACGTCTTTGCCATCGCTGGCAAGTCGTTTTTCGACATCAAATGCTTCCTTGAAATATTTTAAAGCACGATCTATCTAACTTAATTTGTAGAAAGTAACTCCAATCCAACCGGTAGAGTTCACAAATAAATTTTCCATGTTTTCTTTTGTGATTTTGTCACTCACTTTCTTTGCTTTCATGAAGCACGATATTGCATCATCGTATCTTTCAGTTCTGTAGCAGCACGCACCCAGATTTTCCCAATACATTCGTACAAATTCGGCATCTTGGCGATCTAAGGCTTTCTGGATGGTAGAGATTGTCCGCAAGTAATATTGGAAGCAATCTTCATAGTGCCCGTGCTCGTAATAACAGTCACCAATCCAGGTTAGCAAGTTAACTAGTCTGCCAACATTGAAAGCCTCACCAAGTTTCTCAAGTCTATTTCTACTTTGCAAGAAGCAGTTCTTTGCGTTGGCGTACAATTTCATTTTGTATAAACATGCTCCCATCTGGTGAAAAGACAAAGCGATAATCTCATTTCTTTTTCTGTTGGTGCAAGCATATTCGGCGATATCTGCAGCTTCCTGGTAACAAATCAAGCTCTGTTCATACATTTTCAACATTAACAAGCAGTCACCGATCCAAATTTCAGCAAGGGCGATTTCTTCAGCCATTGAAGAAATACCGATGTTTACACAAATAAATTTTGCCTTTTCGAAAGCTAATCTAGACTCATAAAAGTTTTCCAGTTTATACAAACACGAGCCTGTGCCATGATAATAAGTGGCCAGTTTTGGTAAAAGTTTATCAATGTCCGTGATTGTCTTTGCTATGGAAAGCGCTTTGACGTAGTACGCCAAACACTCCCCGTATTCTTCCATATCATATAAACAATGACCAATCCAGTGTGATGTAGATGCAGCATCTGCTGCCATCAACCTAACATCTATATTTTCGATAAGATTCATTGCCTTCATGAATAATTGCTTTGCTTCATTACATTTCTTCAGGTAGAAGAAACATTTTCCCAAGTTGCAACTGCAAACTGCCAAAAATTGTTTTGCTTCTTTGTTGTGCGCATCTCCATTTGCAAGCAAATAGGCTTTTCTGTAATGGATTAAACTGTCCCTGCATTTCCCCAATTCATGAAAACAATCACCTATCCAATTTTCTGTTAAAGCCACGAGATGTTTCGGGAGTGACTTGTCAATTTTAATGTGGATACATTGTGCTTTTTCAAACATTTCTTTCGCTTTACCAAATCTACCAATTTCGAATAAGCACACACCAAGTTTGTAAAAAGATGAGGCCAATACCTCATCCGAATCATTTAACACCGTTCCCTGCTTTCCCGAACAGACAGCGGTTCTGTACCAGACTATACTTTCATCCAAGCGTCCTTCACTGTAACAGCAATCTCCAATCAAATTTGTTACCAGAGCTGTTTCATGTTGCACTGAACTTTCACCAATATCTTTGTAGGTAAAGTACGCTTTTTTAAGATAATGCATGGCTTCATCATAGTTGTGAAGGCCGTGCACGCACACTCCCAAATCTGTGTAATGTACTGCCAAGTTATGATCTGTCGTTTCATTCTTTGTAATTTTTTGTGCTAATTCAACTGCCTGCTGATAATACTTTAAGCTTCCAGAAACGTTTCTTTGCTTAACATAAGCAATCTCCAATCAGTTTTGCTGAAGACGCTGCCAACTCGGGCACGGCAAAGTCAACATTTTGCAGATGAATGAAATGTGCCTTTTGAAAATACTGTTCAGTTTCTGAATATCTTTCCAAGGAATAAAGTGAATTTCCCACTCGAGAAAAATAGAACGCTAATTTTATGTCCATAAATTTTATATCTGGTAAATTTTGGGCTTTCTTAAGAGCCAAGGCGAACACCACATAACTTTCTTCATATTTTTTGAGCTCATATAAGCAATCACCCAGCCATGCTTCTGTAACAACGCACATTTCTGAAACTGTATTTTCATCAATGTTCTTACAGATTAGCTGCGATTTTTCAAAACACGAAATCGCTTCTTCATATTCTTCCAAATCTTTTAAGCGATTTCCTATTTTTTGGTAATAAGAAGCCAAAGTCTTGTCTGCCACTGCAACCTGATCTAGCAAAAATATTGCGTCCATGTACAAAGACAAATATACGGGATCAAAGCTTTCTTCCGCGTAGAAAATGCAATCTGCTGTCCACGTCAACGAGAACGCCAGTTCCTTTGTGAACGTTTTGGTGGCAAACTTGGCTACAAGCACGTTGAACATTGTGAAGCATTCCTTTGCTTGCTTGTACGATTGCACTTTAAAAAGTGCTTTCCCCATTTTGTAAAAACATGGAAAGAGGTTGCTCTCTGGTTTCTCCTGATTTGCTATTAATGCTTTTGTAAACACAACTGCTTCGTTGTAATAACTCAGACTGTGATTGTAGTGTTTTTGTTTGTATAAACAATCCCCAATACCCATTGCAGAAACTCTTATTTCTTTTTTGAACCTTTCCTGTCCGTTTAGGTCTAGTAGAAATTTTTCCACTGAAAAGCAAACTTGAGCCACATCGTATTGTTTAGATTGGTACAAATGGTTTGCAATTCGTTGTAGAACTTTTGCCAAAAGAGCATCTTGGACTTTGCGCCTTAAGAAATGATGCCACACTTCACTTCCTTTTTTCACTTTTACGAAAGACTTCTTTTTTGCACCTAAAACCTTGCCAAGGTTGGTTTTATTACAATTCGCTTGTTTAGAAAATTTTACTTGACTATAGTTTTGTGTTTTATTCACATGCAAACGTTTTTCAGACCCACTGCAAAAAAATTGTTCATCTTGCCCTCCAACAATCGGCAATTGTTTTCTTTTAATTTCTGGTATTCTCTGTGCTAAAGCAGTGGCTTGATAATAGCAAGCTAAGCTTTCTTCGTATCTCTTCACCTCATGCAAACATTCGCCAATCCAAGCTTCTGCAATGACTGCACTGGCTACAACTTTATCTTCATCGAAACACTGTTGAAACAGTCTTAATTTTAAGAAGCAATCTATTGCTTTTTCGTAACATTTGAGTTTTTTCAAGCGTTTACCTATTTTTAGGTAAAGGGTTGGAAATGAAGCATCGACTTCATTGAGATCTGTAACTTTGTCCAAAAGCTTCACTGCTTCGTTGTATGATAACAAACATTCATCTAGTTTTCTTTCTCCATGATAGAAACAGTCGCCTATTCCCACAAATGGAAGAACTTTTTCCCATGCTATAGCGTTTACTTTAGAGTGACCAAGGTTACCGAAATACAAAACTATGCGGATGCAAATATGGCGCATCAGTTTTATAAGGCAATACAGGCTGTTTACGGTCCGAAATCCCATTCCACGCACCCTGTGCGTACAAAGGATGGGATCACCCTAATCAAAGATAAGAAGGACATCATTTCTCACTGGGCGCAGCACCTCCAGGAACTGCTAAATCAGGACAATCCTGTGGATTAATCCATAGCTGATCTGCTGCCGCAACTTCCCATTATATCAGAACTTGATACTATTCCTTCCATCGAAGAAATATCAGCTGCAGCAAATAACTTAAAAAACAATAAGGCACCTGGCCCTGATGGCATACCTGCTGAAATTTTCAAATACGGAGACAACCTGCTGCTATGGCGACTCAACTCCTTCATTAGCAATGCGTGGGCATCGAATATTCTTCCCACACAGTGGAAAGATGCTAATATATTAATGATTTATAAGAAGAAAGGTGACAGGGCTATCTGTGGCAACAGCGGTGGCATTTCCCTTCTCTCTGTCGCAGGTAAACTACTTGCCCGTGTAATGTTGATCCGTCTTCTGACATACGTCGTTGACACAGTGGTTCCGGAATCTCAGTGTGGCTTTCGTCGCGCGGAGCATCACTGATATGATTTTCGTTGCAAGACTTCTTCAGGAAAAATGCAGGGAACAACATCGTGACCTTTTTACTGCCTTCATCGATCTTACAAAGGCTTTCGACAACGTCAATCGTGACCTGCTGTGGCAAGTCCTGGGCAAATTTGGATGCCCTGCACATTTTCTTAGCATCTTACGCGAATTCCATACTGATATGAGTGCCCGCGTTGTGCAGGGAGGAGAATTGTCAAAGAGTTTTGGTGTTAACACAGGAGTTAAACAGGGTTGTGTCCTAGCACCTGTTATT
>Ga0210059_1017187_pt1 | contig 10344 bp, 9 predicted proteins | sample Ectturendosymbi2_FD_188042 | JGI IMG/M metagenome (GOLD analysis project Ga0210059, IMG submission 188042) | Ecteinascidia turbinata endosymbiont from Florida, USA - Sample 2 (SPAdes) (version 2) | ecosystem: Host-associated > Tunicates > Ascidians > Unclassified | place: Key West, Florida...
TCCGACCTTCAGCTGTATTAGTTACTTAAAGTGATAATTCTTTTCAGATGAATTCATCAACCCTACTTGCAGTGGCGGCTCGTGGTGAAATTGGCCGGGAGGGCTGCGAAATTTCATCTCTGGTTGAACATATGGGATTGTAGCCCTGGCTGTTTTTATAATATAGTGGCGTTTCCAGTCACTCCAGCAGTCCTAATCCTATCAAACTCGTAATTTTCAGTTGTCCTTATTGATACATAGAAAACATTCACTTCAGTTTAATGAAACCAAACCCTAAAGCGTAAACACCAACACAAAAAAATTAAACCGGTCCCATCAAAAGTATGACGCATAACCAAACCACTGCAATCAAAGCTGCAAAGGCGAGAGTGGAACCCAGCACCACTCGCACACTAAGCATGGAACATTCCGCTGGACTTATGAGGAACCATTGTTAACAAGACAAAGCTTAGCATTTTATTCAAACCGTGTCATGGCAGCAGACCTAGGCTAGAGCCACTTTCTTTGAGCTGGTACTTTAATCATGTTCCTTCAAATGAAGTTTAAATTTTCCAAAAAATTTCGAACAGTTTATGATTTTACACAAGATTTCTCGTTTTTTGAGCTGGATTGTTATGCTTTTCCAGTAAAAGTTTGTATCCTGAATCAGTTACAGCTGCAACGTTCACCTTTAAAGGTCTACTTAAAGTACTCGAATGCTTATAGACTTGCCAGATTTCTCATGCTTCAATTTTTCATATTTCAATGTTTTAAACCAGTCACATCTTGTGTTGTACAAGACTGAGATCCACCAACTACTGCCATACATCTTCAATCGCCAACCCTAGAAAGCTCATCAGCTTAGCCTACAGTTGCAAGCTGCACTGGTGCAGATAAACGAAGGGCTGTATTTTCGCAGCCCGAGATTGGCGACCAGATTATAATCCAATGCCGCCAATATCGCCAAAGTACTTCTAAAAGCATTGTTAAACTTAATTATAAAATTTAATATCCAAGAATTTCAGGTAGTAAAAATGAGTCAAGGTCATATTTCCTCCGTTTTTTCTTTAAAAACTCATCGTCAAAATATCAAAAACGCTTTGCGATAGGCGGATATACCACCGTGTTTTTTGCAGCCAATTGTTGGTTTCTTTCCTTTAGGGCTGTGCGGGTGACAGCCCCGAAATCGCCAAATTCATCGGCAAGTGTGCTGAAAACGTCATCGCATAAGTGGTGTCGTTGGCAAGCAGCGAAACATTGGTTTTGTTGGATTCCTAGGAAACGTTGAGCCGAAATGGTGTCGGAAGTACTGAAAATGATTGTGTTGTAAAATTTTCGTAACTGAATCCAAACTTAAGGCGAGTTTGGCCGATTGGCGGAATCTTTTGCCTTACATTTTTCAGGGAGGGCTGCAGCCCGCCTAGACGAGCCGCCCCTGAAGTGAACTATCGTGGAACAAAATCTTAAACATGCGTAGTGGACAAAACGTCTGCAAAAAGTGTTGAGGTGGTTTCTGGTTGCAGACAATAACCCAGATTCCCATCAAAACCTAATTATTAATTTTTGGCCCACTTACAATATTCATTGAAATTTGCATGCAAATCCATTCCGTGGTATTTGCATTTAGTCCACAAATTAACAAGAAAAAGTATGCGAAAACAATCAATCACCTTTGTGCAGGTAATAACGTTTTGGTAAAATATCAAGCTCATGGGAGGGGTCAACTCCAACCCCTCCTCCCTTGCGTACGCCCTTGGTCTTGGTGCAGAGTTGTGTTCACATTACTGCTTTGCTTTCCAGGGCGGTTGTTGAAAAACGTCCCACATCGTTCTCCACAGTTGAACTCGAAGACTTTTGATTCAGCATAAATTCAAACCTTGACAAACGGAAATCACAACATAAAAAAGTCATTCTACTGCAGTTAAGTTTTATTATTTTCACGTTTTTCGGGTGCTTCATGTTTGTGAAAGCGACACTGAGAATGTTTTTCGTTGCCCAAGTAAAAATGTATGTACATAAAAACACTAAAAAATTTTAGAGATTGGGGTTGTCTTTTACCAAGATTTCGCAAATGCCTATGCCCAGTTTTTTTTAAGGAAAATGTTAGGTACTAGGTATGGACCTGTAAGGACCCGATTTCTCTGATTATAAGGACCCGATTTTCAATTCTAAGGATCCGATTTGGGTTCCTGAAACACCTTAAAAAACCCTGCCTATGTCACTAATTCATCATTACGTTGATGGCTTTTACTTTCTTTTTTCTGCACAAAAAATTTATCGCAGAAGTTTCTATCAAATGTTTTTTCATTATAAAGTTATGTTACTAAGTGCTTGCAATATATGACTTACTATTTTTATGAATGGCAACAGCTTGCAAGTAACCATCGCCAGAGAAACAACTTTTTATCTTTTATCTGAAAGGCAAATTCTGATTTTAGCTCAAGAATTAATTTTAAAATCTAACCGTAAGTTAACCACCGTAAGTTTTTATTATAACGATGGTGTCAACCTGGCAAACGCACTCTTCAGCGCCATCAGCCGACGAGGTTTTACAAACTTTTTATTTCGCAGCTGGAATTGACATTTTCAGAACACTGGTCATCAAAGTGAAAAGTACACGCACTAACATTTATAAGTTCGGAACCAAGGACATTTAAAATGAAGTGGAAGTTAAGGCTCTGTGCACTGTTTTCAACAGCAATCGTTCCTATGAGTTTAAGTTTTGGGGGCAAAACGTTTTCACAAATAAAGTCGAAATCTTTTGCGAAAACATAACAAAATTAAAAGTAGCAGCTGCACATTTCTATTAAATTTGCAATGGAAAGTTCAAAAGCTTATGTTTTACGACATTTTTTGACCAAAGGTGGCAATTCGTCAAACCTTTGCAAGAAAACGTTTATTGTTGTTTTCCAAGAAAAAATTAATAAGTTTTTGAAATTACGTAAAACATTTCGGCATAGCTAAGGACAAAAGCCGTTGGTGGTTTATTTTTACTATAAAGTGTGTGTGGGAGGAGGAAGAAACGTTTACTTCAGTTTAAACGATAGTTGTGAGGTCGTTTCAGTCTAATGTTGCTGGTCAGCTTGAGGAGGAACTGTCATTGCTGCTTTGGACTGGTTGTTCACAGTTTTCCAATAATTAACACTTGCTAAACAGCAGTTTAAGTGCTCCAGATTGTGTTTACAACGTAATAGAAAACACGATATTAAGATTTAGAAGAATAGAATAATTAGTTGAATGTTGAAGTGGATATCATTTTCACTTGAGTACCTGCACTTTTTAAACAGCGCTGAGAAAAAGGCAGTGTTCGATCTGCTTCCACTAAATGAGTTTGCCTCAGGAGAGATCAGGTGTTCTGTAGCCAAAATTGATTTGCTAATTTCTATTCGCTTTTCAAGTGTACCTTTTGCCATTATGGTAAAAATTTGTTTCAGTCGCATTTCGGTAGCGAATGGCAAGAGAAAAATTGAAGTGTCATTTGAGAAGATCTTGTACACAATGGATTTGATCAACATATTCATTGAAACTTACTCGAAAGACGAAGCAAAGTAATAGAAGGAAGCAGGTGAGTAGATCAGCTTTGCTTTTGAACAGTAGTGATAAAAGCTTATATGTTTGTTGTTGCAAACGATAAAAACATGTAGCTGAAAACAATATTATTTTTGAGAAAAAGTTGATTCAAAAAACATTTAAACTTCTCAAATTATACACTGTATAAGTGGATTACTTTAACCCTGATAAATGAGTTGATTTCGTAGTTTAAACGTGGGTAAAATTATTCTAAGAAAGCAAGATTCGGTGAAAGGTACTTATATGATATGGCTTCTGTGAACCTTACTGAAAATCGCTCCAACGATAGTCGTGGGAGATGGTGGTGCAGAGAATGCAGTCGGACCCTCGCCTCTTCACCCCTATTACCTACGAATACGGTTGCACCTCCGCGCCTTGCACGTTTGCGAAAATCGGGCAAAATTTTTAAGGAATTTATAATAAATCTGACAGATCACATCTGTAGCATTTTTGTAAAAAAAGTATTGTTATATTGATTACTGTTCTTGAAAAAAATGCATGCAGCAGTGATTCTCACTGGTAATGTCCAGTTGAAAGAAAAAGGGCAATTATTTGTTAACACTTATGACAAAAATTTTTGTTGCTTTAGCAAAGATACTTTTGTTCTGCTGACCCTGATGAAAACAGTTGTTGCACAGTGCTGAGTTTTGTGGCATTGAAGAAGAACATATTTGCAGGTTTACCCGGTAAAACTGAGCATAAACCTCCGGGATTTTGGTGAAATTTCTGATTTCAAATTCACTGCAACAGTTAAAATATTTAGCTTTGCTACAAGCTTGAGAGGAACCAGCCAGCTTTGCTCTGCTTTCACGGCTGTGTGATGATTTCGGACTTGTACTTATTTGTGTTCACAATGTTCACTTATCTGTAGATTAGTTACTTGAAAGCAAATGCTTTACATATTAGGCGGCCTAAGTTTGCAAAACTAGTGCAAAAAATCGGTACAAACTCAGCAACATCAGGATAAGCGATATTTTTCTTGTCTCTGAAAACTGACAAACCGCCTGTGCTGCAATAGAAAGTCATGTACCTGAAACTTGAAATTATTTCACATTGTCAATCAGTTCCTTTGGTGTGTTGTTGTACGCTTAGTAACAAGTGTTTCATTAAATCTTGTCAGGGTAGTTGACAGATTACAAAATAGTTTGGAGATTTTTTTGTTTGCTGCTGGGTAATTACAAGATTTATTCGCTTTAAAGTAGGCAAAAGGTCTGTCTTTCCCTTTGAATGGGATTTTAAGAGGCGTTGTGGAGTATCATTTGCAGTTCCATTCCATCTTTTCAACACAAGTTCTTAACAGTTTTGATGTTGTCTCAATTATAAACAATTTCTGATAAGCAAGCAGTAAGATTTTACTATTCGCATAAACGTCATATTCCTATTATGTTTTAATGATTGGCGAGATTTTACACCAAAGTGATTCGACCTTCCAGTGTTGTTCAGTGATGATATTTTTGGAATCTAGTACGGCGTTTATACAAAGTTACGTGCAAACCTCTATTTTCTGTTGGCGATGAACACATGTTCACCGGATCTTGTGCATACCCTTGAAATGATGATATGGTGGTTGTGTGCTCCCTCAAGGCTTGAGCTTTTTTTCCCGTTTAGCATGGTCCCAATGTCAGTTTAGTTGTTTTTTCTTTATTTAATTTAGCACTTCTTCCTTTTTCCGAGGAAAAACGAAAAATTGGACAAAAATACTTCTCACCCCGAAACAGTTTTACCCCTAAGGTTGTAGCCTCAACTATCTGCAAACAATTCTTTTAAATCCAGGACAGAACAGCATATTATGCTATATAACATAACCACTGTTCCAGGCACTCTGCATAACAGACAGTTCCAACTGTCATCAACCGTGACACACCATTGCCATAAGATTACAAATTCCTTCGATTAGACCCTTGGGTTTTCAGGATATTATGTACGTCTATTTGCTAAAAACACCTTTGCTTGTGAGGACGCCATCTTAAGTTCAGTCAGTCTTGAAAGTCAAGTAGCCTACCCTCCCTACGCCTGCAAGCGCGTACACACTTTCTCTTTCGAGGGTTGGTAAGCTAAAGTAATGCTTCCTATTTTGAAGTTAAGGCTCAACAATAATGACCAACATCTAGGAAAGAATGTCTTATGACTTGAACGTGTGATTCCGGTATGATCAACGATCTTTTTTCAATTTGATGTGAATATCTCTGAATAGCCACATAACTTCCACATTTTCAGTGTCTTCATCTTTGAAAGATGTCTTTCTATCCACTGCTAGGCAGTGATATGCTCGAGTCAGGTTTGTCGACTCATAGTCACAAGCCCTTCGAGTCAGAGTCATCTAAGATTTTTTCGAGTCTGAGTCGAGCCATGACTTGATTGAGTCGAGTCAGAGTCGAGTCGCAAGAACTGTCGAGTCACTTGGAGTCATTGATATGCAAGCACGAGTCAATGCCGAACCAAATGACATTGAACAATTTTTCTATGTCTTTTTTGCTACGAAATGGCACCCAATAAGGCAATAAATGGTGCTCAATAGTGTTTCAGCAATTTTGTTCACAGATTATTAGCAGTGATAGCGTGACTCGAGACAATGACTTGACTACAGTAACGATTTTGGTGGTCCGGACTCGGCTCGAGTCACGCTGAGAAATGATAATGGCCAGACTCGAGTCACGTTTTTCACCGAATGACTCGAGCAGAGACACAATCAGTGACTCGAGTCAGTGTCATTTTTACAAAAACTCCAAACATCTGATTGACAAACCCAGTTTGTTTACACACAGAAGTGAGTGTCTTTTGCTTCAGTGATCGGGTTTTGCAAATTTGAGGAATTGTGAAAATGCCTAAAAAGGGAGTGTTTATTTTGCTTCATGAGGCAAAAGCACTGCTGGATCCAGGTTTTGTCAAGCAATTGTGTTTGCCTACAGGCAAAACTGCTGCAGTGGTTAGTTTTCCTCTTGCGGCAAAATAGATCCGGCATGAAAAATACGTGGTCATACACAGGTGGATCAGGACTAGATCAGATTCCCATTTTTTCAGATAACGTCTGGACTCGGATTGAAAAACTTTACAGTCTGCTCACCTTTGCTAGATTTGTGGAACTAACTGAAGTTGAAAAATAGGAGTCAATTGGAAACTGCTTTCACAAAAATCTCAGATATGAATGTCCTAGAATCAAAATCGCTAAAACAACATTGGTCACCATTTTCAGCCCACTGGGTGCCATTTTTTTAGTTCAGGGCCATTTTATATAAAAAAAGACACAACAAAAATATTAAATTTAATTTAAGTCGAGCTTGCAAACCAATGACTTGAAGTGACTTGACAGGTTTTGTGACTCGACTCTGGCTCGACTCAACTAAGTCATGGCTCGACTTAAGAAATTTAGATGTCTCTGACTCGACAAAGATGACTTGGGCACGAAGAGTTGCTTTACGGACTTGTATTTTGAAATATAGTTTTTGGAATTGGATGTGAAAAACACAAATTTCTTCATCTCCGGCAAAGACTCGAAGTAAAAGTATGATCACAGTATGGAAATATAGTACTATATCAAACCGCAATAATGTGTTTAATGTTTTGTGTGCCACTGGCCTCCCAGTGAAAAGCAAAATGTTAGCTATAACTCTATATAAGGTGGAACACGTGATACTTAAAATGTGTCATAAAACCACTAGGAGACACAGTAAAAGAATAAAATTTGCGCCAGTATTGATCATCACTGAAGCAAAAGAAACTCATTTCTTTTTGTGAAAACGAAGTGAGCTTGTCAATCTGAAGCTTGGTGATCTTGAGAATATGACTTTGACTCGAGTCTCGAGTCATTGATTGTGACTCTAGTCGAGTCATTCGGTAAAATACGTTGACTCGAGTCGAGTGAATCACCCAAAGTTGTTACTCGAATCGAGTCATTGTCTCGAGTCATCCTATCACTGCTAGGCTGTATTGGATCTCAGGAAAGGTCTTGAGAAGCCGTTCAATCGCCTCGTCAGTCGCCATCCAGAACCATTGAGCTATGCGCTCGGGAGGTCGATAGATTGGACAGTAAAAACCACATTGTCAACGTTCTGTTCCTCTGCGCCACACTCACAAGCCGCAGAAGGGCCCATGTCTCAGTCCCATTTTCAGTGTAAAGAACGACAACGAAGTTCATGTACACTTTCGAAATCGCAACATCACTCAAAAACGTCGTTTCGTTTACTTCACATTTTCAATTTCAAATCGGTAAAATCCATAAACCCTACAATCTTGTTTATCTGGGATTTCCATTTTTTACTATTATCATTTTTGTTTGTCATGAATCTCCTCATCTTCTTATGTTAACAAATCTTGCAGTAAGAGAGGTGATGTAACCACTTAACCTCCTGTCTCGTAGGCCTGCGGCACTTCATCAAGGCCTAAACGTAGAAAAGCTTTGTTGAATTGCTTTTAAATGAGGAAAAGTTTTCTTGAAGAATGGGAAATCTGTCCAAGATTTGACATTGTCGCTCAAGCTTGGGCATTTTTGTTGAAATTGAGCATGTTGCTTCAAATATCTCAGACGTTCCAGAACTGAGAAATATTTAGTTTCAATCTTGATACTATGGTGTTTTCTCAACTTATGACATCGCGTGTTAGGCGCAGGTTACGTTGGTCTGACATGTTCTCAAAATTAAAAACGTCTCCAGTGGAAATACTCAAACCAAATTACTTTCTACACAAAGTTCCATTACGTCATTATTTTCATTACCCTTACAGAGTCTATCAACTGACATCAGGAATGAAGAAAAGAAATTCCTAAATAGTAAACATGAATCTAACATCTCATAAATTATTTGAAGTTTTACTTCATTGGGTGAAAATCCCAAGCTACATATTCGTCAGTAAACAAACCAGTGAAACATCGATAGCAGTAAGTGATTAAGATCGCAGTGACATAAACGTTGCCAGAGGCGCCATGGTGTCATGCCGTCCAATTTTTAAGCGTATCTTGTCACTTTGCGTTATGGGAAGGGGTATCCTAAGAAAATACAGCTGCTCATCTAAAGACAAACAGTTTTCTCCTCTCCCCAATTTTTTGGCATCCGTTAAAATTCGGGATAACTACACCGCTGTGTCGGGGACAGATCCGTGAATGGTGTTTCTCCTCCTATTCTCCTTCTCATCAGGAGCCTCAAACATACATTGTTTTAGGATAGCATTTTAGGATTTTTATGTCTCCGTGCTGAAGAAACTGACACCAGATGGTGACAGAGCACCGAGGCAGAGAGATATTCGTTGAATTATTGCATACAATTTTTGGTGTAACGCTTGTTTCGTCTTTTGACCTTGCAAGACCGTCGCCTATGAGTAGCCTAAATCATCAACTTCCTTATCTGATAAATTCAATGAAAAATGTTTGCAACTTTTTTGTATCCCTACTTAGTACGACGGCAGTGTAGTTTCATAACTGCGGTAGCTCTGCAAGCTTTGGTTTGCTTAAAGATGATTTATGGATAGTTGTGAAAACGACGATGATTGGAAATCAAACAAACAAGTTGTTTCCACTCATTGGCCATTGCGTAATGTATTTGTCACAAACAGCTTTGGCCAGTAGTTTTCAAGTTGTTTTGAGAGTTCGAAACGGTCTTTTTAGAAACTCACTGCACTACCACCATGAAAATACACTAAAGCCTTCCTTTACGACCACGTAGTTATTCAGATTAAATAGTTGCGGTCTCTCAAAACGTCTTCGCGGTCAGCATGATCAAACCTTGAAAAAATCCTTGCGCCTGAGTCGAAATCGGAGTGCCATGCGTGGCACGCGGGAACAAACGAAAAGTTCGGTTTTCACAAGCAAGTGTGACTCCTACTTCTAGAAATGTGAGAAGCTGTCCCAGTACCAAGTCGAACAACAACAATCAGTTGATCTACGTGTTGATAGGATACATTTGATGAAGAAATTTATACATATTTAACAAACAAATAAAAAATTAAAAGCTCTAGATATGCAGTAATCTTTCGAGGCATCAGCCGACTGGGCTCTACTTTAAATTTTTTGCGATGATTCAAACTTGCACATATCTGCATTCAGTCTCCGCAAAAGTAACAATAAACTCCAAAATAGATCAAGTGCAACAGAAATCAATGAACTTTTTCATTCACAAATTTCCAGCTCGTGATTGTACGAGAACCACAAAAGACATTTATGAAAAGCAACTTAACAAACAAGATCATGCCACTGTAAGTTCTTATGCGATGCTCCATAGGCTAGAAAAACTTTTTCAAGCCAGATATTCTACCTTGCCGCATTGTGTGCAACCGAGACTTGGTGGAGCAGTGAGTAAATGTCGAGTAAAAGAAGCAGTAGCCCATTGTGGTAAATTCTCCAACAAAATTCAAAGCATGGGTTAGATAAAACTGTCTCAAGAACAGCACAAACGAAACCTGGCAACTTTTTTGCAAAAACGCAGTGCAGTACTTTACTACTGTATGTTCTGTATTGCATGTAAATACATCTGCCAGTGATCTCAAATTATTGTTTGTGTTTTTCTTATCAAGGTATTCGCGACAACACGATACAGTAAGCGGCAATCCTAATCAAAGAACACTTTTAACACTTGCCAGGCTCTGGCCTTCACGTAAAACGCCAATTTAGGAACGATTTATTATAGTTCGGCTGTAAGGTCAGGTCGCCATTAGCGACTCTTTTTCTCCCGTCCCTTGAAGTGCCGTCATAGGGGCCGTCCATAAATGACGTCACACTATTTTGGGCAAAAATCTACCCCCTCCCCCCTTGTCACATTTCGTCACAAGTATTTAACCCACCTTCAAATATAGCGTCACAATTTGCAA
>Ga0210059_1017188_pt1 | contig 10344 bp, 5 predicted proteins | sample Ectturendosymbi2_FD_188042 | JGI IMG/M metagenome (GOLD analysis project Ga0210059, IMG submission 188042) | Ecteinascidia turbinata endosymbiont from Florida, USA - Sample 2 (SPAdes) (version 2) | ecosystem: Host-associated > Tunicates > Ascidians > Unclassified | place: Key West, Florida...
CGGCCCGAGCTCGAAATCACAAGCCCGAACCCGGCTCGAGCCCGATATTTATTTCTGAAGCCCGTTTTAGGCCTGAAAGCCAAATTTACCGAGGGAGCTAAGATATGCGCAACTGCAGAGTAACAAAAACGTTGTGTGCAGGTGTAGTTGCAGGTACACGGCTTATCACACCGAAAATAGCAACCACCTTGAACAAAACATTGGCATAATCTGGCACAAACGTAGCATGTTAGTCAACGATAATACTGCGGAGTGTGGAATATAATGTTTCTCAAGAAAAAAAGAAACTATCACGAAACTATCTACTATGGCGCTTTAAGCATAAAAGAAACTTTCTAGGATAGCTCTGTAGATGTGAAAAGACAAGAGGTTTAGGAAATCTTCAAAGAGTAAACGAACATGAACATGGCTATGTGTGGCCTACCGTCTAACGTTTGAAAGCTCTTCACATAAAAACGCGACAAACATCACTTTTATATTTGAAACTTCTCCGAATACAAAACCTAAAGACAAAAAGTGGGGGGAACATGGCATATTATATCCCCCCGTCTGAAAAAGTGGGGGGACACGTTCCCCGTGTCCCCCACCAAATTGCGCCCATGATTACTCCTATGGCGTGACCCCTTCCCGGCCCAAGCAAGCGAAGATGATTATCACTGACCACTCGTGACCCTCCAAAGAGAGAGTACAAAAAAGCGAGTGTAAATGAAACTGAATTGAATCTTTTTCCAATTATGCTAAGGTCAAAACGCGAGGAGATACCTTGAATGTTTCAACGTTACGACATTGCCGACTGTTGTCTCAAGTATTGACAACTTGCACAAGAAAAAAATATTTTGCTTTTCTGCAGAATAACGTGATTTTTGGTAAACTACGCATGAAATTCCGGCGAGTCTGTCCAATGTTTAATAACCCGAATCAACGAACACAAATTTGATCAACGTTCTAAAGTTTACAAACATCTGTTGGCCAATCCCACGCACCGTTTTAACTTCAAGCAACCGGAAATACTGGGAAGCATCGTCGGTCAGAAGGAACTTCACCTACTCGAGTCTCTTCTGATACAGCAATACCAGCCAGATCTCAACGTCGATGGTTCATCCATTCTCCTGCTACTTTTTAACACATAATGGTCTATACGACGCAACACAGTACGAATGCCCTAAATTGCATCCTGATTTTTTCCTTTCCTGATGATGGCTTAGGCATTAGCCGAAACGTCGAATAAAACAATGTTTTCGATTATAGTGGCTGTTTTATTTGTCATAAAAAACGTGATTTTTGTTGTGCAGCGTTTCACCTATACAGTTAGCCCACTTTCGACACACAGCTTTTGGATTGAGTAACTCCAGAAGAGACAGTGCGCTCATTGCCAAGCAAGCTTTGAATTACTTGGTGAAGTCTTGGCAAGCTCTACTCCGTTCCAGACTGAATACCATAGAGTTTTTAGTCCAAAGCAACCCAAAACCACAAAAAGCTTGCATACCTACCGCGAATCAGTACGTTAGGATAGTTTTGTGCTTTCGTCGAAGCAATGTTAAAGGCCTACTACTCTTTTGTTCAACGTAGGTTTAAAGCTGTCTGAAACTAAACTAACAACCCACAGCTATCGAACGAAGCCAGCAATGGGAAATCAGACAGGTGGTGACCAAAAAACACTGGTCGAGCTGGTTTGTTGCACCACGCAAGACTTTGGGGATAATCTCGAAAGTCCTACACCGCTCAAAATTTTGTCTAATACTACATTACACAAATGTGCAAAAAAGATCGATACAAATTTTGCATCGAGTAATTTGACTCGCGCGAATATCTAGACAGCGAGGCACGGGCTCTAACTCTTGGCTCAATAAACACGTTATCCGAGTCTTAAACCAGGTCTGCACAACTCAGAAAACTCGAAAGGCCAAATTGACCAACATAAATTGGCCGCGGGCCGAAAAAATCTATATTGTTGTCGTTCGGAAGAATTTCTGGAACGACAATTAATTATCCGAAGTCAGGCTTCTGCAACATTTTCAGCAAGAAAGCTTTCCCATGCCGTATGTTGTGCAAGCCTACCTTAAACGATAGTTGTCACTACTGTTGAATTGACAAACGCCTTCAACATGCAACGATTAAAGATGCAGATGATATTGCTGCTGCAACAAAATACTGGTAATTCCAAGAATTAAAAAACGAACCAAAAGTCTTTTAGAAATAAGCTTAGGAAGTATGACTAAATTGGAAATTGTTTGTTTCAGGGGTCGGCAACCTTTTTCACACTGCGGACCGGTTTCAGCCAGGCAATATTTTGCGGACCGGCCCTCAATAAAATAATGAATGTTTGGCGCATGCTAATTTATTACAACTCGTAGGTCATCATGACACTGATTCAATGAGATATCTGGGCTTGTTTTTCCGCAATAAGATGCCCTGACCTGTAGGGATTATGGTGTTCAATGGCATCAGCAGTGTGTTCCTTATGTCAGTCGTTCCAGTTACTTTTGGACCAAGTTGGCCTTGGCTCCGCACGGCCCGGTAACAATTTCTTCGCTGCCCGGTGTTTGCCGACCCCTGGTTTATTTCACTAACAAATGGAAGTACAATACATTGTAATTTATTATTCTTTAACGATACTTCGAAGTTCAAAGAAGAAAACAAAAATCATTTAGAAAACATTGCAAGACTGTCTGATATCTTTGATGAACAACGCATATATTTTATTCCTAATAATAAATGCCTATGAAATAATTGTGGTGACGCGCAAAAACTTGTAAGTCGACTAATTGAAGAACTTCTTGATTATATTTTCCTGGGACATGTGCCATACGTCATTTCCTGACCAAACTGTTTTTGACTTCCCAGCGTCCATTTTAATCACTTTCACAACGAAATCGTATCTAGGCTAAGCAGCGAAACGTACATAGCAAACATACAAGCAAACATACAGGTTTTGAACACTGTATCGTCAAAAAAGGGAATTTTTAAAAGGAATTTTTTCGTGCGCAGAAAACGCCATGCGCATTTTAGATCCGTTTTTTCTTAATATCAAGTCATGGTGTAGGCCAGCGGTTCTTAACCTTTTTTGCATATCTTACCATTTTATCAAGCGAGATTACCAGATTTCCCTCCTATATACTCAATGGTGATCATATATTTATATTACGAAAGTAAGAAACTCTCACAGTTTAGAATGAGTTATAAAAATCTCTATTTGCTACAATTTATGGTTCAGTAAATTTTGCCCCCTTGGAAAATGAAATTTGCCCACAGGGGTAAATTTACCCCCAGGTGAAGAACCACTGGTGTAGGAAGGCTCTTCACATATAAGGTTTCAGAGGTCATATGTGGGCAAAGACATTTTGCACTTAAGATCACATTGAAATGAGGTAGTAGCCCAAGATACACAAAATTTGTTACAATTCAGGCAACCCTGGGTGATATGGTACCCCAATTTTCTATATATAGGCTTTCAGAGACATCTTTGTAAAACAACTCTGGCACCATTTCATTTGTCTCTGAAAATCATGAAGAGTCATGGAATGACAGGTTTTTAATATTGTTCTAAATATATAAAATCAACAAAAGTAAGCCCTTGGGTGGTGGACCACTCAGGCAAGGACTTTTGCAGGAGTTTCCTGCGGTCAAGTACCACTCATGTTTGCGCAAATGATTTGTTAGACGTTTTTAATGCTTATCGCTCCGGTGACCTTTGATACATGAAATATGCGCTACCAACGTGATACTTGCAAATAACACACCAATTTTATGCATTCGTGTATCATATAAAAGTAAACATAAATTTTACGGTCATATCAACATTTCCTTGAACGTTTTCCAAAATGCTTAAATATAGAAGTTCATGTACCAATGACGTATATGCATTTCCTGATGAAACTATTATTCCCTGCATTGACACTATCTGGCCTCATGGGCATCGGAAGGGGGGCAGAGGAGTCAAGCGCCCCTGGATTTTGAAATGTGATATTTTCCTGTTAAACCTTTTAGTAGAAAACTGTTTTTCTTTTAGTTTCGTCTTGGTAAAATGAAATTTCACCGCTGTTATTTCCTACTGAAACACTCCTTTCGGCCACCTCTTAGAAAAATCCACTACTGGTCCCCCCTGGAAAAAATCCTTCCGGGAGCCCATTTGGCCTTTGCTCATCTAAATCAATTTCGACATCATCCAGGGATGATTGAAAATAAAGAACTACGATACTTCTACACAATTAGCCGGTGTGTATAGGCGTGCATTTTCGACCACAACTTTGGGTTTGGGCAAAAACCTGGAGTCCGTCCACCGTGGGTCCTTGTTGTGACCACATACATTTTTGAAGTCAGAAAATATCCCTTTCGTTTAAAAAGTTTAAGATAACGTATATGTATGAAACCTCTTTGTGTAAGATGTTGGTGAATCTTTCTCAGTATAAGAACTTTTCATGAGACATGTTAATTACATTATGATGCTTTGAAATTCGTAAAGAATACATGGGATAAAAACTGAAAAGTTGAGGTTAGTGTGATGAAAATTGTTCATGGTTCACAACAACAGTGAGATAAAGTTGATCTTCACATGAAAAAGTGATGACGGGCCTATAATTTTTAGGGCAAGGGTTTTCGGTAGTCTCTAGGTCATAAGCAGAAGGTTGTGCTTTAATTAGTAAAATTTTACGATTTTGTCAGTTTATATATGCTTTTGTCATCGGGGTAACTCCATAAATCTTCCTGATCGATGACTGTCGATAAACAAGAACTGCCATACTATTCCATTTGTGCCGTGGCAAGACTGGTGTCGTATGACAGGCGATGTTGCGCGTACGACTGAGCTGGGGTCCAAGTTGTTATAATAGCTTGCAATCTTCCTCAACGATTTGCCAGGTCTGATACAAAAACACAAAAATTTTTTTAAAAAGTTGGCAATTTCGGGAGGCCAATTAGCCAAAAGCTTCTGAAAACTCGCTAGTGAGCGTTGGTTGGATGGGCCGGGTCTAAAGGTATGCAGGTGTGTTTACAACTGTGAACACGAAGTCGCCAGACCTGGTCTGTTCACCACAATTGTTCAGGAGTAGGCCCAAAAAGCGTTGACCCGCTTGAGCATTTTTCGTTTTACTGCACAAATAGACTATTACGCATTAGGAAAGACTCGTTTTCCCTGTCCGCTAATAGCACAGCAATGTTGCCTCTGTTTTTTTCAGTGCCAGAGCAAAACGTTTCCTGGATAGGTATATTTTCACTGATGGATTTGCTTAATTGAAAAGCTTTACCACACAAGAGTGGAAAATGTCCGATGTTTTCTGTTCTGTATAATGTTGTCTATACCAGCTTAAAAGCATAGTTTTGACCTTGCTTTCAGCTCAATTTGTTTCAGGCGGTGGATCACAAGCAAATGTTAATAACTGGCCAAGGAACCCTTAGAAAAACACCCCACTCGTTTAGACTCCAGCAAATCTTGGAAACGCTACGATCTTTCAGGATTACAGGTATGCACGTTAAAGCTGAAGGTTTTTCACATGAAATTGAGATAGCTATGTTATTTAACAAAATTGATAGAATTCATCTTCGATGAAAATGCACAATGCTGGAAACTGACACGACTTAGCAATTTTTGTGCTCCAGACGAAGAAAGCCAATTTCTTACAGCGAAGACAAACTTTTTTTCGAATGTTTGGATATTTCTACATTGTCTGGTTTTTGCCCATGTCTCTGCGTTACCCAATTTAGAAGTGCACAAACCATTTCGGACAAAAATATCTGAGGCTTTGGATGGAACTTAGACGGGCCCCTAAGGTTAAGGTAAACGCCGCAAGATTCACTTGATATATTGCAACCGCAATTCTATATTATGTACTGCTGGAAAATTACTTAGAAGCAAACCAGTACTTGCAACTACTTGTCACGATTTCCTCATTACTCTAGGTCTGAATACAGCATCTTCAGTTGGATAGCGCCAGAAAACAATTTTTATACCAATATTTTTTAAGAATCTTTTTAATCGCAGTGAATGGTGTAGAGATGAATCTTCAAACAAAAGACGGTTGCTGCCTAAGGGACAGTCTCGTATCTCATGAGACACTGCTCCCAGCACTTTTGTCATATAGGGTTTGTATTGTAAGCTGCGATGCTGTTGGAGACCTTTTATTCCAACATACAAACACTATTCTATAATATATGAAGACTGAAGACAACCTCACGTCGATGTGAGAGAAGAATTCCGAACCGGACCGGACTAGACTTCCAAAATTATTTTACTTCTATGGCGAGTTGCCTTTTTCTTACATCTGGGTCACCTCTGGTACTGCAGTAAGAAACTGACTTCAGTTGGCTCCTGCCTATGGTAGGATAACCACCTAAAAACTAACTCTTCGACTTGATAGTAAAAGAAAGCAAATATAAAATTCTGTCAGTAACCACATTTGATATGTAACTGCTTAACCTTCCCAAATAAAATGATGTTCAGAAGTCATGGTAAGTTTAGTACAGATGTCAGGATAGTTAAGTCTTCGCAGTTAGATGCGCACAAGGTTATAACTGTCCTTGGAATGCTAGTCACCCTTGACCTATGTAAGAAGACAGTATTCCTAAAAAAAGTTAGGTTGTGCAAACGGAGATAATAAACGTTAAATGGTATAACAAACCTTTTACAATGCACATCCCAGGCGTGGAGCTTTTGTGAATTCCAATATCAACATTCTATAATTAGAGTATAACGTCCAATTGATAATTTGCATCTAAAACGCACTATGATGAATTTTCCAAAACGGTTTATCGAAAGGAATCTTTTCGCAGCTGAGAATCAGAAACTGAGATCTGAACAGAGTAGGCTATATGCAGTATCTCGCCTACTAGGTAGGCATTATATCAGCTCTGCGAAGTGAATGAAGTATGAAATAGAACTAAACTGATACCCACAAACAGTAAAGCTACCAACTCAGAGGATCTAATTGAAAAGGTTGCAACCCCAGCTGCTCGTTTTACATAGGAAAGGAAAAGGCCACGATAGGAACAACTAAGCAAAACAAACTATCAAGTGTACACTGACGTACGAACAAACAAAATAACAGTGCAGTAGGCTCCAACCCAGCAAAACACCCCGAAGACCCTTAAATCACAATTTCGTTTATCAAGACTCTTTGCAGAGTGTCGATGTTGAACTCTGCCATACAAAGCTCCATGGTTTCCATCTGTATTGCGTTGAGATCGCCTGAGCATGCTCTACAGCAGCTGGAAGACGTGCTATTTGCTGCTTGGCATACTTCATGTCGTAGTTTCCTATTGATTTCGCTTAATGTTGTCGATTTTTGTACGGTTTTAATGAAGTCTTGCGATGTAACGGAAGGTTTTGGGATGGTTTTACTTACACTACTTGGGCTTTTTTTGTAGCCCGTGAACAGTTGCGACCATTCACAGTCGCACCGCGTGGCTTTATCAATATATTTTTGTAAGCACGCATATCACTTACGCATCCTGTAAGTGTAGCTATTCCAGTCCCGTCGCCACGGGGGTCTTTGGTGGGCTTAGCCCCGCCAAACAAAGCTCCAAGTCCCCCCAAATTGAAATATGAAACACTATAAGTTAGTGGAATTTTTGTCATGTGAAGCCCCCCACACAAACTTGAAGCCCCCTATTGACGACTTCCTGGCGACGGTTCTGAGCTATTCGTAACACGCTTACACCTAACATGCAACAATTAAAAACTACTGGCAGTATCTATGTATATGCATATGAACATTAATATTACTGCGCAGAAATCAACCCAACACACTACAAAAATTAATTTACAAGGAGAAAAAGGATAAATAAAACAAAGATAAGAAAGAAACAGATAAACATGCCAGCACAAAAAATAAAACAAAATCAAAATGCACTCAAAACCGAAAACAAATGGAACTAAAGCAAAACAAACTTTTTAAGAAAAAACGCAACAGCGAACTAGACAAGCTTGAAAAGATAAAACTACTAGTTATGAAATCTATAAAAACGAAGAGGAATCAAATAAAAGCTGTGCTGCCAAAAGGAAAAAAGAAACCAAAGAAAAGCAATAACCAAACTTTGAAAACCTGTGAGGAATTAAAATCAAGAATCAGTCAGGCACTACGTTCGTTATGTAATAAATGGATATATGTCATGGCATGATGGCAACACGAATGAATTGTTATTATTTTTAGACGAATATTTAACTCACTAATTAACCATACTCTGTTTATCATGTACCCGTCACCTACTGCAGCGTTTTTTAAACATTTGTGGGTCAGGAAGAAACGTTGCAATAAATATCCGAATTAGCTTTTATTCATTGTAGCAGTGATCGAAATGTCAGAGCAAAGCCTATTAACCCTTAAATCACATTCACGGGCCCCAGTTTGAGAACCCGTGGATCATTTTATATTGCTGAACCTTTCATAATTTGTTGCTGTTTATGAAATCTCTGATTGGCTATTATGATTTCCACCTTTGCCTCTACCACCTCATGCGGGTATGCTGCATGTGCCTTGCGGGACATATATGCAACTGTGGTACTTCATTGTCAGTGGGTAAAACTGTGTGGCTTCTTCGTGGTCTATGTTGATAAAGGTAGCGTTTTGCCTCTGGTACGTGCCTCTGTTATGTCATGGTTGATGGATGGCTCTCCGCTTCATAACCTCCATTTACCCGCTTTACGCCGTACTGCGTTGTTGGATTCGCGTTGAAGGTGCGACTGATTCGTGAATCATTCGTCGCCCTTGACTGATCACAGTGAACGCACTTGCGAACTGGACGTTGTCGCGTGGTGACACTGCAAGGAACTCGAATGCTCGTTTCGCGCGCTAGACCTGTGGTATTGCGAAAGCTGCGGAATAGCTGAAAATATGAAGGTGAAAGCTGGTTCCGCTAGAGAAACATGATTGTCGTAGGTATAATTGGAATTACCGAGATGTGATTTTATTTAGTGCAGTCGGCAAATTAGCAGTCAGTAGAGAAAATCGTGGAGAACTGCCAGGTGATGAGGTCAACGAAACAGCTTTGCAGAAAGTCCATCTCTTGGTGTTGCACTTTACTACCTTGAATAGATACAGGTAGGCTAATCTGTTCCGAGGTGATGCTTTTCGAATAAACCAAGTGCAATAAACGCTGGCCAAGATTCCACACAAACAATCTAACCTCTTCTCTTTCCCGCTCGAATCCTTTAATGTCCGCTTCCCAACATGCCTCTTAGTTTGATCCGCTGAATTGGACATGTTTCAAAAAACGCGCGCTCAAGCAGCTCGGTTAGACGTTCACGATCGCGCCTGAGTGATTTGTCGGATTCCCAATCCAACGGGAATCCCACAAGAGTGAAGTGCAAAGAGGGTTTCTCTAACTTATGTGCGTGACTCACGTGTTCATTTGTGTATCATTCAACTCTTCACGCACTGCTTACCCAGCACTATACGTGTTATGTGAATGAATATTGCGTATATGATTTGACTTTTATCGGTTTGTGTTTGCTTTGTATTGCCATGTTGTATGTAAAAGCAAAACTAGATTTGAAATATAATTCCTATCCACCTGATATCCGGTAACGTCAGTTGGTTCAAGTTGATTGAAGCTTTTTTTCGATGTATCCATTTAATTTCACGCCATAAGTCACGATTTTCACACGTCAGTTGTTCCACGAACTTCATCTTGTAGCGATTAGGCAGGTGAGGCGGGGTTGTTAATTATGTCTGGGTGCTTCATGACGTAGTGTTTAATAAAAGCAGTCTCCTCATTTCCTGCGGATTTATGCCAAGTGTTGCGATAAGCGCCCCATTTAATGCAAAGTTTCTCAACCTTTTCAAGCATGTGGCCCAATTAATAAACGAACGGAGGGTCCACGGCCCACCGACTGCACTTCTCCCATGCGACAACTGTTGAACACGCACAGAGTAGAAATACAAACAACTCAAAACAACATTTAATAGCACAACATGCGCTACAATCAATGCGGAGGCTGAGCGTATTTGTTTTTAGAAAGCGTAGATATTCGAGGCTCAATACGTAATAATGCACAGATCAAGTCATCTTTTGCAATAAGCCTGCTTCTAGATTTCGTTTTCATGGCAACAGGAGCCGCCTGTCTGCCTCAAAATGCCTTAAGTAACTGTATATTGTGCGTAACTGGTAGGTTACGTGAAAATTTCCATGTCTCAGTGATTTCTGACACAGTACAATGATGAAAGAGAGCTTATTATCACATTTGTGGCTCAAGAGGTACCCACATTTTCGATTAGAGATTCATGTTGCAAAATGTAGCAACATTTCCCTTGTCCAGAACAAAATACTGTGTATTCTAGTATTCTGTAACTCTGCTTATTTTTTGTGAACACTTACTTTTTCATATTTTCTGTGTGCACATTCTATACTTCT
>Ga0210059_1017189_pt1 | contig 10343 bp, 5 predicted proteins | sample Ectturendosymbi2_FD_188042 | JGI IMG/M metagenome (GOLD analysis project Ga0210059, IMG submission 188042) | Ecteinascidia turbinata endosymbiont from Florida, USA - Sample 2 (SPAdes) (version 2) | ecosystem: Host-associated > Tunicates > Ascidians > Unclassified | place: Key West, Florida...
TTAGCGCAAGGACGTTTAGTGTCAAGGACCTTGATTTCTGTGAAATGGTTGTTCGTGCGTCTGTGTCGCTGTGTTCGAGAGCATTTTCGAGAGTGGACATTTCATGAAATTTATTGGTAAGTTTCAGCGTTTCTGTGTATTTCTTTGAAGGAAATAAAAACAATAAAAAATCATTTAAAAGTCTATGTTTCTTTCTTGTCTTAAATGCTTAGGATATCAGAAATCGTAGGGGGACCAAGCGAACTTAGCTTTCGTGAATGTCATCCTTGTTACGTCTATGATCGAACTCACGTGCGTTATACGGACGTAGCTAAATGCGGCTATCTAGATTCTATATGGTCTAGAAACCCGTTACACACGTGTGGGAAAAAAATCTGTGAGAAGATAGCAGCGGTGGTAGATACTGTGTGGGATAAATATGTTTGCTAGTCTGGAATCATATAATTTATAGTGACGCGCAGATAAAAAACGATTGCGTTGGAGTTCATTGTGGTGTAGCATTTTTATCGTTTAGGTTTTTCCAAAGCTACAGTTGGCTTGGAGCTGATCTTTGCCAAAGTCAATTCCAATGTTTAAGCACAATGCGTTGGATCTTTGAAAAAGCACCCAGTTTAAGAACCACTGCTCATAACGGCTTCGCTACTGCAAAAGAGATGAGGTATGCTTCACAACACTGCTGTGGCAAAACAATGGACTACAAAATGACCTTATGTCGCGAATGCTGTTTTCCGAATTGTAAAAAATGATGGTGAATAAAGTTACTTTCGTAGGTTTCAGGGAGGGGGGCGATCTCCCTGGATCCGCCCTGTCACTACATTACACCAGAAGAGTAGACATGACACAAGAATCAGTGTAAGTGCCATACCGGCAAATAAAGTCTTTTTGCAAAAATTAGATCAATGAGCTGCTTACTTCAGATCAGGGGCGCAACCAGCTCTTCATTTCGGGAGAGGCAATTTTCATGAAGTTTCATTCGATGACGTCATCGTGCTTATTCAACCGTGGTACAACTTTTTCGCAAACGGTCACATATAATAATAATGTATTTTTGCCCGCAGACACGAAGTCCATAGTACAAACACACACATTCTGCACAACGCTGGTTAATAAAAACAGACAAAACAAACCGTTTTGCAACAGAGTTGGAGACTGAATCATCGATGTCAAGCGAAATTTCTGACTTCACGCCATGTGCGCATGCAGAGCAACATTCAACATATCAAATTCGCTGAGAAAACTGATGATCAGGGCATAGGATTTGGTGTTTAGGTAAGTGTGTCGTGTTAGGGTTTATGTTACAGTTTGAAAAAGAAAAATAATTGAAGTCTAAGATCAAGTCCAATATTTTCACTGGTTTTACCTATTCCCGTACTGTAGCTTGTTGTGGGTATCTGACATCTAACTAAAAAGTTTAATTTACACAACACGCATAAAAAAGTAATCGCCAAACTTTATTCCCTTACTCTGAGAAGCAAAATAACTGACAAAAAATAATGTCAGAAATTTCGCAGAGGTCAGAAATTTCGCTTGACACCGGGCTACAGAAACTTACTTAACAGACCGTATTGTAACGGCGTTGGAGGCCGAGCCTCAGGTTTACAGACGCATTCTTAAAACTATTTGTTCACTTAGTACAACACTACTGCAGAGTGGGACGCTAATTCAAAAACTGATCAAGCCCAGGTAAAGTACGAATGCATTGTGACATGCACACCCTCAAACGTACAAACACTGCAATGTCCGAGCACTCAGTCACAAAGCAAAATGCGTTTTTAGTGTTCAAAGAATAAAGAAGAATATAAACAATCTGACTACGGCAAAGCAGGCAACCATTACGTTATTAGACCTTCTGCTGCATCTTTCGAGAAACAAGTACATATTTTTTCTTAATAATGCCTCAAATGTAGGAATGTTACATTGAACCTGATGAGTCATTGACTACTAACACTCGCTGTCCAGGGCAAGTTGTATAGAGCTCTGCATCCAAAATTATAGGCCACACGCAATCTATGCATGCATGACTTTCTGAAATTCCACCATAATTGTGATGTATACATGGGCGTATAAAGGAACGAAAAAGTACATTTTTAACTGCATTTGAACATCGGGAAAAAGAGGCTCGCAACTTGTTTGCTGCACAATATTTTTATCGCAGTTGTCCCTGAATGTCTTTGTCATCTGAGAGCTCAGTATCCAGCACAGCTCCCAGATATTTGTGGTGGTTAACACATTTTAGATTTTTACCACCCATGTGTCAGTAAGGGTGACTGTATGCTTTTTGCACTCTTAGCCTTAAACGTCATACAGTTTTGCTGCAGTTGAAAATATTTCCATATGATTCTGCATAAGCCTGACACACAGATAAATGTTTTATTCGCAACATTTCCGAAAAGGAGAACTTTTCAGTTTTAATCGAGATGCAGACCGAACGGCCAGGACAGAGTAAAAATCAGTATTCTCAGACAAACGCCTGGTTCTGTATTAGTGTAGTCATGGCTTTAGTATGACATGGCTTTAAAATTAGTGTGACATGGCTTTAAAACTAGTGGAGTCATGGCTTTAGTGTGACAAATGTACAGGCTACTACCGTAGTACCCCTGCCTAATTTTCGTCTTGTTTTAGCAAATTCGTTCTAGCCCTATTCTTCTAGCATGTGTTTGAATTTCTATCACAAATGAAGATCCCAAACTTGAAAGATAGCCTTTGTCAAGGGAGATGGGGATCTTTGAATGCTACCATTTCGAGCAAAACGGATTAGGTGTCTTGTGCCTTTGGCGCATAACGGATCAGGTGTGTTTGGGGCAAAAAGGTTTTTTCTGGCATCCATGAGTTGTGTGAAAGATTTTAGAAGCACGTTTAGGGCTATGAGCTTTCAGGACTTGCACTGGTTGAAAAATTTAGGGTCTGGTAAAGCGTCATTTGGAGCCAAAGTGGTCTAGTAAATAGGTGCGTTCAACACTTGACTAGCACTCATATGACACTTTACTAAACCTTTTACCCAAGCCGTGGTACTGGGATCAACCCAGAAAGACACTGAAACGTGAAACACCCCTCAACTTAAAGTTAGTTAAAAACTATCAGGTTTCGAAGCGAAAATGCAATTTAAACAACGCTTTTTTAAGAAATGTACTACGTTCATAATGGTGATCCGCTTTGCCCCTAACAAAAATAATCAAAAGGTCGTAGAAGAACAAGCGGTTTGACGAGGCACTATCTGCTGTGTCAAGATTTCTCTTATCAATTTGGAAGTTTCAACAATTTGCACGGTTCAACAGTACTCTAATGTTATAAAGTTTCATGAGGGCAAATTGAGGCCTGTCTGATACAAAATAGTACACGAACAAATAGATAAAAATGCCTTAAAAATACGAACATATTAAACTATCTCCCACGATTTGACACTTCCAGTATGTTTGTGGTTGAATACCAATCATTTACGAAATTTTCGACCAGATAACCTGTCTTAAAATAAATCTTGATAGGAGGTAACTTACCAGTAGGACAAAGAAAAATTCCAATAAGATTTCTTAAAAATGGTTAAATATAAAATTTCATCTTTATTCTTTGAAAGATTCTACAAATGTCAAAATTGCTATGCAATGTTTTGAAAATTTCGGGGGGTCAAATGCCCCAAATGCCCCCCCTGGTTGCGCGCCTGCTTCAGATTTTCTACAAATTTTTGGTTCTTAGTCTCAATTTTCAAGGCAGGAAATGCCTGATTTTCCCCTCTGCACACGCCCATGGAGGAAAGTGCAGGGATTGGGAGAAAGTGCCCCCAAGTAAGTGTTTCAAAATACCCTGATTTCACGATACACAGGGGTATTTAGCACCCTGGATGTGACCCAGATTTTTAAGTAAACATTTTATCAATTTGCTCCAAAACCACATTTTCCAGTTCTTTATATCACGAGTCTGGGGCTTATAAATCACAAAAAATGAAACATTTTGAAATTGGTTTCAAAAACTTTTTTTAATCAACCATTTGAGCCCCCCAGAAAATACCGCCCGACCCCCTTGCTACCGCACTGATCCAGATGTCTTTATCATATTCATAATGCACGAAGCACAAGTGTAAGAGCTCCAGAGTAGAGGTCCGTACACGGATTGGACTATCCGAATTTCGGATCGTCGGGATTTTACAGATTTTTTTCGTTTCGGATCGGATATCGATTTTTGGGTTTGGATCAGATCATTCTGAATTTCTGAAATTGCGGTATTTGCGTTGTAACCGCGTGTCAGTTTCACATTCTTCCATACCTAAACTTGTTTCAAATCGTTTCAACCTGAATTTTTCCGCGGTACTGTGGTTTTTGTCGCTTCGCTCTTAGTGTTTGCTTGCTGCAATTCGGGCTTTTAATAACACACTAGTCTTGCAGTATTGCAACGTTGTGAAGTATGATTCGGATCGAGTTTGCAAAGTTTCTTTGGATTTGGTTAAGGATTAGATACAGCAAAACCAATACTACTTCAGATAATGATCTAGAGCAGTGCTCTTCAACCTTTTTCGTTACGGTGCACCCTTAAAGATGTTTTGACGAACTCATGCACCCTATTTACTTAAACACTTAAACTCATGCACCCTATTTACTGACACTTCCCCCGTGTCCCCCACGTAATTGCGCCCATGTCTGTAAGTGCCCTGGTCTAAATAAGCAAGTCCCCTAATTCAGTAACTCAGCTACATAATTCAATCGATAATGGCTCATTGTCTGTTGCTTATGAATCACAAATAATCATCTAGATACAACAATTAGCTTGATGTGGTTTGATGCTATGCACCACACTTGAGAATCTGCAAAGTCTCGGTTAAATCCTGAAAGTCATTGGTTGGTTAATGGTTCAGTTTTGCTCACAGAAAGTTTTTGTAAAAATTATCTGTTTAGTGTGACAAGTTTGTGATGCACCTTTGTGACCCTTTCTTAGTGGTGCACCTTTCGCATATTTTGGTGCACCCTAGGTTGAAGAGCGCTGATCTGGAAAACCTGCGATGTGCACAACAGCTGTTCCAGAGTAATCATGCAGTTGCCTGGTAGTGAAGGATAACAGTTGCATTGTGACGACGTTAGTGCATAGTCGGTTTTACGTTGGAGTGCTTCAACTGCACTATCGTGACCCATTTGCGCCATCCAAAAATTTCGTTCGATTAAAAAAATCACTAAAATTTTTTTGAAACTTCAAAAAAAATTTTTTTACACATAAAAGCTTTAGTTTTCAAAAAAATATTTCAATTGACAAATTCCTTTGAAAGTGCTTGAGTATCTTCTCAGAAAAAAAATTTTCAAGAAAAAATTTCATGAGTAATTTTTGTTTTGTTACTTAAACGTTAACAATATTTTTGAGGCCACTATACATCACGCAGATTGATAAGTGCACAAAACACGTACACACAGAGTTGGTCATAATAGGGTGATAAACACGGTGCACACGTGAGTTGATGCGGGCGGGCATTGTTTAATGAAAAGCTAAAAATCCAAAGCTCCAGCGACTGCTCTAGTTGCAACCTCTCATCTCCAAAGACAAGTGTCGTAAAATAGGGGGGGAATAAAAAGTTGCATAAAGCATTGCACATTTGCAGTGAGTAGATACTTCAATTTTGTTATACTCTTTTCAGTACTCCTTTCGGAGTGTTACGATTGTTATGCAGCGCCCATCATACGCTTGCTTGCGCCGTGGGCCACGTAGCTGCTTCTGCAGTGAATTCTGCACTGGTGGCGAGTCCATCGCAGCAACTCTTGCCGTTCCCTTGCACCCAACTATTAACTCTGAGCACAAGGCTGGACAAGCCCCAAGTACCGTCCGACAGAGAATCGAACCCAGCTTACCAGCATGGGTGGCGCGGACACCGGACATCGGTAGGGCAGGGGTGTGGCAGTAAAAAGTTAAGGGCGATGGAAACTTATGAAAAACAAATAAATCTTTACCAGTTATGCTTGCTACTGTTCAACAACAATGTTGACCTAAAAAATAATTAAAGAAACTATAGAAAATTTGTGTCCAGTAGTGTGTATAAGGGGAGGCGAGCGAGGCACTTGCCTCGGGCCCCCCTTGAGGTGTTATGCGCATAAATTTTCCTTACTTTTGGTTAAAAACTTATTATCCACGCATCCCAAAGCAGATCATAAGTAAGTACTTTCCTTTCAAGGGCCCCCCTACAGAAACTGTAATGTTCGGGTACTTTGCTTTCAAAGGGGCCCCCAACAGCAACTGCAATTTGAAGGTAATTTGCTTTCAAAGGGGCCCCAACCACCACTGAAATGTGTAAGTACTCTGCTTTCAAACTTCATGGAAGGGGCCCCTAAAAGAAACTAGTGTGTAGGTGCTCTGCTTTCAAAGAGCCCCCCAAAGCAACTGTAATGTGTAAGTACCTTGCTTTCAATGGGGACCCCACAGCAACTGTAATTTAAAATTATTTGCTTTTAAAGAGGTTCCCAACAGCAATTGTAATGTGTAAGTACCTTGCTTTCAAAGGGGCCCACAACAGCAACTTTAATGTGTAAGTACCTTGCTTTCAAAGTGGCCACCAACAACTGTAATGTGCAAGTACTATGCTTTTAAACGGTCCCACACATCAACAATAAATGTGTAAATACCTTGCTTTCAAAGGGGCCCCAACAGCAACTCTGATGTATAAGTACCTTGCTTTCAAAGGGACTCCTAACAGCAACTGTAATTTGTAAGTAGGCTACTATATTTTCAATGAAGTCCCACCATCATCTCTATTGTTCAAATAAAGAAAAGCTTCAAACCAACTTCTATACCTAAAAAAATTGTGAGTTAAAATTTCTTCCAAAAAGTTCTGAAAAGACCTTAATCAAAAAAGAGCAAATGGTTATACCAAATGATATTTTTCATACCAAATGATGATATTTAGAGATTGAAGCATTTGGTTTATTGATAATTTTATGAAAATGCCACAGTTAAACAGAAAGTGTCCAAGTGGAGCAGCAAAAAGAAGGAAAAAGGAAGAAAGAATAAAGCTGACGAAAAATGTAAAGGTCTCCTCGACAGATTTGGTGCTAGTGAGCCTACTAAGGAGAGAACAGCTTCAAGCACCCAAGTTGTTAGTGGTAATTATGACTGTGTAGCCTAGTGCATAATCAGATGTCCAGTGCATAATCATATACAAAAGCTCAAGTTTTGCAAAAATGAAGTTGATAAATGCATGATTTAGAACATTCAAATGTCCATCCAAGGATTTCTTTTTTATGTCTCTGAGTTGAAGAGGTCAGACAAATTCCTCATTTCTTGTGATGTTGTACCTTAGTAAACATTTCCATCAGAAAATAACACAACATTCAATTGTTATAGAATTGACCACACTATATCTTTAAATTAATATAAATTTTTCTTCTTAGTTCACAAAGTAATTTGGTATTATTGCTTTGTGCTGCAAAGATCGTCAATAAGCAAGGCTACATTCATGTTTCTTATCAGGTAGAAGAAATGGCATGTTTTAAGTATTATGAGTACTCATTTCTCTACAGATATTTCAGGTATTTTCAGTGGCTTGAATTTAGCCCATGCTTAAAGTAACAGGTTATTTGAAGCTTGACTAGTAAGTGGTTGGTTTAAGGTAGACTTGCTACGTGATGTTAAAGTTTTTTTGCCAGCTCTTAGTCAGTATAACTTGAACCGTTTTTTCTTAGCACAGATTTAATCAGTTGTGTAGGCTGCTTGCTAGAAACGTTTGTAATAAGGTATATGATGAATTATTTCCTACTTTTGCACATTTTTCAAACAACTAGTGTCAAGGCAAGATCAGGGCAGCCTTGACTCATCCAGCCTCAAAGCTCTCCAAACCAAGTCTCAGGATGAATGATTTTGTATGCTATGTTCTTGTAGTTGGAAGGATGAAATTTAAAACAAATTTGTATTTTAAATCTTGGTTGTTGTTTATTGTTTCGTGGATTCCCATAAAGACATGAATATAAACAAATTCAGGATACCAACTACCAAGCATTTTTTCAAAGGAGTGAAACATGCAAAGTCGTAAACTTTGTAATTTATTGATGGTGAATGGAGAGAAGTAGGGCACGAAAATAATGAACTGGGGGCGATCCCAACCTGCTATTGCCTAACTTTCATGTGTTGCCAGCCGTGTCTTCCTAACTTTCAGTGTTTTCAAAGTTCTGCATCATGAGCACCCCTTTGCATTTTCTTCTTCTGCTATGTCAGTCATGCTGTAGTCTCAGGAACGTATCCTACGGTGGCCGTGTCTTAGGCTTGATCAAAAGTGCTTATCACAGTTGGCTGAGTATGATGAGTGATGGCGTCATCAGAGGGGCTCCCCTTTTTAGTCTTGCCTCGGGCCCCCCAACCTTAAGCCCACCACTGTTTGTGTCAATTCGATTTTGATAAACCATAAAATTACCTATAATGCTGTTATGAAAAAGACACCTTTGCTCCCGTTATCCTTCTATTGCAAGGTCAGGGGAGCAGTGCCATCGCTCTCCTGCGTCTCTGCTTACCGTTATCAACAGTCACTGTGTCGCTGCATCACCTGCTAAAACGTCTACGTTCAACAGTCACATGCGGCAAAACACCTAATATCGTAACTTGAAGTGAACATTAGAAGATTTGTTGCCATCTTATCTACACAATAAAGACCAACAGTAAAACAATCCGCTCGCAAGCTCGGCAACCTGCCCCTGCGGGCAAAGGAGCGGACATGAGTGAACTGCGATCTTACCACTGCATAACACCAGAACAGTGAACCTGGTTCTTGTGTAGTGTGTGCAGGGCCTATGAGAGGGGGGTCCAGCAGGTACATTGTTCCGTGGCCCGACAGCTACGGAGAGGCCCAAGACTGAAGGAACATTTGAGTGTTTCTTACTAACACAAACTCGGAATGGTGTAGCGAAATCAATCCCGGTGATAAAACTGGTTTGGCCTTAAGGATTTGGTGAGCTAGTGTGGTGTTTTTTAATGTGAATTGCTGGCAGTCCATTTTCCTGATATGATGCATTGGGAATAATTATTAGCAGTAATTATTTTTGTTGAACTTGAATGTTTGCCTACTTTGTCGAATTTAAGACATTCACGATTACTGTCCCAGTCTGTCCTTTGAACGGAATATTCGTTTACGTCTTTCATTTTCAAACAAATCTTTAATAAAACTATCTCCAATAAACCAAGAGTTTCAAACTAAGAGATAAAATCTAAAAAACAGTAATCTAAAAACAGTAGCCCTTTTAATCATGCGCGTATGTGTAACTAAAAGTTACCGTATTCATTCGAATATAACGCGCAAAATTTTGTACGGAATTTTAATCAAAAATTAAGGGTGCGCGTTATACACGAGTTTTTTTCATCAGCACGCTTTATTTTTATTTCTTTTTTTGGACACTGATATAAACGTAACTCAAGAAGAGTTCGAACAACTGTTTGGTGAATCTGATGGTGAATCCGGTTTTAAATTGTAAATTTCATTTGGGAATTGTGCTTATACTGGCAGTTTGCTTTACCAGTGTACCGTATGTTATCAATAAATGTTTTGTTACAACCACATGTCTTCAACAGTTTTTTCATTCAAAAATTAAGGGTGCGCGTTATATACGAGTGCGTGTTATATTCGAATAAATACGGTAAGTTAACAAGTAACTGTAGTGCAGGACGCAAGTGCTTGCAGTGCACCGCAGAGGTGTGCTGCGCATTTTGCTGATTGTGAAATTCGCGTCGCAAGCAGATACAGGCTCTAATCGAATGTGAGTTTAGGATTAGCGGCAGGCCCGTAGCCAGGTTTTGAGGGAACAATACATTTTTAGAGGGGCAATATTTTTGTTTTATTGTATGTTTATAATAAATTATTTTATTGATTTTCAGCGATTGACTGGGCAGCATATTGCCAGTTGTCTATATTCAGTTTGATCAACATGGTAAACATCAAGGGGCTCGATTGAGAGGAATGCATAAATCAGTACACATATGAAATCTAGGAAGTTTTTAGACAGCATGGAGTCAGGTGCGGTGGAAATGGAGGTAAAATATCGTTAAAGATATTTGCTTTTGATGTCATGTCATAGTGAACAGTGTCGCCACAGATCAAAGGAGCATTTGAGTAAGAGCTTTCCTAGAAACATGATCAGCTTCTCCACATTGATGAATACGTATAGCCAGGGTCAACATTACTTTGGAACTACAACTAATCTCCTATGGTTCATACAGGGTAACCTTTTTGAAACTGAGGGCTCAGGCCCGTCGCCAGGATTTAGCAGCAGGGGAGGCCACATTTTTAAAATACAGTATTGGATGTATGCAGCAACCGTGGGGCCAAACGTGAAATGGGGGGTACCGATTTCAAATGGGGGTGCCGGGCACCACTGGCCCTCCCCGCTGGCGACGAC
>Ga0210059_1017190_pt1 | contig 10343 bp, 9 predicted proteins | sample Ectturendosymbi2_FD_188042 | JGI IMG/M metagenome (GOLD analysis project Ga0210059, IMG submission 188042) | Ecteinascidia turbinata endosymbiont from Florida, USA - Sample 2 (SPAdes) (version 2) | ecosystem: Host-associated > Tunicates > Ascidians > Unclassified | place: Key West, Florida...
AACAAGTTTCGCGTCCCCATGTTCGAACCTGAGCTATTTCAGAAGCAAATCTGCTGTTGAAGAAAGTACTTATGACATTGTTAGGACTTTTTGGCGCTCACGGCAGTGGTTCGGCGCCCCCATAATGATTCGGCGCCCGGGGAATTTCGCCCCCCTTGCCACCCCCTTGTTACGCCTCAGGGTTTAGTGGGGCGGGAACGGCGTTCCCATACCTTTTTCACATTTTGCTTTGAAATGGGTTTGAAGCTATTTTAAAATGGCTATTTTTTGGGTGCCTTCCCACAACTTTTTGTTAGCACTACATCCCTGATTAGGCACACCACACGTCCCGTTTTAGCCGGGACAGTTCCGGTTTAAAGACTTTGTCCCGGCGTCCCGGTCAGTTTACAAAAAGTCCCGGTTTGGCATTCATTCAGTCAACATAGCCCTACACTAGTGTCTTTCAACCAGGATTCCGTGAAATCCCAGGGTTCCGCGAGTGGCTGCCAGGAGCTCCGCAGGAAAGTTTTTGATGATTCATGACAAAATATCGATGCAACATTTCTCCCCATCTGGTTTATTACAGAAAGTAGGATAGACACTTCTATCATTGCATGCGGTTCCGCAGGGTCAGTCTTAAGCCGATGCAACTGCATTGGCCCCTCCCATGGATTTTGGGAAATTCGTTCATGTTTTCGAGATACTTCTTGTGCTCGAGAATTCAGTAGCAACGGCTTATGAATCTCATTGTTAGCAAACAATGTTCTCGTTTGAACGAACTGTAAATTTCCTCTACCGAACATTCGCGCTCCATTCTCATGCTATATAAGGCGTTATATCAGTGCTCCACCATATCCCACTCTTTATGGATGGAGCTTGGTTGTTACTAGTGCCAGTTAAAGACTGTAGCAGACCTACAGGTATTGCAAACAAAGTAGGTTGTGTAGTCATTAAAATCGCAACGAGCAAGTCAAGACGAGTGTCGTATTAATTTTGGCGGCAGTTTTTCCAACGTAACGTTGTTCAGTTCTAGAAAGATCCTTCTGTTTTGGAAAGTTTTGGTTGGCTGCGGAAGAGTTGTAAGCCGAGCCGGACTTTTCCGGTCGGGATGGGTTCGGGATTAAGATTGTCAAAATGTTTTGGGCCGATATCAGGCCTGCATACAAAATTTTTTGCAACGACGGACACTTCTGTTGCCAGTTACTGTTGAAGCAATCGAGTTGATTAAATCTTGACTAAACATGATTAACTGTGAATTATTTTGTTATTATTTACTTTGCTACGCTACCGATGCCTCGCATTTGCGCACATCTTTACTCACTCGGTACATTTGGCTTGGTTTTCGGGCTACAATCGGGCTTTAAACATAAATGTCAGGTTAGGGCTTGTGATTTCCGGTTCAGGCTTCAAATTAAGGCCCGTTTACAACTCTGGGTTGTGGGTCATCTGCATTTTGACAAAGGCTTGAAGTTTTGTTTCATGGCAAAATTTACCATAGATTACGTGTTTTGATATTTTGTCAAAATGAATGAATTCTACGACACTGAAGCAAATGACAAAAGATGAGACTGATCAGCGGAGCCAAAAATCTCATATAAACCAGCGCAGAATTTTGTGAAGTGTTCGCACTCAAAATTTCGTTCTTTTCTTTGTCCACAAAATTGTTTCGCGTGATTTGTCGGTCGTGCATGTGTTTTTATGATTTGTCGTCCCACAAATTTTTATTGTTTGGCCTATTTGCGAGCGTAAGTAGGTAGAAAAACAACGTACTTCAAAGTCCAGGTTCATGAGCGTAAAGGACACTTAAAGTTGCCATGCAGCTTAACTAGGCAAGGTGAAAATTGTGGATGTTATCCAGCACACTCGTTCCAGTTTATCATAGCGTTGGGCGGCTGTAGGGCTTCCATTTCATCAATCAATTACGAGTTGTACTGCTACAGCGGTACACTGTCTACTGTCCACCACAGTTGCATACGGTTTATGGCCATCTTTTTGTTATTCATATAATTATTCTGCTAAAGCTAAAAATCTTTACATAAAGGTCGTGCCATGGTTGACTGAGCACAAATGACGTCATAGCATCACTGCTCACAGGTGACCCGCCCCCAGGTTTTGCACTGGGCCCCGCACCCTGGGGTTCCATGAGCAACGTCAACATTTGCCAAGGTTCCGCTACAGAAAAAAGGTTGAAAAACACTGCCCTACACGAATATTGGCGTGCTGTGATTGGTCTGTTTAAACAACTTGCTGAAGAGCGACGCATGATCTTGTTTTTTCTTGTTTCATTGTGTTAGATGTAAAGATTAGTTGTTACGTCATTCTAACGGGTGTAACTGGTCCAATACTGGGTTGATTGTTGGCGCATGGGCTAGTTCAGTAATAACAGGCTAGTACAGGGTTACTCAACCGGGGCCCTCGGCCACCCTTGGGGTCCAGGAGCGGTTCTCCGAGGGCCGCGAGCAGAGGCCTTTATTAAATAGCTCTGCCGTGATACTGCAAAACCCAAAACAGAGATAGGTATTTTTATTGATGTGCAGGGGGCCACAAGTGTTGAGACTCTTTGGAAGGGAGCCACAAATCATGAAACTTTGAGAACCACTGGGCTAAGAAGTGGAAGGTGTTCTTTTTGCAGTTAGTTTACTGAAAAGACTTATTTCGTCCCGGTACTTGTTAGCATTTCCTTTTGTAAAAACCATTTGCCATTTTCTCATTTTGTTGAATTGTTCTGAAAATAATGGTAACCAAGCAAGATATAGAACCACATTTATCTGGTAAGTGTCGTTGTTCTGAATCGTCCCGGTTTTCAGTCACAAAAATACGGTATGCCTATCCCTGATTACAAATCGATCAAAAACATCAAACAATTTTTACCCTAAAAAGAATGATGACATTACGCAAAATATCAGATGCAAACAAAAAATTGAAAAGCAAGCAAGCAAAATACCCCAAAGTCAAAAAAGCAAATGAAGGGGGACCATTATTATCAAGATGAACGAAATAATCCCATGGCATTTCAGGTGAATTTACTACGATGAACAGACAACGAATATATCCATGAGAGCCGTCGGTGTTGAGCAGTGGCGCAGGAAGAGGAGGGGGTCTCCAGGCACCGGGCGGAACCTTCTGATAGCAGTGTTGCAGACCCCGGGACTATGGTCCGAACACATACAAATAAATGAGTAAAACCTGTTCTTTTTTAAGTTGATTACTTTCCTGTTTTATCGTCGACTTCATTCTGAGGAGCTGTACATTGATATTGTCATCTTGACAGCTAAGAAAGATTTCTTGCATCATGTTTTATTGTTTTTATTATAAGTCACAAAATTGTACTTTCTATGCAACAAATGAGCCAATGAACTTCATGACGTCAATAGCGCAAAGCCAAGCGGCCTCGCGAAATATTACCACCGGTCAGAACTTTCTGTTTTGATCATATCACAGTTGGAAATCAAATCGATGCCAAAAAAGTACGGCGTTTCGAATGCAGGCTATCTGTAGAGAGTCCCTTATTGGAAGACGGGCATAATGCACATAGCAAGTGTTTTTAAGGTACTGCAAAGCTGCAGTGCACGTTGGTTCGCCAAAGCTGCAGTGCACGTTGGTTTCGCCACTGCAAAGCTGCAGTGCACAGATCATTCGTCAAGCGCAATGTCTTCATGTCACAAAGCTTTCGCTGTGTTTCGCACAAGTTCATAGCATTCAAAACAACATATTAAAGTCCGATCTGCACAGATTGACTTGCATAATTGCATCATATTTGGGAATAAAACTTGAGTCAACTCCAATAAATTTGTCCATATTGTGACACTGCATCACAATAACTTCTAGGTCAGTATAGGATGCTAATGATGATTGATGTTGGGAATAAAACGGGACCCAACACCAGCGTCGTCATATATCACAAACGTATGACACTTGGTTGGAGTACCGAGCATTTCACCACTAATGATGGTTTCAGAAGCTAGTGCCTATGCAAAATACAGTTTGTAAGTGACAGTGCAGATCAGGAATTTAGGAATCCATACTCTAACCATGAGAATGTTGAGCTAATGTTACGGGCAAAAGCACAAGACACATGACTAAAAACATTGGTCAACAAAACACACTATAAGGAAGTAACAGTGTGTCGAAATGACCTATAGTGACAGGATTTGACATGTTAGAAGTAATTTGCAGTCGTACAGTTAGGGAACGAAAGGGTTCCCGGCCCCAGCAGGGGATTGAGTTTTTTCCCCGGTCCCGGCCGGGGCAATCAAAATAATTAGTCAGGGCCGGGGTCCACAGATTGCTGTTTTTGTATTAGTTTTTTCAACAGAATTTTATTTTTTGCATGTTTTTTGACATTTTGAACCCCCTTGGTCAATGGTGAACACCAACATTTATGAAAAACTGTATTGACATTCTCTTTATTGCGTAACAAACAATTCCATCGCGTTGTTACAGTGCTGATAAGAGTCTAAACCAGTGGTATTCAACAGAGGCAAGATTGCCCCTCAGGCGGCGAATATATGCGTTATGGTGGCAATTTTGTAATTTACCATATTTGGAGAGCAATGTCAGTTCGCAAGGGGGCGATTTCTGCATGTTACTGCATACTAAAATTCGGAATTGATTCCTATAATAAAAACTTTATTTGCCACTTCGAAACCAAATCATTTGATGTACTTTAGACTCCATAGTTCGTCACAAAGTTTATAAGGCACAAGATCTAGGGCTGGTGATGTAATAATAAAATTAACGTTGTCCTGTGCAATGCTTCACTGCCATAAGTATCCAAGGCCATGGGCAATGTTACTGGTTCGGAGCCGTGTACTGCGGTTCTAGCGAATTTGCAGGTTTAAACCCAATGTTCAAAACAAGATCAACTGGTGGGGAAACTGCTACAATAAGTAGTGTTGTAGTTTGTTAACCCAGTCGTTGCATGAGTAGCGTCAAATCAGCGACATCAAGCAATGACTTTTGACAGTCTTTAGGCATATCAATACGCGGGAATTTTGAACTTCTCTCGTATGCAAAAGCGTGCATTACTTCGTTTCATTACATTCATTTTGGTTGAAAGCAACCAATATTGATATACTGTAGCTATCGAAAAATACCTCATCAGCCGAACTCCATTTTCTTAGAGGAAAATGGCTTCATTTCGTTTAGAAAAGCTTCATTTCGTTTCTTAAAAAGCTTCATTTCGTTGAGGATACTAAAAATGGTCTAACAAACACAACACTGCTACCACTAAATCATCACATCGACCCACGCTGCGATTTTGATTATTAATAAAAGGTTGCGAATAACTTCAGCCTAATTATTTTTAGCCGTGAGCTGTCAAAAATTCATCCAACTTCACGTGCTATTGTTAGCAAAACTGCTTTGAAACAGGACTTCACATTGTGTTCCGTAGAATATTGCCAAAACATTGTTTCCGTTATCAATGTTTTATAAATTTGACTCGCAACATTAGTAAAACAGTGAAAACAAGTGTCTTCTAGTGGAAAAAAATATGGGTGAAATGACTGTTGCGAGACGCTTCACGTAGCAGTTGATGGCTAGCAAAGTTAATTACATTTATTCGTAAGTTGTTAAACATGCTTATCATCTTTTTCAATCAGTTCGAGTGTTTTACTGTGCTTATGGATAAAGCTGCTTTGTGTTCACCTGATTAAGGGGCAGAGCATACCAGAACAGTAGGCTAGGAAAGGGATAACTTACACTAGTAAGTAGAGCAATTCCAACCATCTCGATCTTGGCTAAACTAAGAATTGCAAAGAAATTTTTTCGCCATTTGAAATTTGAGCCTTGCTAAGAAGTGTTTCTGTTGTGGAGATTACGGCGAAAGCTGGATTGCGTAGAAAGTGACTGGGTGAAGTGTTTTTTTTCCGGTAAACTAACACAAGCGAATGCGATTCCACACCCAGAAACTTTTCATCGACTTCCAAAGCGATGATGAAGCCCGTGCCATACTTTATTAGCACGAATGGTCAGACTTTTTGATCAAGTGAAGTAAGCGTTTTCGAAAGTTCGCTATTGATAATACTGGAGTTTCCAACGACGTAATTTGCCGAACAAGATTTCAATCTCAACCAAGTACTGCACAGTCAGGGGCGTAACGAGGGGTAAGTAGGGCACCATTCCCCTGACGCCGAATCACTGTGGGGTGCGCCGAAAATTTCCAACAATGTCACAAGTACTTTCTTCAATACAGTACGTTTGCCTTCGAAAGACCTCAGTTTCAAAGATGGTGGCACCAAACATTATTCTTGTCCCGGGTCCCATCTAACCTCGTTACGCCCGTGCGCACAGTGCATTGCCTATGCTTGAAAAATACCGCATTCATCTTGACATGAACAAGACCATTGGAAACGCCATACAACTAAAGCTGACCAACTTGCAACCTGCCATAAACAAACTTAGATAAAAAGCCAGCGACAAGGTTCGCCGTAGTTGAAAACAAATGTTTTGGAAGTGAATAACATTTTTTCTACAAATGCATTTGCATTCGTTTTATTTGTTCGTTTTTTTTTTGTGCAAACCAGATTGCCTGTTTGTTTCATCATCATTGAAATGTTTTCAGATTAAAAAAATATTTTGGCCAACACTAAAATCATAAGAGTGGGGCGATTTTAAGCAAAGTTCCAGTAGGGGGTCGATTGAAGAAACTAGGTTGAAGACCACTGCTTTAAATCAATGGTTCCCAAACGATTGTCACGTAGCTCACTACCGGAGGAATTTTAATTTCTGGGCAGCAATTTGTTCCAAGGAAGAATTGGGGAGGAAAAGCTGTGGAAAAAACTTTAAGTTTTTATTATTCGTTTATTCAACACATAAAAAACTGCACGGCGAGGTTGGTTTAGATGGGAATGTCTGCAGCACGCAAGAACCAGCTGCTTCAACTGCAGTGACTGACATTAGAAAAGAGTCTGTTTGGTGATTCATAATCGTCCATTGTTTCTTCACAATAGGCAGTGTGAAATTGCTGCACTTTTTTGTGATTTTTGTAAGGGAGGAATTGACCATGGTTGGGCTTGTAAGAGAGGAATATAAAAAAGAAAATTGAGCTCCACTGGTCGAGACGTTTGCATTTTCGCTCGTTTCAAAGTAAATTGTGAAGTTATGTCCCTGCGCAGTTTCGCAAATTTTAAGTTAATAATGAGTCGTCACAGGAAGTTGTTGCGCGGGGCACTATTTCGCTTATGCGTAAATCCGTCACTGACTGTGTGGCATCCTTTAACCGTCATTTTAGTAATGTATTGGAAACAAACAGCAGTAACACTCTTCATTACCAATACCATGGATATGAATCCCTGGATAGTTGACACCAGTGGCGTACGCAGAAGATTTCCGAGGGGGGGGCAAAGCATAGGCGTAGTCAGGGGGGACCAAAGGGGCCATGCCCCTCCCAAAAGTTTCAGAAAATATAGTCATTTTGTGCTTTGAGAAGCGTTTTTCGAAACAAAATAGCGTTATTCGCCTAATATTAAACATTTGGTATACACTGCCGATTGCTGACAGTATACACTGCCGAATACTGTTTATACATTTTTTTTATTTTTAGGGTCTGATGGGGGTGGGCATGGCACAGTGGCCCACCCCCTCCGTACGCTAGTGGTTGACACTTCTTTTTGGTCACACGAAAACAGTCCCTGAGTTAATGGCACCCGTTTTCAAATTATAAAAAAACAACAATATTTTTGATACAATTAAGGTTGATTACAAAAACTACACTGAAAATATAACTCTTACTCTGTGGTTTGTGCACTAATAAAGTTACTTTTTGTACTTTAACTGCATGCTGTTATTGATTAAAAGGAAAAACACACCTGAACGAGGTGTATTACTCCCCACGTCATGAATGCATTGTAGAGGACAGAAAAGGAAAGTCTGATATAAAACGCTCATGAAAAAACATACTGTGAATTACAACCCTTGCTCTGTAAGCGTGACTATGAATAGATAAAGGTGGCAGAGATAGGAGCTTGACAGCAGCATGGAACCCAGCAAGTAGGGAGGCTCAGGTGGAGGAACGAGAGATCTGATCGCAAAGGATGATTAGATCCGACGGCAAAGTCATGAATGCCTTTTAACTGCAAATGACATTGACCCCGGATTATGGGAGACGTGATGTTTCATGAAAAGACGAGACGGACCTTGAGGGGATACAGAGAAACACCCTCGTTTGGAGAATTGAAAGTAGCACAGATAGTGAAGCTGCACCCGCATTTAAATCAAGTGTGTGCCGTTTAGGTGACGTGAGTGGTAGTCAGTAGAAGGCGTTGTGCGGAGAAAAAGCTTGAGTGAAAGGGAGAACATCTAGGATGTCCACAGAAGTCGAGCAAGAATAAGGGAAAATGGTTATTGACACCACCAAAGATGAAAAGTTGCAAGAGATGCTCCAAAATACGAAAGAGCAAGCGAACAAGGTGCCCGAGCTGAGTAACACGCCTTATGGTTATGGGATGACCGCCGAAGCAAGCACACTGGAGCGAGTATCACAAGTGGGCGAGATAAAGAAAAGACCTGAGATGCTCAGGGACCTTTGATTCGTTTATTTCAATGAACCGGAGCAAAATGAAGAAAATGATGTGGGGAGTTTAACAAAGCAATGGGCTGAGAGCTTGTTCATAAATGAGGAAATAAAAGGAGGAGAGTCTAATTCCCTTTTAAGCGAAAAACTTCCAGAAGATGAGAAGGTGATAAAAGAAGAGCAACACCACAAACAAACATAAAACAATTTAATCAAGGAGGAAAGGGGAGAGATCCAAAGGCATGCAAGGAATTACCGACAACTGACGAGTGACATGACGCAGGCTGCACGTGAGGTGGTCAGGGAAAAAAATAATTGCAAAGGGAAACAAATAATTGTTATAACTGCAACCAGCCAGGTCATTAGGCAAAAGCATGCCCAGCCAGACCAGGAAATAGTTCTCAAGGACGAGAACGAGGAACCAGAGCATGGAGTAGAAACTGGCAAGACCAGAAAAAGCATAAGCGGAGATGGAATAAGCGAGATTGACATAATACTCAAAGTCATGCACAAAACCAAACCGCGAGTTGGAACTGGAATCAAGGTCAGTTAGGAGGGATTCCAACATTATCAAAGCCACAATTAAAAGAAAACGAAAAGGAGGGAAGCCGCATGGATCGACCTGAATCCGCAAGGTGAGATAAGCAAAGAATAGCTGCTAACGTTAACATCAGCAGGGAATACGAAGGCTACTTGCGCGGCAAGCCCGATGCTGGGACGGTTTTGAAAAAGAAGGACAATTAGTCCACCAATGAAAAGTTGAATGGACCATGATGCAAGTAGCAAAATTTACACAGGTTGCAAAGGTTTCAGAGGCACCGTAGGTTGACCTTTAGGACAAAGATGAGGGATAAAATGTCAAGCCACTATCCACATGGCAACTTAGCCGAAGGGGAAATAACATAAGCTCCGTTTTCCTGCACAAATATGAAGAAGATAGAACATTTTTGGGTATGGACACGAACTGAAAGATTATATGATGCCAGCACCAACGAAAAGGAGGGAGAGAAACGGTTGGCGTCACGTAAATTAAGGTGATGTCGACAAGCACCTTGAAGTACAAATAAAGTTGTAGGAAGGTTAAAGCACTTCTTACCAAACCAACCAGCGTAGTGGAGCCAAATGTAAGTCGAAATGCATGAAGAAACAGCGGAAAAAGAAAGCTCTGACGCTAGGGAAAGGGTGAGAATTTAGACACACCACCCATCACAGAGTAACCAGCTAAGAAAGCGTCGAAAGGACAACCAGAGCTTCAGTGGTTTACGCAAGATCGGGAGTGATTTCCGAGGCGGTAGGGAGACGATATAAACTTCCAGAACGGTCCAAGATCGCCTAACCAAGGTGAAGCCAAGCAAGAGAAATGAGTATAGCTGATTCTGTCAGGACATGGAATTTGGCAGAAAAATCGACAGGAGAGGTGGAAAACTTTTGAAGGAAAGCCACCGCTCAAATACGTTATCCTTATTTAATAATTAAGAAGAACAAAAGAGAAAGGACCTTGTAAGAAAAACAAAGGTGTGTCTCCCGGAACTAAGTTTAAAAGGAGGGAGAGGAGCAAGCATAAATGCTCGCTCATACGCAACAAAAGCAATACTTTATATCAAAAAAAGCAAAACTTTAGATAATACACGAGAAAGCAAAACTTTGAACATTTTCACGTGTCTCTAACAGCGTATATGACGAATTGTGTTGTATACACAGTGAAGAAAGCAGTAACAAAGTATTGACAAGAGGGCAAAAAATGCTAACATAGATTGGTTAATCCAAGCACTAAGTGAACTACGAGCAAGTGCGGAAAAGATAAACCATCTTTCAGTTGCGGGAGTGCATATTTAGTGCCCGAACTGGA
>Ga0210059_1017191_pt1 | contig 10342 bp, 5 predicted proteins | sample Ectturendosymbi2_FD_188042 | JGI IMG/M metagenome (GOLD analysis project Ga0210059, IMG submission 188042) | Ecteinascidia turbinata endosymbiont from Florida, USA - Sample 2 (SPAdes) (version 2) | ecosystem: Host-associated > Tunicates > Ascidians > Unclassified | place: Key West, Florida...
GTCTCCAGGGAGAATATCTTCTGCTGATTTGTCCAAGACATTTTTGGGGCAACTATAGCTGCAAACGATCATCCATAGATTCACCTATCACGTCCTGCAACAGAAAAGACATTCGTTAAAAAATGGGTTTTTTATCGAACAAAATATGGGTACTCATCTTTTTGAGTCACCCTGTACATTTTTTTGTCTACCGACGTTGTCAGATCTTAAAACGAAGGAGCAGTCGAAATGCACAAATGTTGTAGTTAAACGTTCCCAGTGTAACATGCAGTCTGTTTTCATATCTTTTCTTTTCGTGCGTGTTTCTGTGAGGTGTGCATTCTAAAATCACTATTAACATTTTGAAGAAGCTAATTGATTGTTCATCGACCCCTACACCGATCTTTATCTCGTTTGCACCAAAAAAGTTGTTGTAAAGATTAGACATTCGGTGATGGCTGGAAATGCAGATTCGTCCCAGACTTGTTAAGTACTGGCACGTATCCGGGTCTTGAGATTGAACTTTAATGGTATGCAAACAAGTATTAGATTTGCACATGATTTTCGAGAATCATCTTAAGGACATCAAATAATGCAAGAAACTTAGAGCAGCATTTGATAACTGACAATGTGCTGTTCCATTCATATTAAATGAGTAGAAACATCCGGAATGTTCATGCTTGGGGTAGCGCTCAGAATGAAACCCCATCTTTCCCTGTCCAAGAGACACATGACCTTCGAATGGTGAAATTCACTTGCAAATTCATTTTAAAACCTGTGCCGCAATCACTTGCCAGATTTCATCAACAAGCATACAGATTTTTCTCAGCAGTGCGGAATACATCGAGAGTTTTGTTTCGCAGTCGCTTTGAAACAGCGCTACCTAGCTAGTGGACCGCAGATTTCGTTCAGAAGGACCGCGAAACATTTCAAGATGTTATAATTTTCTGGTTGCAGCAAAAGCGTTTCGTAAAAATCCGCCGATTCTCGTTGGATTAGGTCTGCAAATCGGAAATAGAAGTCATCCCATTTTAATGATTTGTATTTTTCATCGTATCTCAATTTGTTCGTTGTATTACGGCAATATCTCATAGTGGAATCCACAAGAAATTGTCAGTAAAAGTGGGCAGCAAACTGAGAAAAGCATTTTTAACGACACTAAATGTTTTTTTTGCAGATAATCCGGCGCTTTGTTCTTCACAAGAAGCTGATTGATGCTAAGGTGAGAGACCGTTCAACTTCAATTGTGCTTTTTTGTAAAAGGTTTACGTTTTGAAGCAACTCGCTCTATACTGCAGAGGAAGTTTTGTTGGCCTTAAAAAATATACATCCAAGGTCACATGTACTTATCAAACACAAACTTGCATTTTACGTTTTGTGCAAGATGCTTTTAACATTTCAAACACAAAACACTGAGCTAAATTGCGGTAATTTAATTATATTCAGTATATGTATTAGCGTACTGCGAAGTTAATAGGTTGCGTTTTTCATGAAATAACTGAGACATTTAACAAAACAACATTTCACAGCTCTTCAAAATGACAATGAATGTGCTAGCTAGAGTCCATAAATCTTTCGGTAAAAAAAGTTATTTTGTAAGTAATTATTACTTCATTGCTATTTTTGTTGTACAAACATTCTGATTTTAATTTATAATTTATATGCCTGTGTTAGAAACCGCAGGCGCCCTTCAAAGGAAATGATTTAATTGTACCTTGATTTTTGGGTATGTTAAACGTACGATTAGCTACAATTTTGTTTGAATTAAACAAGCCAATCTCACTAAATGCCGATTTTGTTTGATTGTTGTAGTTCGTTTTATTTTTTCTACTTGCTGAATTACAAGAGAGGCAAATTTTGCAAACGTCTTCCGCTGAAACGGCACAAATTCTATGATACGTTTTAGAAGGAGCATTTTTGAAAAAGATAAAAACCACCATTGCTTTGCAGTCGATCCCTCGAATGAATTACTTGCAAGATGTTGGAATGGAACAAGAATGTGATGAACTAAACAAGAACGTGAAGCAGGTTTGTTGCCCATTCACGTGAAAGGATTCGCGAAAACAACCCGAATCAAGAAGTTGTTTTCTTCTGAGATATTTATGTCGTTCGTGCGTCGGACTGAATCAAACTGTTTCAATCAGGCCCCTTGTCAAAAGTGTCAACAGTATAGAAATTCCAAACTTGTTTCGTCCAATACTTAACTTCCGTAATAATACAACTTGAACTTTCAGTTCATAAATGCTGTTCAGCCTTTGCAACAAATGAAAGTTATCTCACCTAAAATTTGCAACAAAACGATTCAAAGCCCGTGCTTCACAACCGTTTAAACGAGCAAATATTTTCAGACAATGCAGCAAGAAAGCATAGGTCTTATTTGTTTTGAGTCTCAGCTCACAATTGCCTTTTGGTTGGGACAAACGTGTAACTGAATAACCAAACAACCGGAAAACATCAGGATAAAACACACATTTTGTCTCTTTTACGCTTGCTTAAGTTTGCTTTGCACTTGCTTAAGATTGTGTTCCACTCTGAAATCTGACCAAAAGCTCCAATCAAATAAACTCTTCAAAGAGTACAAAAGTGTGTGTTGCCTGTGCCTAATCCATAATCCAACGTAAAATAAAAACACCAATGCAAGATAAATGCATTGTTCTCATATTTCTTTAAACTGCGCTGTGCTTTTTCTGCCAGAATGGCTCAGATGTTTTACTTAACGTTGTCTAATTTTGTTGACGTATTGCCTGATTTCTACTGAAAATGTTTGCGCAATTTGTCTGTACTGATAAAATGATTTTTTTCTTAAGGAAAAACTACCAGTGAAAGTAATTCAAAGACTTGAAAGCAAGAAAGATGGGATTCGTCTGTCTGAAATCTGCGATGCTGTCCGCACTTTGACCTTGGTGATCAAGTACTTGTCGAACGTAGGTTTTTTTTTCAATAGTTCACCCAAAGCAATATTCAATTTTCAGTGCTGATTATTAGAGGTTTGATTCCGTTGATAAGCGTGAATACAACTCAATAGTGGTTCTACCCGCTTTATCGTGAAAAAAAAATCAGTCTGCTGTTACGTAACAAAGTCTGGTCGCCGTTTGTTTACGGTGCAACTTGAGATAACACACAAAACAACTAATGAAACCACCCCTTTTAGAAGAAAACCCGTTTAGAAGAAAATTATCTGTGATAATTGTTATACTTGAACTTTTATAATTATTCAATATCGTTCATGACCGATCGCCTTTCCCATTCGGAGATAAAATATTAAAGTCCGTTATGGTGTTTAGACGTACCAATTTTAGATATAGACATTTAGAAATTGTATCTGGAAAATATTAATGTGTTTAGATTGGAAGTGATAGCGAACAATCGCTTTGTCGCTTCGTCAAGGAGGATTTGCTCTTATCTGCTGAGGAGACTGCACTGATACCAGCCTCATGTAAATTGTGCCACGCGCTTGCGTTGTTCGAGTGGTTTTCTTGTCAACGATCTGTCAAATACGTCGTTTCCGGCCATGACCCATTTACGAATGTGTTACCAGAAGGTGAGTTAATTTCCACAAGAACAAAAGAATGAGTTCACCTTTGCGAAACAATTTACTGTGAAGACTTTTCTCAATGAGAGTTATTTTAGTTTCAGTTCAGGAGAGATGATTATGTTCAAGCTTTTCTGTGCCTCATGCGAAGACTACAGAAAAAGAGAACTTAGCCTTAACAGTTTTGATCTATGTAGCAGGAGACGTTATTGAAATAGTTCATTGTCAAAATTCAATTCCTGCAATAATGCAAAGCGCAGTGGACACTACCAAGAAACGGCCTAAGCTCACTACTTGACGCAAAAAATTAAGCATCTTTCCACTTAATTTTACGTGAACATTTGTTTTGGTAGAACTTTTAATGCTATTGTGATGAGATTTACCAGGACAATTGTAACCAAAGGTACTGCTAAAAGAAACGCCACAAAACGTATATGTATGTATATGTATGCAGTGTACATATTTCAAGTAGAAGAATGTAGTAACACATCAAAGGAAGAAAAACGTTACAGACGCATGTCAAAAACAGATATTTGTTTTCGATAATTCACAAATAAAAAGATAATTTTCAAAAAGTTATTGACATTGCAACTACAGCGTGTGCAACGATGTTTTTAGCAATTTAGTGGTACTCAACTGAAAACGTTCTTAGATTTTATGGCTGCAACTTCTTTCTAGATTAAAAAAGTTACATTCAGAAGCAAAAATACTTTCTAACGAAAAACCCTACGATTCTCTGAAAAGTGCTTTTGTGTGATATGAAACATGCTGCATGTACGTTGGTTGCAAAAAATTGAAACCTAAAATTGTGTTAATTTTTAAACGGCTTAATAGCACAGTGAAGTGCGCAGCACGCATTTCTGCAACTGATAATAACCTGTGTTCGATTCCGGATCGGGTCATTTCGAAGACTTGAAAAACAGTACTTTCCACCTGTTCTGCCTCGTGCTTGGCGCTAATGAATGGATGCAATAAAAAGCTACAAGCACCGTGTTGCCACTAAATTGCCACCAATTGAGCCTTCACTACAAGAGTAGTCACTTGGCGCGAGGGTAAACGGAGATGGCGACCACAGACCACAAGTCACGCTCTTAAGGTTACGTAAAGCGTGAAAAACATAAATACGTTTTAAGTTTCATCCAGGGCTGTGGACCCGGAGTCCAGACAACCGTGAATGCCTGAAGCCTCATCCGCAGCCACAAAATTCAGCTGGAGGGATCGGAGCTTGAAATCTGGGTTCCTGTTTCACAGCTCTTGCTCCTGGGGCAAGCGATGTAACTTATTGCGGGGAGAGCGTGCGTTAAGAGATTTTTAACATTGAAATGGGAGGATTGAAAAATGTGAACAAAACCTTGGCAGCATTTGTGGATGCTAGGATTGCCGTATATGCACATAATTTTCCTCGTTTGTATGTAGACCAGCCAGGGCTTCTCAAAATGTGTTGCGCATGTTCCACTATCCATCAAACATATCATTTCGCGACACCTCATCTATGCTGGTATAATAATACAAGTGTACAAAAACTGCATTGGTTTTCAGTTTTCACTATTACAAATTATTTAGCAATCGCAGTCAAATATCTTTAGATGTTCGAACCGGAGCTAAGTCCAAAAAACGTTAGATCCCTGGAGCCGGAACCTAAAATTTGTGTTCCGGCTCCACAACCCTGTTTTCATCAATCGATCAATAAAAAGAATAACTAGTTGATTTTGTGCTCAAATTAGTCGACAGTGTTGTGTGATTAATAACATGCTACACATACATGAAAACGAAACATTCGTGTATTGCATGCCAATTTGTTTCATCAGTGATGCTTTCAAATTATTTGAGTAGAAGCCAGGGTTTTTTAAGGAAAATATTAGGTACCTTGTATGGACCTGTAGGGACCCGATTTCTCTGATTCTAGGGACCCGATTTTAAATTCTAGGGAACCCGCATCGGGTCCCCAAAACATAAAAAACCTGGCAGAAGCGAATCGAAAAGTTTAAAAAAAAATCAGTAAAACTTGCAACCAGATCACGACGTGTCATAAAGAAAAAGGCAAAAACAAATTCAAAACCACAAGCAGTTTTGTTCCGAGTACGTTTTTCATTTATGTGACAATGAGCCCATGAGTTTGTTGCAACCAGTAGTGTGGAGCCTGAGCCCAAGCAATAATGGATGGCCGGAGCCTGAAATTTGGGTTCCGGTTCCACAGACGTAGTTTGTTGGGCAAGCGAGTTGTATAAATAATACAATGTCTTTTACTTTGCAATGGACCAAATCGTTCTGGAGCCGGAGTCAAACACTTCAATGTTGGAGTCGGAGCCTGAAATTTGAGTTCCTGCTCCACAGTCCTGGTTGCATCCAGTTAAAAATTTCAAAAGATTCAAGCTCGTAACTATTGGCGTCGGCAGTCTTTGTGTGTGACTGGGGATGTTACTTTCAGTAATTGCGGTTTAGGTTAACTCAATTATATCTTCCTACCAGCGGCTCCAACAGTCCTACGTGCAGTTTAAAATCTATGTGAGGCGTGATACGACACAGATTGCTTTGTATGCGTGTGAGCTTGGGAGCTGAACGTGATAAATATTTTTCTAAAAAAAATTCTGGAACTTTCTGAAAGTATTTTTGTATACATCCGCTTGAAGAAAGGAAAAAATCTGACCGATAAATAATTTGTCGGTGGTTTGCGTTTGACTCACCACCTTCATACCCCGCGGAGACCCAGCCATTTGCAGAAAATTTTATAATTACAACTGCGCTGAGGTTCATGTGAAACGCAGTTTATGAAATGTTTGTTAAGGGCAGGAGTATATTTTTACAGCTTTTCGAGAGCCACTTGAAGATCGTGAATCAGTGAAAAAGTGGTTCTCAGATACTGACGTGGAGCGTCTGCAGTTGGAGATCAATTCCCTGATCATGATAAAGAGCGGGTTTCATCCTGGTGCAAGGTAAAATTACATATTGCGCAGATGTTTTTTAATTATTATAATAGTGAATGAAATCTAAAACGTTAACACCACAAACGAAACCCATGTCTGTAACAGTCGTGTTGAACTACTTGATAACAAACTGCACTAGAAATGTTCACAAACGAACGTTTTGAGAACACCTATGCTGACAACTACTAAAGCACGCGTTTCTGCGGGATATTACAATAAAAACATTTAATAGAAATAGCTTAAAATAGTTTTCGTTGCGTTTTCGCATTACGAAATTTCTACGGTAACTTTCGTGCAAATAAATTTTCGTATTTCAACGTATAACACATTCACTGAACAGTTTAACAATTTTTACGTTTTATTTTTAAAAATTGAGTTCAAACGGATGGCAAAAATGCAAACCTGCGTTGTAGAGTTATTGCAATGTTTTTGCAGTTTACGGTCCTATCTTGAAGCCTTTTTGGAGCAGAAAGATACAGAAACCAGTTGGATTGAAAAAATGCCAGAACAAATTCTGGTAAAGAACGTTGTGTCTCTGTTTGAATATTCAGTACAGATGCAGCAACAGCTCAGCGTTTAATGGCAATGTTGTCCCCATACTCAATTTTCTTCCGCCACTGAGAAAATCCGACATTTCCATTACCTGCTGCAGAGACAAATACAGCATACGCTGCTCTACGTTTGAGTAGTCATTTCAATACTTGTATATTTTTTTGTTTGTTTTTCTTTCTTGCAACTGCGGCTGTCATAGGCAACATATATTCTCATGCCTTAAGGACAGAAAGTATAGTGTAGAAGCCGTTTCTGTGTAAAAACTTGCGACCACTTTCCTAATTGTATTTTTTGCCGTGCTCCAAGAATTAATTTGGGCTTTTTTGTGGCGTACAGTGCCTCATCGCACTATTGATTGTCGCATTTTGTCTATAACGCAGGGATCCTTTTTGTATATTAATATTCTGACCAAGCTCGTATCTGCAATCAAACTGATTTACGCTGTATCGTCGCTTTGTACGTACAAAATATCGTATCGTAAATTTTCAGGCTTCTGCAAGTTTTGATCGTAAACTCTGTAATTGCTCACTTGCATCGCATGCTTTTTGTCGTTCACTTGATTGAAAACGTGGCTGCAGTTATCATCAACAATTTTTATATATTGTCATTTTGTTTCATATCATACTGTAAATATTTTCTTCTACAAATCACTCTTGAAAAATTGTTTGCATGAAAGGTACCTAAATGCTTAGGTATAACGTTGGTCCTTATCAAATTAATCTTAAGTTTGAGTTATTTGGTGTGTTAGTTCCTTTTGATTTTGTTTTATCCGGTATATTATTATTCTACTGTAACTTGTTACTTTGTGCTGTAGCAAAAGATAGTGGGCAATCCAAATCTTTCTGTAGATGGTCTCACATCACGCAAACTGTTACAAAACGCTCTGTATCAGGGGTTCTTAACCTTTTTTTCGCCACTCAAGTAATTGTCGTTTGTTTCAAGCCCCCCTGACTTTAAATAAGCTGTAAAACAAATGTATTTGTTAGTAAATATAATGATCAAACCTTCCATGTTGTAGGGCGCGTAAAGGCTCACGCCCCCTTGGAACTTTATTGACGCTCCACCCCCGCCGTTAACATCCACTGTCTGTTTATTTGATGCGATACTCTGTTTATATGTACAATAGTTGATTGCAAGAAATGTAGAGTGAAAAAAAAGCAAACTGCGAAGTGTTTCAGTTTTTGAATTAGGTTTTAGCTAGCCAGATATCCATGAGAACGAAGGTTTTGACAGAAACGTGAGAAAGATAGCGTGTGGATCAGCGTAAAACAAAAAGGAAGTCAAAACTTTATATTCACTGCCAATATGGAATCTGGCGTTTACATACAATACGAATATAAATTTTGACTCAAAATTGAATATTAAAAATCTTTGTATATTTCTTTAATTTCAAAATATTCCTTGTGCTCGGAGGTTTTAGTACTTCTACTTAGTCTGGCGAGATATTAACTCTGGCGAAAAGCATACCATACTTTTTTATACTAAAATAAGAGAAACGAGTATCACGATATACTGTCTCAGGAAATTTTTTGCAGTTGTCCTTTCCTTTTCCATTTCGAAAGAAACGAAAACCATCTGTAATACGGTAAACCTCGGTTAATCCTGATTCGATTTGACCGACGATTTTACCCGGTTTAGGCGAAAATCCGGGTTAACCGAAGATGATTGTTTCTAGCCTGGTGTCATATAAGCACTGCGATATCGGTGTAAATCACTTAGTTGAAAACATTTACGACCCAACAGCAGACTTTCGCTGAAGCAAAACGAATTTATTGATGCATTTACAGTGAAGCATCAGACTAGTAACCGCCATATCAAGGCAGTTGTGAACAAATCTTAAGTTCATAATTTTGGATTACTTGGCTGCGAAGATATCTGTGACTTTGGAATGACGCAGAGGTTTCTGCCAGTGGTCCATAAACAGTCCAATTTGGAATGGAATTACCTCCAGACATCTTGCAGAGTACAGTTCACTCAGGGATATCGCTCTACACATGCACATCCAGCAATATGATCATTAGACTGAAACTGTGGTGCGGTGGCGTGCTTTGTGCGTTATATTCAAAGTGACCTGCTATGCCTGTGTGCATGGGCGTTCGCACAAATTCTTCCAGTGAGGCAACGTCGAAATTTTGCTTATCCTTTTCTTGTTGCTGACGATGCAATGCAAATGGACGTTCACAAAACGCTTTACCCTTTCTACCCAATTGGTCTGTGCTGGTTCATTCTCAATCTTTTGTCAAAAATGTTTTCTACACTTTGGCTATCAGCAATGCTTTTTCTTTACATAAACTGCCTAATATCCATTTCTTCGAGCACTTTCTGGTTTCTACAAATAAGTCACAATTTAAGAATAATCAACGGCCAGAACAACATGAGCAGTGAAAAAATAAGAAACTTAGACACTCTCGCAAAACTGTCTCAAACAATGAGAAGTAGGACTATATGTTGTAAAGACTATCGGACAACTTACTGTAGTTAGAACACCGCGCAGGCTTTAAAAAACTGAGCAGATCAATTAGGAAAACTCACCACAGCAAATTTAGTTTTGCACTTAGTGCTCACTACGAAGTCAGAACTAAACCTTAACGACAAAAACGTATATCCACAAGTCTGCATGTACGTATTCTAACAAGCCACGTATTTTTAGCAGACTAATATTTCCAACCTTGGCTTGTACCACAGTGTTCAAAAACCGACTGGCGGAATTTGCTGCTGATGACATGGATATAATTTTAGGACATGCATTTCTCCTTGCTCCTCATTGTTTGGAGCACTCCGTCACGTGATCTAAGGCAGACTAGAGAGCCGGATACCGATATGATTGGTTGAAGTCAGTGTATCCCAATGTGATTGGTTGGATATTAGTGAACTTCACTGTGATTGGTCACAACGAAAAGTGGGATATGCCCCAGTTGTTTACACGGGTTATTGAACACATCCAAAGCGCGCACCACGTTCGTTATAGACGGAATAGTAATATTATCTCCTTGAATGTTAATGTATGCGTTTGGGATATCAACTAAAGTTATAATTTAAATATCGGTGGTTACTCTCGTCTTCCAAAATAACTATACAAAATATTCACGATAAACATACACATCATGCAACAATGAATATTAATCAATGTTTGGTACAATAATCGAGGAAAATTCCATCGTTGCGCTGGTTCAGTTTTGCGGGGGCTTCAACGCTGGAACCACAAATACATTTGGTGGTTTGTTGGAAAACTTTTGTATGGAAAATGATTTTATCATTTCTGATTATGCACTACTACCCCAGGACACATTCACATACATTAGTGATGCACACAACACAACTTCTTGGATAGACCATTTTGTCTCATCCTTTTCAG
>Ga0210059_1017192_pt1 | contig 10342 bp, 7 predicted proteins | sample Ectturendosymbi2_FD_188042 | JGI IMG/M metagenome (GOLD analysis project Ga0210059, IMG submission 188042) | Ecteinascidia turbinata endosymbiont from Florida, USA - Sample 2 (SPAdes) (version 2) | ecosystem: Host-associated > Tunicates > Ascidians > Unclassified | place: Key West, Florida...
AGACAAATCTTACAGGCGAATTGTTGGCACTTGAAAACAAGTAAAGAAAAACACACGAACTGTGGCTAGTTACAACGACATTACTAAACATTTTTCGAAGCTAAAAGGCTGACCTTCCGTCAGTATTTGCATTCTATGTGACACCAGAAGTCCTTATTGGTTAGCGACAAGGTGACGCCAGAGATCCTTGTTTTTGTTTGCGGTTGCTTTTGTTGTTGAGTTGTGGGTTGGTCACTCATTCACTGTGCAGTACAGTTATGAAATGTATTCATTCCTAAGTGAGTCAAAAGGCAGTGACGACTTGAAAATATGTTTATGGTAATTTTAATTTTTGTAGCACAAAATATGTTTGATAAGAGCTAGAGTTTGCCATTTCCTGTGTACTTGTATGTGCTACAATGTTGGTTCATATTTTGATATTAAAACAACTCAAAACATTGTTCTAACCTCTTATTAGATAAAATAACAAGAACATTAATTAAGCCAAAATTTTTGGATATGGACTATCTTTCTGAACTCATTTATTTCTTGTCTCTTTGCACTAGGTCTAATGTATTTCATTTTACACAGGTTTAACATAAATTTTTTAATTTTATTTTTTAAATTTTTGAAAGCAAATTACATGGAATTTTTGCCGTTCATATTGTTGGTTTTCAGCCTTGTTTGCTGTACCAATGGGTTTGTTGTTGATCGCAGAGGAGCACCATCATCCTTGACAAAACAAAATTTGGATGAAGCTCACATTATCAACATAATTAATAGCCATGTTGACCAGCATGGTGAGGGTCAACATTTTGGAAGTTTTGTATGTGGAACTAAGCAGGTAGTAACATGCATGTTTCCGGTTTGTCTAAGATAAATTGGCTTAGAAACTGTGTTGATGATAAGGCAAATAAAGGATCTACGCCAGCTATGTCCGACCCGTGGCCCACAGGCTGCATGTGACCCATTCAAAAGTTTTGTGCGGCCCAGTTTAGGTTTTCGCTTTAGGAAAAGTATCCTATGCACTGACAACCTGTCCTTATTTTGATGATCTTGAATTTAACATTTTTGATGCGGGTGGTCTTTAGAACCACTTTATCACGTCTGTTACCATTGCAGATAGGATTTGAAGTCTATCAATGCATTGCCTTAAGATAAATTTAGTTTGCTAAGATCAAAGTAAGCCATTCAATGTGTGGCCCTCATTAACATGTCATTTAATCTGTGGTCCTGGTTAAGACAATGACATAATTTTTGGCTCAGTGAGCCAGTTGGGTTCGACATAGCTGATCTAGGCTATGGTAACAGTCCTCTACTTGTTGATTTTATTTGGTCATTTCTCAATAATTGACCAAATTTGTTTAGAAATGACAGAAGAAATTATGTCAATTCAGTCATAATGCCTTTTTCTAGTCATAGAGAATAATGGACGGTGGTACTCCATTATGGTCTGTGGGTAAATGCATTACTGTATATCTTTACAATTTTTGTGTTTTTATGTATTAGTCACTCATTGTCTTGGTTTTGTCTTTAAAAAAATATCTGAACAAAAACGACAGATGCTTTAGGGTATTTTGGACAAATGAACAAATTGTCTCCACAAAAAACTGCTTACTTGTTCATATAAGGATTAAGGGGGCTACTGGCCTTAACAGTAGCAATTTGGGAGGCATCAAATGGGTCATATTTTGTCAAAGAATCCCTTTAGCTCCATTGTGGATATATAATATATGACATGTCTTGTCTAACATGTGTTATATAACAAAAACAACCTTAGAATATTCCCACAACAACTCACTTCCTAACATTGTGAGGACCTAAGTTAAACTAGGAAGGAAGAAATTGGTTGAAGATGTTTCAGTTTCTGACACATTGAAGTTTGGAAATATGCACTATATAGATGAAATAAACATTTTTGCTATGTTTGAAAAAAGCTATAACAAAGCACAAAGCATTTATATATATCTTTTAGTTATCATGAACCAGAGGGTTCAGAGAGCAAAACCTTCAAACCTTAAAATAAGTCCAAAAAATTAGGAAGATAACTGAATGAAATCAAATTTTTATATTTGATATGCAAGATGTTTTGTAAAGTTATATTACCTCCATGTGAGTTTGTCTGTAATTCTTCCTTTCGGTAAATGGATTACTATCTTATAGTCAAACCTGATGCAGACTTCTTCTGTATGCACTAGACATTACAGCTTAAGTGCTATTCAATAATTGAAAGATCCCTGGGTTTCAATTGTAAATGTATATATTACACTTTTATCTGCTTGCTGTAGCACTGCTTTACTTGTCTTTCCAGAAACATGCCTGCAATTAATTTTTTTACTGAATGGATCATAAACATACAAATTGTGCATTAACAGTATAACATTGAATTTATTGCTGACTCACTTTTCATCAGTTTTGTTTGTGATGTGTCTGTGTCAATATTTTTGAAGGTATTACATATAATTTCAAACCTAGTTATCATGGTTTTGCAATAGACTGTTTAAATGATTTGGAGATAAACAAAAGTTGACACGATGTGATTTGTTAGTTCTTTATAAGTAAATCAACTTATTTTTGTACAGGTACATTTCCATGGATTCTGTCAATCATTATAAAATGTTTTTAGCGTGTTTCATTGGGTGTTATTAATGGAAAAGCCTGTTTCAGTGATGCTTGCTAACCAGAGGAAAATGCAATGATTTTCCATTTCAAACATATCTCTGTTGTCATGATGAGATCTGATACAGCATTAATACCATCAGAAAGCTGGTTATATAAACCATAAATGTGAATTATTGAGATGAAATGCAACCCTTGTGAATTTTAGGTCAAGTTTAATAACAGCTGTGATAGGTGATAAATTTGAATCAATTGCTACTTGATCACATTCAAGTAATTATGCTCCACAAGGAGATAACCAAGGAACAATCAGCAAATTTGTTCAAGAGGAAATCGATCTTATGTAATACTGTGCATCTTCATTCCTAAAAGCTGCAAGCAATGCTTATGGATGAAACATTGAAAAAGCAGAAAAAGCAAACAAACTCAAGACTAAAAATAATAAATCAGAACTCAAGTTACAACAATTAAAAATTGGAAAATATGTCATTCCCAAATTATTGATTTTATGGTAACATAAAAATTAACTGACGTCAGATTGATTTGATTCATAGAATTGGTTTACATTATATATGTAGTTTAGTTGTTACTGTTTTTGTGAAGTGCTTCAGGAGTTCAGAACATATCAGCTGTTGACGTCCACTATGATCATGTCTTACCATGACAATAAGGATGAAATATTTTTATAAAATGAAGTTCTCCCATCTGTTTGCTTATTTCAAGCAAAATGTTTCATATGGTGATTTAGGCATCATTTTGAACAATTTATTTCGTTTGCTTTTTGTTTTGGTCAAACACATAATGTAAAATGTTGATAATGCTTTGGTCTCTCTCTTTTTGTATACTTGAGTAGATTGCAGAATACTGACTGTGCGCTAATAGTATTTGACGGAAGCTCATATATGTTACAGCAAGTGAAGTTATTTCAGCGGCATACTAATATGAAATACATTCTGAAATTATAGTTCTCAGTTGCCTGTGGACTGTTTGGCATAAGTTGTTGGTGCAAGGCCTGGAGAGTATGGCCTTTTTACTTCTCTCAGCTTGTCCTTTTCACTAGAATATCGTAGAAATTCTGATTTGATCAAAAGTTTTGTCAAAATTAGATGTTGGTTGATGATGCTTAGGCTGCATTGCAAATGGCTATGCATTATTGATGGTTGGTATTATAAGACGATAAATTCCATCGAGTTGTTAAAGTTGATGACTGCTAATAGTGCTGGACCTGTTATTCTGTTATTACTCTGAAACATGAGCATAATGATATGTTGTGGAAACTGTTATTACTTTTTTAAACAAATATGTGTAGGTTGTTGAAGGATTCAAGTACATTGTTCATTACCATGGAGAATGCCTAGGAGAATGCAATCCAAAACAGGTACCATGGTTTTCTGTGCAAGACAGCTTTTGTTGAACTAATTGTTTAATTACAGTTACCAGCAGTGAAAATGCATTTAAGTCTTATGATAGAGTTCATGCCTAAGTGTTTCCTGTTTCATACATTTTCCTCTGCTTGGTTTTGGCCAATTCATTTGGTGCAGTTTTTTTTCGCATTTAATTTGAAGTTATTAAAATCTTTAATGATCATGAAGAAGCAACCACAATAGCTCAGAAAGTCATGGATTTGCCAGTCGTCGATAGAAGCTCATTTCAAAGAAGCTGTTAAACATCTGGACGCCGTAAATTGATACATCAGGGATCGCGAAAGTGCGGTCGCGACGCCGCGCGACCAAAAGCTTGGAGTGCGCGAACGGGATTTGCAGCTGCGCAGTAGTGCCTAGTTTATAAATTTAAGTGCAATATTATGGCAAAGCTCATATGCATGCGATACTATAAATTTCTGTGCACTAGTAAAATTCACGAGCGAAATGTTCACCCCTGTGATAGACAGTATGTTTTTACCTCAACTGATAGCGCTCTTTTCCGTTACAGTGCACTGCGTCCATCGCGAAAAAGTCGTGGCTGCCAGCTCCCGACAATGTCAAGGTCGATTTGAAATGCGTCGCTGAAGGTGACTTTGATTTCAACATCTCTCTCTGAGCATTTGTAGAAATTACATTTTCCAAACAATCTTAAAAACGCGTAACTTCTATTCGCGTCGATACTGACAGTGATACTATCCTTCAAAGGCCCTGTTTCATTTAAAATAATCTTCGTTCCTTGGCATTATGTTCCTTCGGCAACTCATCGTTGTGAACGCGCACTTGTAGCGGTCTCCTGCACCGCGCTCTGGGTCCGTTACCTGCGTTCATTTAAAGTCGTGACGTCGACGACATGCCAGGAAATAGCACAGCCTTCCTGGATTTGTATCCTCAGCCGCTGTCCAGCAGGAGCCTGTATGGTGTGGCGACCCACGTTGGAGCTTTCCTGGCACAGTCTGAGTCAGGACATGCTTTGGTTTAGGGGCGCCACGACCGGGAAGAAAATATCGAAATCGTCACGATCAGGAAGAAAATGTCGAATTTATCACGAATATTACGCAAGGGAGCTTCAAACAAAAGATGCGCATTTTTTCTCAAAAAGTCGGAAACAAAGTTTTGATTGCGAACGTTGTGAAATTCAGCAATTCAAAATTTATGTGCAAATTTTAATAAGATGTTGTTGTAGGACACTCGCAAGCTTTGAAGACAATTTTAAACATGTTAAAGCGCCCGCTGTGTTTGGCTAACGTATTAGTTTTCGATGTCGGATTAGTGACATTAATAAAATAACGTGCATTGTCATCGGACAACAGTGCCATTTATTGCAATGCATCTCAAAGCAAATACGTAACGTCCCTTTGCTGTTATTCTCGAAGTCGTTTTGTAATTGTTCAAACCCGAAGCAGAATGGTCTGTAAAAGAAGCAGAAAAATCTGAATGTAGAAAAAAAGTGCTCGTGAATTCAAGCCCATCAAAAATGTACAGGATTTAAAGTTTTCGATATTACAAAACGTTCAGTACTAGCGGTTGTTGCTTCGTCATTCGTTGCAGCGTTGAAAAGCCAGACACTGCGCTTACACCGGGGTTCGGTGACGTGCTGAAGTTACAAATCAGGCAGCGCTGGTTGAGATTCAACTGCTTTCGTTTCCGGTTGCTGCGATGGAAAACCTTTTACTTCGTGCGCGAACAACCACAGCGTTCAACGGTAACTGCCCGACATGACAGTTTAACTCGAAACTTCACGCAGCGCCGGCACAGAACTGTCAGTCAACACGAGCAGTTTAATTAGCGGCTTAGGTCAAACCGCCCCGTCTGACATGCAACGCAAATGCTCTGTCAAAGCAGGTTATATGGCAGCTGCTGTTCTACGAAGATTTGTTTCGACTCGTGTAGTTAGGATTCAGGTTGAACGTTCGCGACGATGTGCAGCCAAGCACAGAACAAAGCATTCCTTTTGTCTCGCAATGAAATAAAGTACGAAGCGTCGCGGCAACGAACTTTATTGCTCTTCTCTCAGGCTCCGAGCACCCAGCCTGTCTCGATCAAGGCGATCGCAAGTTGAAGTTCTCCAATGGCACCTCCCACGGTCGCCATGGCGAAAGCGTGCGCGTCTTGGCACAAAATCTCAACACGCTATTCCAGATGTACGACATGACACCGAAGCAGCTCTTCGACCAGTTCATCGATGTTTTCGGCCGAAGCTACAGGTGGGTTTGTGACGTCACACTCGACTACGTCACTGGCCTGAGGTAGTTAGTGAAGGAACTTCCGCCCGATGCAGGTCCATTTATAGCCGCGGAAAGGTGTTTGGTGTGTTGGTCACTCACTCATATCACGCAAAAACACAGTTAATGTCTTTTTCTGCTATTAATTATTTCATAATGGCCTTGTTATTTCCAGTTAGCGCGGCTCTGCTGCTGAAGCCATTCCACTTGTCATGTGCTGGTTGCTTGTGTCATGTGCTGGTTGCCTGTGTCTTGACGTTGTCACACGCACACGCAGCTTCAATTCCCACGACAGAGAATATGTTACGCGTGCTTTTCTGTACTTCATCCGTAGCCAAACATAACCAGCACGCTTAGATTCCTGGCTAACCAGCCCCGATATTATGTTCGTGTGACGCAGTGAAGCGGACAACTCCGGGATCTACCAGGAAAAGCTCAAAATATTCAGTCGCAACATCGAGATCGCCAGAGCGTTGAACTCAGAAGAAGATGAGGGTCTTCATAGATACGGCATCACCAAGTTCATGGACTATTCAGGTACCGACCTTTTAGCAGCAAACTCTTTCTGTATTTCATCGTTAAGCGAATGTAACGCGTTGAAACGTTCCCAGCCGACGAGTACAAGCGATACCTGGCGCCCGGCTTCACCAACCTTGCTGTGGAAGAACCTCGCAAGCTTGGAGCTGCTGACTTTGACGTGAACAACATGCCCGAGTCTGTTGATTGGAGGAAATTGGGGGCGGTGACCGGTGTCAAAAACCAGGTACAGTTTTCAGCGTCATCCTTTTAACAAAACTTATTTTCAGGCTGCGTGTTTTTTTTGCGCTGAGATGTTTTGGTCATTTGCCCAATAGTAGTGTTAAAACTCGCCGTAGCAGCATTCATTAGTGTGTATTTTCAGAAATTGTGACCGCATTGGCTTAAATCGTTTAGGTCATATGAAAAAAAATTGGTGTGTGACCGAAAAAAACTTCTTTTCTGTGTTGCAAAGGCGTATTGTTGACATTATCGAGGCTAGACCCGCCCTGGCATTCTCGTCCAGTGTTTGCGCAGAGAGTAAGGATATCTGCGGTAAATCTCGTGCCAAAGTTCTCGGGCGAAAAAAACATCTGTCAACAGAGATTTCTTGACCTCTGCCCTCCCTCTGCCGTCCCTGCTGAGATTGTCTGAAAAGGTTCTTTGACCCTCGCGGGATCTCTTTGTTCGCGACGGCGATCGAACAATTGAACTTCGGCCGATCGCGATTTGAAATAAAATAGAATGCAACGAATCCCATCAAACGCGCTCTCGTAACATTCCCGCCCTAGAAACGACGGGACGAGATCCCCCCAGTCCGAGATGGTTTGTCTTTCTTCAAAATGAGGTCAACAGCTGCGCGAAGGCTTGCCGTTCGGATTTGGTCGCTGGACTGCATTGAAATCGCCGGAGGACTCAATAAATCCGCGGAACACGCGTCTTGAGGCGACACGTGTTCGATAAGCTGCGCTGCAGATTAGTCCAACGCTTCCTATTGGCTGCGCGCCGCGAGCGCCCTGACAGCAGCTGCTGCTTTCCCGCGGCGGCATCGATCGTTTCGCTGACGAACAATGCCCGCGTCCATCGCTGTCCAGCTGGCAACAACGAAAAAAACGCTTCGTAACCATCATGTGACAGTTGCGTCATCGCGTGCAAGTGCGTATGTGCGAGTACAGCGAAGCGTTTCCGGCAGTTCTTTGATGTTGACGATTTGATTGGACCGCCAACTACTGCAGGTGGCCTCACAAGTGAAGTTGAAATCTTGTGCAGGAAGCTGTTCGTTGTACCGTGATTTGTTTTCTACTTCTGCTCGATCGCTTTTTCTATCCTGGTTCAATGCGACACTGCTTTCACTTCGAAGTTTTCACACTGTTTAATCAAAGGCTGCCTCACTCTTTGCACTTTGACCAAGATTCTTAACTTGAAGCTACTTTCAATCCGTGTTTATTACACTATTTGCTACAGCGAAACGAAACGTTGCGAAAACATGCCTAGTGTGTTGTGTGCTTGCTCAGCTGTGCAAATCACGCGCTCAGTGTGTTGTGTGTTTGCTCAGCCGTGCAAAACACGCGCTCAACACCGTGTTCTTGCAAATGCTGCCGCGTGTCTCTCAGTACTTGCAACATGTGATTTGGATTCGTCTTGTTTGCTTGATCCGCTGCTTCTGATGATGACAGCTCTTGCCTGGAGTGATGCGGTGACAACTCGTGAGAGGAAGCGCGGTACGAGGTATCATGAGTGCCCGCGTCTATTAAAATCTGTTTCAAAAATAAGAAAAAGAGCAGCACTCCAAGGAAGCCATATATCGCAACAACTCCGCACACAACCGCACTCGTGTCATTTTCGCTTTTGTCTCTGCTTAGTGTGCTTCAGAACGACGACGAATAAAACGCAGTCTATTCTCGTATGCAGGAACAATGCGGCTCCTGTTGGGCATTCTCGACCACCGGTAACATCGAAGGTCAGTGGTTCTTGAGACATGGTAAGCTTTGGTCGCTTTCCGAACAGGAGCTTGTAGACTGCGACACACTGGATGATGGCTGCAACGGTGGATTGCCGGCGAACGCTTACAAGAGCGTTGAGAAACTCGGTGAGCGACTTTTAAATCAATGAACGACAACGCGTCAGCTTCATTCAACTTATCTGCGTCTGTCGTTGGCAGGGAGGTTTTCCCGCGTATTGTTCTCACAAACGACGTTCTGTCTCCTCCCCCCTACTTGCCCCTCCACTTTTTTTCTAATTCATTGTTTGAAGCTTCCCCAAAACAGTTGCCGTCAATTGTTACGGCACAGACTTGAGAAACCGCTGGAAAATACTTGAAAGACCGTTCCGTCCCTCAAAACACCTTGAAAAAAACGTTGCACACGAAGTTTGATAAAATGTCTCCTTTACTTGGGGAACACGCGTTCTGGGCGATATTGGGCAACAAGACCAAATGCTGATGCTTCGAAGTTCTATTTTGGGGAAACGTCTGACGCATCTTTTCTTGCAAAAGGAAGGTGCAAATATGCTTTGTATCTTTAGTACTGCTAACTGCGTTGCAAGTAATTGAGCTTCGGCAGCAAGCCCTGGATCCTGCGGCTAATGATGTTATTCCACATTATCAGAAAGTTTAACTGCAGTTCAGAGCGCACAGTAATTTGCCATGTAAGGCGGGGTCAGCCTTTACCAGAGTGGTTGTTCGCAAATCATCGCTTCGTTTCAAACTTAGAAAAAAAACAACCTTCTCCCATGTGATCTTGAGCCTGTTGCTCTGCGTATCTCCGCCAGGTGGCTTGGAGACTGAAAAGCGATACCCCTACGAGGCTGCTGATGACCCTTGCTCCATCAACAAATCCGACTTCAAGGTCTACATCAACAGCTCCGTGAGTTTTTCCAAGGACGAGACCCTGCTGGCCGCCGCTGTGGCCAAAATGGGCCCTATTTCGATTGGCATCAATGCCCACGTGATGCAGGTCAGTCAAACGCGGTAGTTTGTTTGGTTTTGAATGGGTTGCTATGGCCACGATCGCGAACCTATTGTACGATGGTTTTGATGCTTGCCTACTGTGTGGCTTATGCTGTTGTGAGAAAACAGAGAAACAATTCATTGTTGTGACGCGACAATTATGAAATAAACTTAATCAAACGGAAAACGGCATCGTTTGAACTTCTAACCGGCCATGAAATCTGGCATTGACTGTTACTTTGTTATTATTACTTCTTGCACAACTTTGCAAGATGGTCAAAATTTCACCCTGTTCTGTGATTAATTGTTATCCTGACCCAGGGTTCTGTTCAAAACTCACCCCGCGCTGTTGCCAACCAGTGGTGGGTTTAGGGTTGGGGTGGCCCTGAGGCAAGACTAAAATGGGGCCCTTTGATGACGTCACCATGATCAGTCAACCGTGATAGTCACGTTTGATTTGCCTACGATACGGCCAGCCAAGGATATGTTACTGAGACTACGGCATAACTGGAATAGCAGAAGAAAATGCAAAAGGGTGTTCATGATACACAACTTTGAAAACACTGAAAGTTGGGAAGACATGGCTAAAAGTTAGGCAATAGCAAGTTGTCATCGCCCCCCACTTTATTGTCACG
>Ga0210059_1017193_pt1 | contig 10342 bp, 7 predicted proteins | sample Ectturendosymbi2_FD_188042 | JGI IMG/M metagenome (GOLD analysis project Ga0210059, IMG submission 188042) | Ecteinascidia turbinata endosymbiont from Florida, USA - Sample 2 (SPAdes) (version 2) | ecosystem: Host-associated > Tunicates > Ascidians > Unclassified | place: Key West, Florida...
ATTCCAGCGACCACGCTTTTGATTTTCGGTCACAATTTTGAAGTTGTGCTCACCCACGGTTGAGAAGGCATTGACAAAACGTCGTGCACCGTCTTCAATGGTTCTTAATTGAGCTCAACCAACGTTTTCCTCGGGAACGCTTCGGCACCGTGTTGTAACGCAGACCAGCACGGACCAGTTAATCATTTGATTACTTTTCACTTCACTTACTTAAAATAGCATAGCAAGTTATCTGCGACTTGTAGTCTCGACCAACGCAGAGCGGATCCTGCGTAGAAAGTCGAAACTGCACAAAAAAGTGACGCTCGTGTAAAGAGCAAATTTTAATTGCGGCAAAACATTTGACATAAAATGTTAGTTATTAGGGACTCAAAAACTTTTTGTTGTTACCTTTGTACTATGAATATTTGTTTGGACAACCGCGTATTGCTGAATACGGAGCTTACGTGCATGTTTTTATGTTATATTTTGACTTCGTGTGAAACAAATTTGATACAAGCGCTTCTAGTTCTTAAATGAAGTGAGTAAAACCATCAGCTGGAAAAGCTAACTTGATGTTTGTTGTTCATTTTTTGCATTGCTTGTTTCTTGAAAGGAAGTACCCATTTCCGAATTGAGTTAGGGTATAAAGCAAAATCCTTAATAGCCGGACATACGCCGACTCGCCGAGGAAACATATGACGACCAGGCAGGCAAAACTTTTTAGCTACTTTTTATCAGCAGTGTTGGTAAAAACGGTTAGCAAAATTTGCAACAATGAGCAAAATGCGTAGCTTGTTGGTTAGATCAGTGGTTCCCAACCTATTCAGTGTCATGGTTCCTTTGGATAATTTGGATGAAAGCTGTGGACCCCTAAAACTAGTTGATACCATTAGGTACGTACACGGGACACCCGAATAGATAACCCCTGTGTGTCTTCGATGCTCCGGCGTTCGTTGTCTTGAAGAGTACATTTTGCGCGCCAAAAATCATGAATGTTATATGCAAATTGACATTGTTGCGTAACAATCGAAATGTCAAACGATTTGAATTGTTTGTAAAAGGCGCAGCTAAAAGTTTGATAGTTTCAACTTGCATACTTTGCCAAAGTATGTGAAAGTACTGTAATATCATAATGGTGCACAAATTAGTTAATATATGCACAAAGCTTTAAGATCCAGTCACTCTGCAATATGTGTTTTTATGGGCTTCGGGGGCACCAAACTCAAGGGCCGCACGGGCAGCCCACACAATAGCTACGCCACTGTACTTTGGTTGAAGTGAATAAACATGTTCGTTCATACGAGCCCGAAATTATATTGCTCTGCAGCCTGGATTATAGAAGTGCGCTCGATTTGTCTTTTACAAGCTAGATCACGGGAGTGGGTAGTTGGCATTTCGCTATTTTCCTTTCATCTTATATATACAAAGGTCATGGACAATTGAGATCTTATTGAATGTGAAGGGTGTGCAAAATGGGAGCCATCACATTAAATTTACCCGGTTTGATGGTGCCCCCAATTTTAGTTTACGCGCTTTCAAAAATTTATGAACTTTTGTTTGTGAATGTATATTTTTTATTATAATGATTACATATTGTTTAGTAGAAAATTTAATTTGGTTCACTATATGAAATTGTGAATGTGATTATTGATATGCTTTAACACATTTGGAATTTCAACCTGAAGTAAAGAAGCTCCACTAAAATGAAAAAACATAATTTGCCTACGATGAAACAAGGGTCCCCCCGCCTCAGGTCAAAATCTGAGAGGCCCCTAAAGAGGCCATTTTTTCTTTAGTCATGGACAAGGGGCCCAACATTCTTCAAAAAAGAATAATAATAAAAGGGTATTGGACCCCAATCAAAACTTCAGTGGTTTCAATTTATGTATATTAAGCCTTTCCTTTTTTAATAATTTTGCTAATAGTTGCAAGATTTAGCTGCCAGCCTATCATTCTTGCTTGTGAATCTACTAGTTACACAGTTTACATATCTTTAAGTAAAAGTGGAAGGCCTGAATAAGGTCTACAGAGGTTGGTTCCTTGTTTTTGTGCAAGGTGAACGAATGAAACTGGAGGTGCTGAGGTATTTTCTAACCCTTTAAGGTAAGAAGCAGTGGATTCTTATGTTTTGCTGTACATTGTGTGCAATTGTGTTATTTGACAAGTGGATTAATGTGAATGTATGGGAAGGATAATGTATTACCAAATAAGGTTATGAATTAGAGCGCAATTCAGCATCCGATATCAACGTTGCTGCAAATACAAAACTCATTTTTGAAAGGAATGACCTTTATTTCGATCTTTCATTTACGCGAGCGCAAGGGTTCGTAGAATAATCCGCATTGGAGCCCCCACATCGTTAAGACCACCACTGGTCATGGACCCCCAAAATATTGGTCTGTGAACCCCCGGTTGTGAACCACTGGGTTAGGTCATTCCGGTTACATCCCTTAAATCTGAGCAGAAAAGCAGTCTTCTGGTGAAAACTAACTTTTGTGCTGACTGTTATGTCGGCGGAGATGCGTGGTTTTAAATTGATTGTTGGATTTATTCTCACCTGCGTTTGCTCGCTAGATAGAAGTATATTCATCGCCAAATCAACAGCATAGCGATATGTTTTGACTTTGTTTGGGTGGGCTTCGTAGTAGTATACATTTCCTTCGAAAATGACTTTATGAGGGAAACTTGAGCTGGAGTTTTGAGTTACTGATTGTGAATTTGGGTGCTCGGCCCGTGTGCTCCCATTTCTGTTTGACGATGACACCAACCTACTTTTTTTCATAAACTGGACTAATGGGATTGATGTTTTTTCTGCACATCAGTAGTCCATTGTCGAAATACGTGAAACAGTTCTGATGGAAACTCTTTCTTTGTTAGTGGCGTTAAATGTACGAGTTGACAGCGGCGCCCATCCAGCTTGCATTCGCCAAGAAGTCATATTCAAACGACTTCTGCACTAGTCGAGAACAGGTTGTCTATTTTTAGGCCAAATGTCAGAAATCTTGGCTCGTTTCAAGTTGCACGGCCAAAAAATACTATTTGGCATTTTGGACTCTTTTTGGCCTCATCTCATGTTGGTTGGCCTTAAAAATCGTTTGGCCTTTCGTTTTTTGCGTTTTTACACTGAAAACTTTCCTCTGAAAAATATTGCTATTCCATATTTTGGCAACGCATTTGCAAAATGTTTGTACTAAATACTACATTCGACAAGTGCCCGCATTCTGTTGTTGGCAAGTTTTGAGGGATGCGAGTTACAAAGTAATTTTTTTTGCGTAATCACTGGATATGTGCACTGGGCTGCGTGTGGCTGAGGTGGCCACGAATCCGGAGTGTCGGAGTCGACTCTGGCTGGATTCTTTGTTTTTTCCGGACCCGGGGTCGGATCTGTAGTCACAAATTTGTGAAAAACTGGACCCGGATCCGGAGTCACTTTTTATTATCGACAGTAGCAGGAGCCTGCATGGTCTTTACAAATACAATGTCAATGCTAAGTGAAAACACATGGTAAAAACATTGCTGAATTTCGGTTGCATCGATGGTAGCTGGAGTTGAACAAGAGTCTGATTCGCAAATAAAAAAAAATTCGGACCTGGACCCGGATCCCGTTTCAAAATTTTGGAATCGGAGTCTGGAAATGTGATTGCGGCCACCTCTGGTGTGTTGTAAACACAAGTAGGCTCAATGCTTGTTGACAGGTCTGCGTCTCCGCGATAGACCTGCGACAATGGTGTCAAGGAAGTAGAAGAGTTCTTATGATTCTGGTCGTAACAAGTACAAGAGTGAATGAGAAATGACTTCTGTATGGGTGCAGAAAGATGCCGATGGATCAGTATGCACACTATGGCATCATAGTACCCCAACTATGCCATCTCATGAACCTTGTGAAGTCAGAGAAGCATCAGTAATGAGCTCCGGTGCAAGGCCAAGCATGATTTAATTTCGATTTCGAATGTTTTTAATGATATTTTTGTAATTTAGATGTTACTTTGTGACAAAGAAATAGCAATACCACAAAGGTTAAATTTTTTGGCCTTTATGCACTCCTTTTTGTCTTTTTCTGGTCTCATTTTAGGACTGCTTGGCTTTTTATTGAATTATCATATGGAAACTCTAGTCGCGAAGCAGTGGCAGAACTGCATGTGAGCTTTTTCCTTACAACATTCTGTTTATGTCAAGCATCAGACTGAAAAGGGTGAAAGAACCGCTTCTCTTGCATTCCATATGACCGACCGGGTATCAAACACATCATACCAGCTGCAGTAGCGCCTGTCTGAACCCCAAAGTTCAAGGCAATATATACAGATATGTATACTGTGTGTAAACATCAGTTTGTTTGAACGTTAATGAAAAAGCGTTTTTTTAACTTTTTTCTTGGCAACATAGCCATCCTGGTGGCCATATAATTGGGAAGGCAAGGACCGGTTAGTCAACTAATTTTGCTCAACTTTTTATTTCTCAATTGTTAGCAATTTTTTAAACATTTGGCCAGCAGTTGTTTCTTCTTTTTATTGAAAATATACTAACGAGGACAACAGGTCCCATTCTCAAACATTCTGCACAACTCTTGAGCACAATACCATATCGGTAGGGTTTCTTATGAATGAGGTATGGTTCAAGCACACAAAGCCGAAATGCGAGGAAGATGTTTAGAATTCAAATTTGTCAAAAATTGTAGAAAAAAACATTGCAGTAATTGATCAATCGCAGTAAATAATATTAGTAATCGCACATTATGGGTTAATAGTTTGGGGAAATAGGCAAGGAATGGACAACCATCGAATGTTAATATGTGTGTGTACTGCAAATAGCACACATTTTTGCAATTCATCCAAACTACTGTGCATCGATTCCCTGCAATTAAGAATTGTTCCAAAGCATCCACCGCGAATCGAGCACAACTTTGCTTTTCTTCAGCTTACTGCTCTATGAAGCACGCATCCAGGGGTCAACCGGGCAATTAGTCACGGTGAAACCTCCAATAAGTTTTTCAGTATTTAGGTACAACAGCAAGTTATTGCTGTTTAAGGCTATGTGCACCGTTGGCCTTTTCTCAAGGATTTGCTTACAACCAAATGCATTGTAGAGGTATCAGTCTCACTTTGACGTAAGTTTGAAAACCTTTGCAAGCATACCTCGTAGCATGAAGAGTTGAAGATAATATTAAGTTAACAGCCGTAAAAAAACTTTGAAAATATTTGTTAACTATGTGGCTAGTTGATATATTGTTGACGTCTGTCGCAGTAACTGCAGTTAATTCCATCAACTTTTATTTTTCTTTAAAAATATGCGCGGAATTTGAGATGACAGTTATTTTCTATACTTTTTAGGGTATATGCTCATTTAGAAAGGTCATGAAAGAAATTGACATATTTGCTGTATTTTGTGCAGCGACGTTTCATGTGGTTTATGTGCAAGCCTTGTTCAACAAACGCCTGACAAATTAAAGCGTGACAAGTTTCCCAACTTTGTCTAGAGCAGGTGTCGGCAATCTTCATCGCAATGCCGTTGCAGCCTGCCATTATTTTGCGTTCAGGCCCTCACGAAAATGAGTGTTTGGCACATGCAGATGTACTACAGAGCTTAAGGCATCATGGCACTGATTCAGTGAGAGATTTGCGTTTGCTTTGCCGCAATAAGATGCTCCGATCTGTAGGAATTGCGGTAGTCAATGACACCCGCAATGTGTCCTGATGTCAGTCGTTTCAATCACTTTTGGACCAATTTGGCCTTGGTTCCGCACGACCCGGTAACACGTTTTCACGGACCGGTACAGGGCCCCGGCCCGGTGTTGCTGACCCGTAGTCTAGTGGCCGTGTTACAGGATATCCGGCCTCAAATTATTGTTTTTCGTGTCTATGAAGCATTATGCTTTCGATTCGTCCAGGTGCTCTTACAAGCTACCACAGGTATTACCGAAACGAGGCATTTATCTCCGCCGAAGGAGGAAGAACATTAAGCTGGAAGAATTGATTTGCAGTTGGAAGATGGCGTTGCACGTGGTTACCGGAGTAACTGATTGGCTGAGACACACCATGAACAAAGAACTGAAAAGAAACTAATGCAACACTGTGTCGAATTCCACGTGTGTGCTTAAAATCTGCATCATTCAAATGACGAGATTGTTTAAACTCAAGAATTGGGCAATTTCTGCACATGAGTAAAAATACGGAAGAAGAGATTGTTTCGCTCCCGGCTAGAGAGTGTTTTGGGTTATTGCACGTAGTTATTCTCATTTGAACTTTGCTTGAATTTCATCAATGGTTTTTCCCTTCGTGTCTGGAAGGAATATTACCTGGAAGACAAGCAGAACGATTCCACAACCCAACCAGATTGTTAGAGAGTATGGTCCAAGACCTTCCTGCAAATACATATTTATATACAGTAAATTGCTGTGGAAACCTACTTCTTCTTGCATTAAAACGCGACAGATTACGTAGCGACTTTGCTTTATATTGTGCTAGATCGTTCTCGGAGAGAAACTCTTGAAATCCTGAATCGGTTGTTGGTAAATTGCTGGTCTTGAAAAATGTTTTCTGCTAAGAAAATCGTCATTATTTTATGCAAGTCAAACGTTAAATGTTAAAGGGAAAGGAAGATATGTTTATGCCGTGAAGGAATAATGAAAAGCGGTGGATCGGGAATATTTAAACGTGAATAGTCAAGCCAGTGGTTCTTCACCGGTAGCGCGCCTCTCCAGGGGTCGTCAACATGTTTCAAGGGGACTTAGGTGGAAATTTGATAAAGAAATTATATACATTTGCTCATACAACTTGTTTATTAGAAGGGGGCTTGACGCAAAGGACAATTAGTCAGAGGGGCATGGCAGAAAATGGTTGAGAAACACTGTTTTTCGTGAACATTCAGTGTATACTGCGAGTTGGACAATGTTGAATTCAGTTAACCACAAGGGGAAGGCTGATGGGGAGGAGACAAAAATATGAAAAAATGAACGCTCGACATCACCAAAATTCCAAGTGGCATGGCTACGTTTTGCCAGTGAAAGCTGGATCATACGTGCTATAGCGCCACCTTACGGAGCCTAAATTCCCCAACAGTTTTTTTTGTAGTTTCGCTTTTCCACGCAGATCCACGGGTCAAAGCTAGTTTGGGCGTGAGAGGATCAAAGGATTATATTACTTCATTCATTTCTTACAAGCAAACTCCGCTGAGCAGCAAACTATCAGTTTCGTTCTTCGGTCTTGTTGAATTTACGGAATGTCGAACTGAAAGCCGAAATATTGTGGGACCGAGTGCACTATTGTTGTAGTTGTTGCGTAGATTTGCGCTGTATCCTGTTGTTCTTACGAATAAGATACTAGTATTTTGATATTTGTTTATTTCGACCAAAGCGCTTGCCATTTGTTGTGGTGGAACACTGAACAAGCCAACTACAGGAAATCTATTTCTTGAGTAGTCGAGCTAACTGGTCTGTAGCGGTGATAGTTAGTTGGATACATATTCTGCACAACTATGTATTCTGTTTGCACTTCTTCTCAAATATGGAAGGAGTTTGTAGCCGGCCCGTAGCCAGGTTTTAGGGTTTGTGGGGGATAAAAATACTGTTTTAGGTGGTCTAGATTTTTGCTTTTATTTTATGCTTTAATAAAAAACTTTGTGATCACAAAAAATTTTGCGTGGCATTTCCCGGAATGACTCCCCGTTTCTACTGGCCTGGTCTTCAGTGATTGTTTACTGTGTCACTGAAGGTTGGGTCGCGTTTTCAAATGGATGTAACATAAATTTACGCAGACCTATCACTACAAAGGTCCCAATGTGAAAGACCAGGAGAAATCGGAAACGTTTTAACTTCGTCAATCAGCAATTTGGTAGCAACGTAAAGCCTGCTACGTGAGGTTTCATGTAAAGATGGTACTGAGTGTCCAGTTTTCAAAGCCGTTGAACTCTAAAATTCTTGTTTTCAAGGCCGTTGAACTCTAAAAAACTCTAAAACTCTAAAACCAAAAGAACTTGTTGATAGGAGTAAGCTCTCTGCAACATGCAGAGGGGGTGCTCGATTTGCTTTGACATACCTTGGCATATTGTCTAAAAACAATACCTGGAACTAATTCATGCCTAAAGATCAGGGGTTTGTTAAACTTTTGATGGTTGACAAGAAGCCTCTCCCTTCGTGAGGTAGTGTATTTGTGGCATATTCTTTGAAACCACTAGATATATCAGGTAATGTTTAAGGATCAAAACTGTAGTTGCGTTGTTGTGTTATCACTGGCCGTAAGTGTTGCTTGAGCATTTGCTGTTTGCGGGAAAAAGTTGCATGAATGAGCTACTAAGTATAAGTGTATATCAAGGATTACTGCCACGTTATGTGATCTAAAATCCAAAACTTACTCCAGAAATGGCAGCAACAGCCGGCAGGAGAAGAAGACCTGCGGTCACCCAACCTGATGCTTCGGAAGAGACTCCCGCTTGTTTCATGACGTTGTCGAGATAGAAGAGGATATGGTTGATTCCTATTAGCAGGGAATTCAGACCCAATCCCACAACCACAATAACCTGGTTTCTGCCAATTGAAATTTGTATTTTCCATTACAGAGTTGTCATAAATGCATTTCTAAGAAAAAAGCCATGGTAATGATTTTTTTAGATTTAAAGTTTTGTTAAGAAAATAAAAACGATACACTTGCATAACTTCAAAATGTTCAGGCAAACAGACAAGGTTCACTGAATGTGTTCAAAATGGATCGTGTCTTTCAATCTGTGAATTAACAAATCGAATGACTTACTTTGCAAACACACAATGTAATGCATGGATTGCATGTTGCTGTGCCCGACACAGAAAGAAAGTGTGATTTTGTAGGTCGTATATCCCGGAAGGGCAACAGGTGTTTTATACTTTTGCAATGTGGTTTTTGATCTGAAAGAATCCTCTACACAAAGTTTCAGAAGGTGTTTAAGTATATTTTCAACAGTTAAAGTTGCTTTGAAGAGACTTGTTCAAAAATTTTAACATTAATGATCGCAGAGTAGTGGATCCAAACTTGCCCAACCTTGTGAGCACAAATGCTGCACCATAACTGTGCAACAGTGAAGTTGATAAACCTTTCTAACATCTCTTTGCAGTACCTCGTAGACATGCAACGCTTCAAAGCGAACTTGACTCTTAAAAATATCCCTTTTATTTGGATTTTAAAACATGTCAATCGGTTTTTCTTCTTGAAAGTATTTTTTTCGAATTTAACGTTAAGTAAGTTCAGCTAATCCACAGTACCAAGTCTTAGGATGGCATATAAATGGATTCAAAAAAATACAATAAAGCGAACGACCCAAAGAATGCCTGAGAATTACTTTGATAGCTTCGTTGTGTTTTGTTTGGATAGTAGTTGTTTGGATAGTATGAAAACAAGTTTCTTTTGAAATTAGCTTGTTTTAATGCAAACCGCAAAGAAGATAATATAAAAAATAAGCGAGAATGGCAAAAATGTCACAATGGGAACCCACTGCTTAGCAGGCCCTGTGCTGGAAATTTGCTCCTAAAATTGGCTTGTGTAACAAATGCTTTATTCTGATTTAAAGACTCTGTAGGAAAAACACGAAGTAACCTGTTAAAGAATTCTTTGTGATATGTGTGAGGCTATGAGGTTTTCAAGGCAAGAATCAATCGAATTCAGCTGAAATGGTTCTGTCGTAATTGGAGAAGCGCTGCCTATACGACAGTGGGGAGTAGTGGAGTAGTTCTAACGAAGACCTAAACGTGTTCCTGAACGGTGGTATCTGAGAAGTCCGCTTGGTTACCCATATGGATCCATTTTATTGCTACAACCTTGGTGTAATTCGACGACACCTCCTTGAACATGCTGCTTGTTATGGCATGCTATGGATTTGCAAAGCTCGTTGGTAAATGGTTGTGATCATAAATGGAAAATGAATGGTATTTCGGAGAATTATTTGCTACTAAAATATCAAGATGTTGCTTCTTGCTATATTTGTTGCTCAGACGATGCATCATCTGTCTTGATAGCGATTAATTGACTCCGCAGGTATGCATTAATGAATTTAAGAAAAGTGACCTTCTTTTGGCAGAAAAGTTATAGGACACATCTAACCTTTGAATATTGTCATGACGTTCTAATACATTCTATACCATATTCTGTTTAGTGATATAAGCGGTAAAATTATCAACATCTAGAAGAGAATTACCTGTATTGTTTTATAGTGAACAATTCCTTAAGTCCTACAACATTCTGATCCTTCATTTCATCTTTCATCGTCTGTAGTTCAATTAAACACCCGGCCTGAGAAAAAGTTGTAGTGAAGTTTTATTTAGGCCTCATTGAAAAAGAAAAGGTTAGACAGTAAAATAAATATAAAATTTCTTAATTTGAGTATAAACCAAACAAACCTT